>WLWD01000249.1_pt1 | contig 61699 bp, 46 predicted proteins | sample 6712731 | NCBI WGS metagenome assembly WLWD01 (sample SAMN12718690, study PRJNA576275) | sponge metagenome | isolation source: marine sponge | host: Mycale hentscheli | place: New Zealand: South Island, Marlborough, Capsize Point | collected 2014-11-01 | reverse complement strand
GACTGAACTGACCAGTCCATTATTCAATCACTGGTAAATTGGACTAGTTCGGCAAGCAAGAGTACTAGTAAGCCTCAGGTAAGACAGCTATAATAATCTCTATCGAGAGCAACTTCCCACGTCCCACCTGTGCTACAAAGTTATAGTATAGTAAGTGTCACGCCTTAGGGCAACATGCAATATTAATTTATCTCTAGTACTGTCTATACTCATGGAGTGCTAGCTGAATACACAAACAAATAGAAGATCATTTCTCCACTATTTACATAAATCTACTTGAATTATCCTTAGTCTCTCCTCCCTAGTTGTCAATGCACGTGAAGGTCTGCTGTAATACGGGTCAGGTTAGCAATTTGCTGACACTTAAACTTAGAAAAGTAATTTATTGTCTTGAGCACTGGCTATACAAATTATAACTCCTGATTAATACCTGTCACTTCAGTGATCTACTGGCTGCAATATTAATTTGATCAAAGCCAATCCCACACATATTCCATGCACTTAAGTTTTGTCAGTGTAGTCTGACAGGCAATTAATTATCTGGCACTCAAACTTACAAAAGTATTTTAATTTTTGTCTTGAGCACTGGATATAAAAATTATGACCCTGGATTAATACCTGTCACTTCAGTGATCTACTGGCTGCAATATTCATCGACCAAAGCTAATCCCACATGCACTCCATATATTCAATAACAGTTTCTTCAGTCAGTGTAAGCTACATATACAACTCACCCAAAAGACAAGCAGAACATGACTACCAGGAGCAGGAGAGTTTGACGCAGATATTCTCGATGAAAAAGTCTCATATTCTTGAAGAGTATCTACAACAGAAATAACTGCATCACCACAGAGGTAGCTAAGGTCACTGGCTCCATACCTCTGTGCACTGAGCCTTGACTTTCTTCAGTTTCTTCAACCCCATTTTATTCCCCAGTTCCTCAGTCTGTATGCAGTCTAATACGATACCCTTTACCTGTTGTTGGAACACACATATAAACTTGAATGAATCTGGAGAGACACACCCAGTTATACAGCTATTGTGGCAAAACTCACTGGATATTCTTTCTTGGTAAAGGGATGGTTGATACGATACACGAGCCTCAAAATTTTGAGTGCTTTTCGTTGTTTTCCCACCTGCAAAAACCCCAAGGAAATGAAATTATTATTGGCAATAAATAATGTGTATCTATCTCCCATGTTGAATTTTAACCACGTGTATGTGTGTGTCGGTGTGTGAGTGCTTAAAGGGTGTAAAGATAGTGTACAAATAGTTATTAATTAATATACTTATTATTAATATTATTTAATTAGGCTATTGTCATTAGTGTGCGTGGTTTTAGTGTAATGCAGGAAGGAGGATATATGGATATATAAATAAATAATATGGGAGGAAATAAAGAAGTGCATTTCTAAGCCAAAGAATTACAAAAACCTTCCCATTCCTCCCCACCTCACCTCAAGCAAATAACGTGGACTCTCAGGGAAAATGAAGTACATGACAGCACCGATGAGCGACGGGAGAGCAGAAATGGCCAGAAACACTCGCCAGTTGTATACCTGGTAGCCCACCACATGGAAGTCGTCCATGGTAAGGATCATCCATGCCACACCCCCACACAGGAGTCTACCAAAAGTCCAGAAGACACACTGCATGCTCAGGTAGGAGCCGCGATACTTGTTTCTGATGAACTCTGAGGAGTATGGTATTATGACCGGTATGGATCCTCCAACGCTGGAGAGAAAGAGGAAAATTAACTGAGGGAACATTGCAAAAACAAAAACAACAACAAATCAACCACAACAACAATATAATTGGATATCAATGGACTTACAGTACAATTAAAAATGTTTATTACATAATTTTGATTATAGTTCAAGTAGTACCTACCGCCCACGCAATTTTTTGTTGATGGTTGCTATGCTCGATTACTACTATTGTATACTTACAGGTGCTTCTCCACTACAACACAAGGACAAAGTACCTGCCGAAGGAGCGGCTCACTAATTTTAGAGCGAATCTGGAGGAAATATCGGGGCCTGGTTATAAAATTTTGTAGCACTTTTTTGGAGCGGTGCGGTAAGTTGGAGCTCCGCAATTTGGTGCACTACTAGCCGAGCCGATACTCTACTGCAAGACGAGTTCTTATCCATTTCAATATTATTCGCAATTTTTTCTATTTATAAGATATTGAAAAATTTTCGTTGTGGTGCAGTTCAGTTCATTTTTTTTTTGTTTACCCGTGTGCAAAATTTTTGTGTCGTTCTCATTATTTTCCAAGAAAAACTCATACAAAATTAGGAACTTTAATTCCACTCGCAATTCTTAAGAAATAGCCCCACCCCCACATCTCGTACTACGAGTATGCGAGCAATTTTTTTTTCAATTAGTTTGTAATAGTTCTAAAAAGAGCCCGCCTATATCAAGAGTAAACAAACATCAATACAACAATAACAAGAGAGTCAGAAGAGAGAGCAGTTTATTGGAGATAGCCAGAGGTGAAGGTATTAGATCTGCACAGCTTGGGAAGTCTTCGCTCCGCTGAAATCGGGCCTGGTGGATCCATCCGCTTGAGTTCAAGTGCGCAGAGTCCGGAGAACGGCTACTGGAGGAGAGGCAGCCTGGTGCACCTTGCCGCGTGAGCTCAGACGACGTATGGAGAGTTGCTGTAAACGAATATGAGACAACATGAAGCTAAACTAAAACACCAAGTATACTTCTGCTACTACTGCGCGATTGTTTCTGCTCGCGTATTATCGAATGGTGGGGTATTGGCAGGGAATAAATTAATGTCCGGATCTACAGGCGTTGCGCAGCCACCCTTAAAACAATTGAACGAAAAGATATACAAAAAACAAACAAACAAACAAGTTGAAAATTTTGTTGTTTTCTTCCCATTTTTCACTTATCCTATATTATTCTACCAATAATAAACGAGCTTGAAACTAATGCATGGTAAACGTGATGATGTGAGCCAGTCAGTAGTCATTGTTGAGTCTCTGCTGTCAGTAACTGATTGCTAATATTTCCTTTATTGAATGTTTATATACAACGCTCATCTCAATTGATTTGATAGCTTGGTCAAAGTGTATTCACGCTGCTTGCACATTGTCATCAAAATGTTGGTAAACACACGTTGCAGGATTCCAATAGTTGGATGCAAATAACTTGTACGTAAACACTCACCCGAATCCACTGAGGAGTCTGAACGCCACGAAGAGCCAGAACCACGGGGAGAAGGCAGACAGGACACCAAACACCACACTGACGGTGAGGGATAGAATCATAATCGGTCTCCTCCCCATCACATCCGCTAGACCGCCCCACACGTAGCTACCAAAGAGCATGCCCACGAATATGACGGAGCTGAGGATGGCTTGCTCTTTGCTTCCCACGCCCCAGTCTTCATTTCGTATCAACACGGGAAAGATGAAGGATATGGCCAGGATTTCTATGACATCTGACAGCAGTGCCACACCATTGACGATCATTAGGATGATGTGGAAGAAACCAAAACCAAGGTGCTCTAAAGCCACTTCATACTCCTTCACTAGTCCATCTTTGTCAACTTCTGGAATCAATTTTTTCCTGTCTTCCCCGTCTGCATCTCTGCCCCATATAATTACTTCTGCTTCGTCTTCGTCACTGGAAGAAAGACGGTCTCCAGCTTCAGCATCTTTTGAAGGTACTGAAGTGAAGGAGGCCTTTTTAGAAAACCTGGCGCTACCCACTTCCGACTTTCGAGACCTTGTGGCGTATAAGCCGTCATCCATAACAGAAAACCTGTACCTAAAACAGAATCGACCTGTATGTTCAAGCTGTTACCACAGATAATAGAAAATAGGAGGGATTGGAAACGTCCCATTGAATTACATTAAACCGCTCGCTCAGCAATTGCTCGACACGGTTCCGGTCACGCCCCTTATCACTCTCCCACGTGCTCTCAAGCTTGTAGTTCGTAGAGAGAGAGAGATATGGAATACTAACCCCGACAAAATTGCTGCATGAAATTCCTTCGATTCCCGTTAGAAAATTCCTGCAGGTCAATTCCCGCTCTTCTCGTTTTCCGCTGCTCAATTCCCGCTCTTGAAAATTCCTAGATCGTGTGCTGGTCAATTCCTGCTCTTGAAAATTCCTGCTGGTCAATTCCTGCTCTTGAAAATTCCTGATGGTCAATTCCTGCTCTTGAAAATTCCTGCTGGTCAATTCCCGCTCTTGAAAATTCCTGCTGGTCAATTCCTGCTCTTGAAAATTCCTGCTGGTCAATTCCTGCTCTTGAAAATTCCTGCTGGTCAATTCCCCAGGTTGAAAATTCCTGCTGGTCAATTCCTCAGGTTTTTGTCGGGGTTAGTATTCCATAATATGGAATTAATAATTCAGCTCATTGCCCCTCCTAAAGATCACAAAATCCTTTCTTCCCCCCCCTCCCCCCCCCCCCCCCCCCCCCCCGCTCCTCCTAGCTCAGGGTTCTGTATGCAGCCCTGGAATTGGCAGGCAGAATTCTACATGGAACCATACTTGCAGAAAACAAGAAGAGAGGCAGGAATTGAACCACAAGAATTCTCAACTGAAATTCTAAAATTGGGACAATCACAATAGCTAATCATATTATTCAAATCATATCTATTGGTATTGCGACTAGACATGAATGAATATTGTTTCTTTTTTTTTTCTTCCCAAAATTCTTATCTCCAATTTCTCCCAAATTTGCCCTAGAATGGGGAGGCAAAATAGAGATTTTGTCAGTATTTGTGTGTGTGTGTGGGAGGGGGGCAAAATAGAAACTTTGTATCTGTGTGTAGAGGGAGGAACGAGGGGGGCATGAGTGAGTGTGCCAGTTCAATAAGTTGGTTGCTAATCCTCAAATGAATGAATGCATCATTCTCTCTCCAAACCCCCTCCCCCCCCTTCTCCCCAAAAATCAACTCGACCCTGCAGTTTGCACTAGTGGCCATGGCAGTGACCACAGTAGTGGCCACTGTCTCACAGGTGAGTGTAGTGGCCACTGTCTCACAGGTGAGTGTAGTGGCCACTGTCTCACAGGTCAGTGGTGAGCTGAAACATGTACCAACTCACATGCTTGGAGTGGGCAATTTAAAAAAATGTAGTAATTAATATTGGCAACCTAATCTCAACCGAAACTTATAGTCATCGACAGAAAAAAAAAAGCTCCTCATTCTGTCGAATCACTAGCTAACTTTTTACAACCTGTCACAATTCTGAATGTATCGTTTTATTTATTTTTAAATCTTGCAATACTACATTGCACATGCACCACACGTTAACTAAATAATAATAGCTTTAGCAAAAGGTGAAACAATACTTTGGTTATGGAAACAAGTGGCTGAAAATGTAAAAAAAAATAAAAAAATAAGTTGCTAATTGACACATGAGATAATGTTCTACTCCACATCTATTGTCAACATGCTGATTAAGTTCTTCTTCAAGCCTTCTTTGCTGGTCACGACTAATCAAATTGTTTGGAACGTCAGGAACTGTGACAGTATCTTCATCACCTTCGACACTGATGGGTCCATTCCAGTCGATGCCATAGCCTTCATTCTAATTTAAGTTATAATAATTAATATTAGTATCCGCACTACTAATAACCTAAACTAGCTGATTTGGATCATCCAATAACCAATAAAAGCAAGTAAAACGTGATTTTGTTTATAATATATGGCACACGAAAGCTTTGTAGAAACCAAAAGAGCACAAACAAGGGCCCAATGAGTACCTCAATTTATTAAAATTGAATCAGTTTTAACCGATATTTTAGGGGTGGAGGTAAAAGGTGACAATTTAAATAACATCATCTTTTATAATCATCACGTGTGTGTAGATATATTTTTACCCAGTATGCATGCTCCTGAGGGTTATGGCAGTCACTTTGTAAATGTAACCAGTTATGGCGTATCTGCTAAATTTGAATGAAAAGTTTTAATTAGCATCAAGTACCAATTGTCAGTTCCTCCTCTTCACCTGTATTCCACCTATTACCCTACCATATTCTCTTTTAGGATTGACCGACCCTTTACCATAGGCACAACACAAGATCATCAGCCATAAAAAACGTATGGATTGTTCTTAGAACCTTAATTAAAGAAGCTTTTATACCAAATTTCAAAGCAAACAAAAATATAAAAAAATCATTTAAAAAATTATATTATCTCCTTTCCCTCAATTATCATATATGTTCTTGTTGACATTATTGGACAGGCTAGGCAAACTGATAACTTTTACAGAGACTAAATTAATATTAATTTAGTGTGGGTAGTATACACTGAAAGCAAAGTATTACCCTATACACCATATGCACATTCATCTATATTAATCCACATTTAAGATACTTTACTTCCAATACTCACCACAGAAGCAACGCTTGTCAATCCTTGAACTGCACTACTGGTGGGATTGTCTTCACACATACGACACATTCCTAGAATCCATATTTGATTTGGTGTTCGATTGTTTGCTGTACGAATGGGATGGTTGCACCAAGCTTCAGAAAATGCATTTAGATGTGATTGAATTATGGGAAGGTAAACGAAGTGTAAAGCTCACAAGTCATATATGTCATCTGGATCTAGAAGCCCAACATCTTCAAGCGAATAGAAGAGATAGTAAAAATAACTAATGCAGCCAGAAAATTAATCTCGCCAAAGGCGTTCAATGCGCTGATTGTGAACGCTTTTCCCCATTATAAAACATCGTTGAACATGCCTTCGATCAGGATGGTCCATGAGATAACGTGCTACCAACACATTTTCACCCCCATGATCAGCACGTACACGTGACGACAATACAAATTTTGAAACTGCTCCAGAAAAGGCCCTAAACACTGTATCTGCTCTGTTATTAGAAGATACGTTTAAATAAACTGGAATTCTGCTGTAGCCATCTATACCTCCATGGACAACGATTCGCCATCTTATGAGCTTATGGTATCCATCAATGTGCCACAAGGAGTTTGGCCCTGGTACGCTATACTGTCTTGGATGAAGAGTTCTTCGTAATCTTGCCTCAACTCCTGATGGATCTACTCGATAAAGAGATTCGCGAACTCTTTCGCGTTGCAAAATAAAGCCACTTGCTCTAAGTCTGCTCTGTACAGTACGTATTCCATGAGCTGGCTGAAACTGAATCATACTGCTTACTATTTCATCCAACTGGTCATCTGAAATATCACTGTATCGGTAACTTTTAATTCATAGCTCCCTCATTCTTCTTTGAACAGTTCTGGGAGAGCATCCAAGTAACCCTGCTATGTCAGGGACCTTAAAATCGTTAGCAATGAGAAATTTCAACTGACTTTCATGGATTTGTAGGGCTGGACGGCCAACACTTCTTGTACAAACAAATTGGTCATAATCTGCTCTAACTAAAGAAGATATGCTTTGAATATCTCTGATAATAGTAGTTCCATCTTCCTCTGGGACAAGGCGTTCTATGAAAACTGCAAGTTGGAGTAAAAGGTCGCAAAACTCTAATAACTCCTCTGTGGGGTCTCTGTGATTGTTCTTCACGAATTCTATCCCACACACCAACTCCTCCAGCACTTCCTCCACATTCATCTCCCAGTCGTAGCCAGACGCCATAAGACTAGGACGGAAGTCGTTGACTTTGTATATGTCACCGTGCATGCGCATGCGTTAGGCGTGTTGAGTTAAAGCTTGTATATTTCGTGCTATCGTTTACAGAAGACTGAAGCCGTACAGACAGCTGCTGATAAGAGTAAGCCTCGGACGGGTGTGATGGCTGAAGGAAGCTCCAGTTCTAAGTCACGCTGTGCTTTGGATAAAGGACAAAAGTCTATGGCTTCTTTCGCTTTCTTCACCTGTCCAGGCTGAATAATGAACCCCGAATCTCTTCTCCCTCTACCACCTACACTAGATTAGGTAGATTTTAAGTCTAGGAGGAGCGGAAAAAAAAAAAAAAGGATTTTGTGATTTTTAGGAGGGTCAAAGAGCTGAATTATTAATTCCATATTATGGAATACTAACCCCGACAAAAACCTGAGGAATTGACCAGCAGGAATTTTCAAGAGCAGGAATTGACCATCAGGAATTTTCAAGAGCGGGAATTGAGCAGCGGAAAACGAGAAGAGCGGGAATTGACCTGCAGGAATTTTCTACCGGGAATCGAAGGAATTTAATGCAGCTATTATGTCGGGGTTAGTATTCCATATACAGAGGAGGGAAGATCGTGACATTGTTTTTGAAGCTTACCACACATGCTGAAACCATTACAACTATAACTGTGTATCTGTTTTTATACTACACAACACCTAACGGCATCTTGCCCTCTTGAAAGTAATACATCTATAAGTAAAAATAATTGAATTGAACCGGAAAAAAATGTTAATGATACTTGATGTGAGTTAAAAAAGAAGAAAAAAGAACTACTTTAATAACGTTCTCCTAGTAGTCGTTGGTAGAGCCAGGGAGGCCAGAGAACCGACACACAACAGAGATGCCACCAGCAGTATAGGAATACTAGGACGAACAAGGACAAAGAGTCCGAAGATGTTTGTGCCAGCAATGGCTCCCATCCGAGCCATGAGAAGGTGAGCTCCGGCCGCGGTGCTCCGTAACGACGTGGGGTAGAGCTCGGCGATGATGAGGCTGGTGTCGTTCCAGGACGGAGTGCTCACTGCCACGAACAGGCACAGCATGGCCACGACAAATACCTCTGACGTGGCCACGTACAGAAGGAAGACGGATAAGGTGGACGCCAACATTGATATGGCTGGGAAAGAATGTGTGTGTGTGTGTGTGGGGGGGGGGGGGGGGGGGGGGGGAGGAGAATAAAATATAGTATGAGGTTAATTCTTGTAATGCGGCAGTGATGAAATAGGGAAGGACATTTCACTACTAGAAAATATATTTCTTCTTAACACATACCCTTTACCAAACTAACCAATACTTATTTCACTGATTATGTGGGCTTACCCAACCAATGGTTTCTATAGAGATAGTACACAGCAATTGCAGAGGCGATGTTACCAGGCAGAGAAGATGCGGATATTAAGAAACTGTCCCTGTAGAGTCTGAAGTCATCTTGCAAACATCGGATATGACTGGCACGATCTCTAACGGAACATTTTGCGTTAATCCCGTCAATTCCACTCCATTTAGAAGAACTGGATAAAATGCCTGACATTGTCTTCCCACTTGTGGTAACATTGGTGCCAACAAAAGAAATCTCTCCTTCAGAGTCATCAGATATGCATAGAGAATTTGGTAAGAGGTCCACAGAGTTGAATGTTACTTGATCGTGATATTTTACTGAGCTGAAGGAAGTCTTCACAAATTTGCTGTTCACGATTTTACAGTCTCTAAACTCTGTGTTGTTGAATGCGACGGTGTCGAAGGTCACGTTGAAGAAGGTGACATTAGAAAAGAGGACATCCTCGATCATCCAGTTGTGCAGGACCTGGTGGCTGACGGTGACGTCCTCGAACACTGTACCGGTACAGCCACAGAATGGTTCCAGGTCCACCGGTCCAGGCTGAATCTCACTCTGGTTGCAAAAAACGCTCAGTTTAGCTGCATCTCTTCTGGTGTTGAGCTCACTGATGTACGTCGGAAACCACAGAGTCACTCCGTAACCCCTAAAATAAACAAACAACATCAATCTAATCGCTAACAATAAATGCAAGTATGTACATTCCGTAGCTCTTAAAATAAACAATCTAGATAGTAACAAACACAACCGGTTGATAAGAAAGAGCAGAACAGAGGAAAGGAGGATGATAGGGAGAGCTGAAATGAATAGGAAGAAAGAGAACAGGAGAGGGAAATTGATGCAACTAAACTAAGTTGTAGAGGATAAAAAGAATGGACAAAAAATACTTTATACTACTGCATTCCTAATTGTAAAAGTTACATCAAGCACCACTATGTGGCGGGGTATTTACTAATACGTTTATAAGTTTAATTATGTGAATACAAGGGCAACATCAATATTTGCTGTTAAAATGGTACTAACCCCAAGGCCAAACTCTTGGTCAGTGGTGATACTACAGTAATAACAATGAGAAATTCACATGTTTCTCAATAAAATGCCAACACTTTTAGTCCCAAAAGCAGCAACCAATGGTTTTGCTTTTGCCATTGAAAACACTTTTATAGAATGGACCTTATTGGACTGGTGGTATTTCTGAAGCCTCTGAACTACAACGAGACTGAACTGACCCGTCCATTATTCAATCACTGGTAAATTGGACTAGTTCGGCAAGCAAGAGTACTAGTAAACCTCAGGTAAGACAGCTATAATAATCTCTATCGAGAGCAACTTCTCATGTCCCACCTGTGCTACAAAGTTATATTATAGTAAGTGTCACGCCTTAGGGCAACATCCAATATTAATTTATCTCTAGTACTGTCTATACTCATGGAGTGCTAGCTGAATACACAAACAAATAGAAGATCATTTCTCCACTATTTACATAAATCTACTTGAATTATCCTTAGTCTCTCCTCCCTAGTTGTCAATGCACGTGAAGGTCTGCTGTAATACGGGTCAGGTTAGCAATTTGCTGACACTCAAACTTAGAAAAGTAATTTATTGTCTTGAGCACTGGCTATAAAAATTATAACTCCCGATTAATACCTGTCACTTCAGTGATGCTACTGGCTGCAACGTTCATTTGATCAAAGCCAATCCCACACATATTCCATGCACTTAAGTTTTGTCAGTGTAGTCTGACAGGCAATTAATTATCTGGCACTCAAACTTACAAAAGTATTTTAATTTTTGTCTTGAGCACGGGATATAAAAATTATGACCCTGGATTAATATCTGTCACTTCAGTGATCTACTGGCTGCAATATCCATCGACCAAAGCTAATCCCACATGCACTCCATATATTCAATAACAGTTTCTTCAGTCGGTGTAAGCTACATATACAACTCACCCAAAAGACAAGCAGAACATGACTACCAGGAGCAGGAGAGTTTGACGCAGATATTCTCGATGAAAAAGTCTCATATTCTTGAAGAGTATCTACAACAGAAATAACTGCATCACCACAGAGGTAGCTAAGGTCACTGGCTCCATACCTCTGTGCACTGAGCCTTGACTTTCTTCAGTTTCTTCAACCCCATTTTATTCCCCAGTTCCTCAGTCTGTATGCAGTCTAATACGATACCCTTTACCTGTTGTTGGAACACACATATAAACTTGAATGAATTTGGAGAGACATACCCATTTATACAGCTATTGTGGCAAAACTCACTGGATATTCTTTCTTGGTAAAGGGATGATTGATACGATACACGAGCCTCAAAACTTCGAGTGCTTTTCGTTGTTTTCCCACCTGCAAAAACCCCAAGGAAATGAAATTATTATTGGTAATAAATAATGTGTATGTATCTCCCATGATTAATTAATATACTTATTATTAATATTATTTAATTCTGCTATTGTCATTATTGTGTGTGTTTTTAGTGTAATGCAGGAAGGAGGATATATGGATATATAAATAAATAATATGGGAGGAAATAAAGAAGTGCATTTCTAAGCCAAAGAATTACAAAAACCTTCCCATTCCTCCCCACCTCACCTCAAGCAAATAACGTGGACTCTCAGGGAAAATGAAGTACATGACAGCACCGATGAGCGACGGGAGAGCAGAAATGGCCAGAAACACTCGCCAGTTGTATACCTGGTAGCCCACCACATGGAAGTCGTCCATGGTAAGGATCATCCATGCCACACCCCCACACAGGAGTCTACCAAACATCCAGAAGATGGACTGCATGCTCAGGTAGGAGCCGCGATACTTGTTTCTGATGAACTCTGAGGAGTATGGCATTATGACTGGTAAGGATCCTCCAACGCTAGAGAGAAAGGGGGAAATTAACTGAGGGAACATTGCAAAAACAAAAACAACAACAAAATAATTGGATATCAATGGACTTGCAGTACAATTAAAAATAATTTTGATTATAGTTCAAGTAGTACCTATCATCTTAAAACAATTGAACGAAAAGATATACAAAAACAAAAACAAAACAACAACAACAAAAAAAAACAATTAATGTTGAAAGTTTTGTCGTTTTCTTTCCATTTTTCACTTATCCTATATTATTCTACCAATAATAAACGAGCTTGAAACTAATGCATGGTAAACATGATGATGTGAGCCAGTCAGTAGTCATTGTTGAGTCGTCTCTGCTGTCAGTAACTGATTGCTAATATTTCCTTTATTGAATGTTTTTATACACCGCTCATCTCAATTGATTTGATAGCTTGGTCAAAGTGTATTCACGCTGCTTGCACATTGTCATCAAAATGTTGGTAAACATACGTTGCAGGATTCCAACAGTTGGATGCAAATAACTTGTACGTAAACACTCACCCGAATCCACTGAGGAGTCTGAGCGCCACAAAGAGCCAGAACCACGGGGAGAAGGCAGACAGGACACCAAACACCATACTGATGGTGAGGGATAGAATCATAATCGGTCTCCTCCCCATCACATCCGCTAGACCGCCCCACACGTAGCTACCAAAGAGCATGCCCACGAATATGACGGAGCTGAGGATGGCTTGCTCTTTGCTTCCCACGCCCCAGTCTTCATTTCGTATCAACACGGGAAAGATGAAGGATATGGCCAGGACTTCTATGGCATCTGACAGCAGTGCCACTCCATTGACGATCAGTAGGATGATGTGGAAGAAACCAAAACCAAGGTGCTCTAAAGCCACTTCATACTCCTTCACTAGTCCATCTTTGTCAACTTCTGGAATCAATTTTTTCCTGTCTTCCCCGTCTGCATCTCTGCCCCATATAATTACTTCTGCTTCGTCTTCGTCACTGGAAGAAAGACGGTCTCCAGCTTCAGCATCTTTTGAAGGTACTGAAGTAGTGAAGGAGGCCTTTTTAGAAAACCTGGCGCTACCTACTTCCGACTTTCGAGACCTCGTGGCGTATAAGCCGTCAGCCATAACAGAAAACCTGTACCTAAAACAGAATCGACCAGATCTGTCCGTTCAAGCTGTTACCTACCTCCCGAATGTGTTAGCTTCTCAGGACAATAGACAACGTATAAAACCGCCAACTACGCACGTATCTGTTTAGTCTCACGTATCTGTTTAGTCTCACGTATCTAAACCCTTTACCAGAGCGGTAAAATATCGACATTTAAAAATGTCACCACCCACTTATGTTATATAAAGGGGCGGGGTTCAAGGTAGAACTGCTTTATACATCATATTCGGTCCTGTCATGTAATTTGTTGGAAGACCAGAATCCATAGCTGGTGGAACTGAAGCTTGGATTTTTAGTAGTATTCCACAATTAGGTAAAGAGCTATAGCTAATATAGGTAGCTAGGCAAGTACGTGTATAGTTTAGATTAAACCAAGTATTGTCCTGCTTTATACACTTCACTCTAGAGCAGTCCCCCAAGCTTTTATTATTCTGACATCATTAGTCCAGTGTTGTAAAATAGTTCAAATGAACCTAAATACCAGTTACAATGCTCCTATAAATTACAATGCTCCTATTAATTACAATGCTCCTATTAATTACAATGCTCCTATTAGTTACAATGCTCCTATTTTATTACAATGCTCCTATTTAATTACAGTGCTCCTATTCGTTACAATGCTCCTATTCGTTATAATGCTCCTATTAATTACAATGCTCCTATTAGTTACAGTGCTCCTATTAATTACAATGCTCCTATTAGTTGCCACTCATAATTAGTGTTGTCCTTGCTGATTGTTGCTTAGGAATGCTGTCAATTGCCTGATGGAGCCATAGAAAAATCCTATGGGAGGTCTTCAATTTATTTAATTTGAAACTTGCAAAGCTAAAACTCTCTTACACATTTCATTAAGTTTTTATTATGCAGTGTTAGCCATCGAGAGGATTGGTACTTATGGCTGACCCACACAGCACAGATAAGGTAAGAAGGGAAGGCTTCAAACTTGCAAGTTCATAGTCTCTACTATCTTGATTATGCAGGTGGACCTTCTACATCCTCTGGTTAAACTGCACTGGGAACGCTGTCACTATTGGAGTCGTTACTATCCCACTCAGTGTGCAGTACTTGGTGACAGAGTGGCAATAGCCACACTGAAGCGCGGGTTTAGAGATGTTCTTTATATCTCATCAACGAATCTTTCTTCGTGGACTACTGTTACACTACCATATAAATATATGTCAATAACAGTATATAAGTCTCAGTTTGTGGCAGTTGGTGGATTGAATCTTTCCGCTTCTGAAACCACCATGGGCATAGTCTTGGCTAGTGATACAGGTCTTGATTGGCAGCCATCATCATTGTGTGACTTGAATACTAAACGATATAAAGCGTCGTCTATAGGTATAGTATCTCCTGAAGCATTGGTTGTTGCTGGAGGGGTTAATGAACAGGGCATATTGGGTGATGTAGAAGTGTTTATAGAAAATAACTGGCATATTGTGGCACCACTACCTTTACCATGCAGTGATATGACATCTGCACTTCACCAAGATGAAATTGTGTTTACAAATAGGGACAGTTTTATTATCTATAGTTGTAGTATTACTTCATTAGTTACATCCATTACTACTACTACTACTACTACTACTGAACAAACTCCACGATGGAAAAGCTTACAAGTACCTGAAAAAAATACTACTACTGTATCCTATTCCTCACGTTTAGTCAATATAGATGGTGATGGAGTAATACGAGGTCACTGCCATATGAGCCAGTCCTGGGTAGAGGCCACTTGTGAAAAAGATGGGAGAATGTATACATATTCAACATCAGCTGCTGCACTTCCTTCAGGAGGTTTAATTGCTGCCATTTATGATGGAGTTTACAGAGTGAAAGTGTCAAGTGAGTGTGCATTTAATTTTAGACTAACATGGAAGATATAAGTATAGTACTTGCAGAACCATATTACATGTCTAGCATTACTTGTATCTTAATAAGAAGGTACCCAGCATTTTGTAGATATGAAGTGTGGTTACACAATTTATTTCAGATTTATTTCACTGAGCAGGCTAATCTATTTTTATGAACCTAAGGGGAGAGAAATAAAGACTGAAGTGATATTCTATATCACCTCTGATAAGAGTGTAATAGTGTGGTTTATTCTATGCTAGATATCTGTACTGCAGTAGTTTGTGTGCTAGGCTGGGTAACTGTTGATGACTGTGTTAGCTCAAAGGGGTTCTCCCACACCCCCAACTGATAATAAATGTAATGTAACTAACCACAGACAACTAAGTGAAAATTGTATGGTAACTTTACTTCCAATTGAACCTATATGCAATTTTAGAGTCAAATAAACACTCTAATTTGAACCAAATTTTTAAAATAGTGGAAGCATTAGTGAGTTTGGATTAGCTAAGTAACATCTTTCGATAGTAAACAGATACAAAGTACTTCTTAAGGCTTGGCTAACTCCCATACTTTTTGAGCAACCCTAAATCACCAATTTTACACTTTTAAGGTTTTTAATTCTAGTCTCTATCCCGTAGACTTAACTTTAAACTAGCTGTTTCAACGATGTCACCAAAACTGAGACTTAGAAATTAAATATACAAAAGTGGTCCTTGCCAATGAATTAAACTTAGTTTAGTCTTACCTGATGTTTAAACTGGAGTAGCTAAACCATATACATACTGTCCCGAAAGCTCGTGGACAGTCCCAGATTCATCACTCGGCCACTGTCCCACAACGGAATTATACTCTTTCTATTGTTTGTCCCAGAAATAGATATGGATACAAGGTCACTTGCCCCATGATATGATTCTGTATCCCTATATCACAGTCTCTTTCAATGATATCTTAGTATTGTATAACAACTGTTAAACAAAATGGTCTTTCACTTATTTAATAAAGCAGTAATTTAGGGATACAGAATCATCACATGGGATACTTGGCTTTTCTTGTTGCCACACTTTTTAGAGCTGAGTTCCCACACTTTTGGAGCAATCCTAGACCCTCAATTGTTAAACTTTAAATGTTTTTTTATTATTTTGCTGTAGTATTTTTAGGTATGTGACCCCACCCCCCACCCCCCCACACACCAACACACACACACACACTGTATTACCTAGCACATTACCCTCAAATAGGCTAGGAGTAGTTAAGCCCCTATGAACTAACACTCAAAATTTTACAGCCAACTTTATACCATGAGTTACCAAATTGAGTGTAAACTACTGCAATGAAGATCTCTAGCATAGAATAAACCACTTATTACACTCATCAGAGTGATATGGCAATATATTTCATTCTCAGGCATTATTTATGAAAATACATTAGCCTGGTTGTGAAATATTTTGCTATATCACACGCTGACTCATGTACATTATTATAATACTATTATTCTGTGGTATATAGTGTCTTCATTTGACCCAGACAAGATGTTTATGCCTAACGTTCTGTCTAGACTCGAGGCCGTGATGGGCATCCCGATATTGCCCACACTGGCTAATTGTCACTCTCAGCTAGCCCACTCATCTGGAGTGAAAGCACATGTTGATAAATTGGTACCAAATAAAGTAATGCCTGATCCAAGCAGAGATCCTATCTCATATATAAAGGTACTTTTTACCCATTGGTACCTTCAACATAGTCACCGCCCACCTTCATGGAGACAGCTACTGGATGTCTTTCAAGAGATTGATCTAATGGAGCTCAGTCTGAAGATCGAGAGATTCATTAATGGTGAGAGGGAATGACATAAATTAGACGAAGATCTTTTATAATTGTAGGTATAGGGTACTCAAATCATTTTATACAATCAACATAATTGCCATACTTTATCTCCCTAATAATTATGTATTAATAAAGCATCAAAGGTGTGAACCCTCAATGCTACTATACACTAGCTAGCTATAACAAAATCAATTCTTGGACCGAAAAAATAATGTATTTGGCTATTCCTAATCTGGTATCAATACGGCCCAAGCAATGAAAACGATAGATGTAGCTAATTGCTGTCTAAAAGAGGTAGCTAAACATGCAGGAGACTCTCACCGGTATATAGTTTCAGCTTGCTTTTTCTCAAATATCAGCCCGAAATTCGAAAAAGTAGCACAATAAAATGTCTTAAATCATTGTTCTGAGTAAGTTCATACCTAAATCAGCAGTTAGACCGATGGACAGACAAACAAACAAGTTGACTACTATAACCCTCTCGCGCATGCACTGAGGGTTGACACGTTTAGCCTATAATTATTAATGGAATCCAGTAAAGATTATGTAAGCCTCAAGTAATAATCACAGTAATGTTTAAAATTATTCAGTCATTCTCGGCTGAAATAATTATAATAATAGGAAATTTTTCTCTTTTTAACAGCCAATATTTTTAATTATAACTTAACCCGATGTCGTGACTTCTTGCCAAAGTCCTCTTCAGGGGTCAACTGAGGTCGAACTCTCCGTGGTGATATAATAACACAAAGTAAACAGCAAGATTTCTGGAGGGCACGCTTACTGTTTTACTGGCTGTTAAAAAGAGAAAATTTTCCTATTATTATGTTTAAAATTGTAATACAAGTTTAGCTTCTTCATTCTAGAAGAAGTGAAGTCACAATCAAAAACATAAAACAAAATACCAACTAAAATCAATTTGATGTGTACTTGTTTTTAATATTTTTTAGTTGAATACAAGTATGTGGAAGCATACAAGCACTTCATCCACTCAAAAGATACACTTGATCTTCTGTCACTGAAGTGTATGTTTCTTGGTCCACCACGATTTGGCAAGAGTACGACTAGTCGACGAGTTACAAAAGAAATCATTGACCTGAAGTCTGCTGGAGAAGAAGAGCAAATACATGGCAGCACAGGAAGTGTGGAGAATTGCTCTGATATGTTAGTTAAAAATAAATCAGGAACAACGCCATCAGAAATTGGGGCAGACTGGTCTGTAGTACAAGGCCTCAGTGATGAAGCATGTCTGCTCTTTCACAGTCTCAGAAATTCACTTGAGAAGAAGAGATCGGTACCATCAACAGCATCATCATCCAATGCTGTTGAAAGTGTCTCTGTAGCTGAGACAAGTGAAGCTGGCAGCTCAGAGCAGCCTAGGGATAATGAGGGAGCATCTCAACCTGGATTACTTCATAGGATGATGGCAATGGTAAAATCTTTGGGGCAAAGCAGGCGACCAGCAGCTGAACAATCCAGTTCTCGCCCTTTACTTGCGGGTATTGTTCTACCATCAATCAGAACCGCTCAGGACGATGCAAAATCAGAAGATTATTCTGAAATAGCTGCCATATTTAATAAAGTAGCAAAGCAGCCAAACTTTGCTGGGGAAGTCAAGCACTCTTTCAGGGCTCTCTTGAGAATAGAAGACACAGGAGGTCAGCCTGAGCTGATGGACATGCTACCAGCTCTTACTATAGGACCTGGTCTGTACTTGTTGTTCTTTAGTTATGAGTTTCAACTGGATGAAGAATACCAGGTTTTCTATCAAAGAGCCTCAGGTGAGAAAACCGCTGTAGAAAAATCTTCTTTTACTCTGCAGGAGTTCCTTTTGTGTACTCTATCCAGCATATTATGTTCCAGTGCCTCTAGCAACATTCAACCACAGGAGGAGACAGACAATTCTGACATGAGTGATATACTGGAGTCCTCTAAGCCAGTTGTATATATAGTGGGTACTCACAAAGACAAAGTCTCAGATGAATACATTGATAATGTAGATAGGAAGCTTCAAAAAATCATCAAAGACACCGACTTCTACAGAAAGGGCATTGTTAAGTTTTTCTCTAATGATAAACTTGTTGTTTCTTTAGACAACATGAGAGGCGGGACTAAAGAAATCCAACAATTGTATCAGCTACTAGAAAGAGCCATGGAGCAGCATTTCAAAAAGCTGAAGATTCCAGCTGTGTGGCTATTGTTCAGTCTGTGTCTTCGTATGAGAAAGTTGAGGACAGCCAGCATGGAGACTTGCTTGGAGCTATCCAGAGCTTTCAATATGACACCACACGAAACCAAAGTAGCTCTATGGTTTCTTCACCACCATGCTGGCGTTCTGATGTATTTTCCTAATGTGTCTGGTTTAGAAGACCTGGTCATCATAGACACCCAGGTAGTGTATGACAGTATCACTAGTGTGATTCTTGAAGCCATGAGGTTTGACAACGTAGGCAAGGCTGAATCTGAGAGATTTAGGAAGACAGGTCAGTTTACATTGGAAGACGTCAGATCTGCTACAGCTAACATTTCAGAAGATGTAATTCCACCAAATAAACTTTTAGCTCTGCTAGCATTTCTTCATATCATAGCTCAGATTCTATCAATAAATTATCCAGACACACAGCCAGTCATGGAAGAAATAGAATACATTATGCCTTGTGTGCTAGAAAGCACTAGCTGCAAAGAACTTGATTTATTTCACAAAGAAGCATGTAGATCTTGTCCTGTGTTTCCTCTGAGTGTTTATTACACTTGTGGGTTTACTCCCATGGGACTTTTCCCTGCTTTGATAGCATGCTTTATATCCAACAAGTCCTTCATTTTTATTAGAGAAGGTGTCAAGAAAAACATGGTGCAGTTTTTGTTTGAATCTACACTGGACGTGACATTTATCTCTCGACCAACATATTATGAAGTCGTTGTGTCTTGTTTACCTGCTTTCCTGAATTCCCTTCATACAAAATGTGTTGCTCTCAGAATTGCAATAGAGAATACTCTGACAGAGGCTAGCTCGAGAATGAACTACAGCAACTACAAAGACTATCAGTTTGGTTTCGAATGCAGTGATCATGAAGAAGGAGGTCATCTTGGGGTAGTGGATAGATCAGACTTGATACCTGGGTCCATGGTATGTCTCCTTAATCCTGACAGACCACAAGTAGCAGTCCTACAGAATAAGCACCTCATTTGGTATGGACAGGTAAATTACTTCAGCTGTGTTAAATTGTTACATTATTATTATTATTATTATTATTATTATTATTATTATTGTTAGGAACATCGAGAGCATTCCCCTTCAAAAGGTTCTTATGAAAGTACGTCAAGGGTAATTTTATGATTTGGTACTATTGTGATTCTAACCTAGCTAACTATTTTTGGCAACTTTTACAAATTGTGTTTCAATTTGGTCAGTACTTACATGTATCAATTTATGTGATGTTTGGCTGTAAAAGCTATTTAAATGTGTTATTTATCAGTTATAATAGCTCTGAGTTGAATTTGATTTGAATTTGTCTTATGTGGTGCAGTGATGACAATTGAATAAATATATATTATTGGAAATTAGCCATCAGCATAGTGGGGGTTCGTATTTGTAAGAACAATGTTTCTTCATAATAAAAGTTGAAATCATTTGTAGGTCTGAAAGATTTTCTCATGAGATTAAGATGAGCTTAAGTTCACTTGTTGAATGAGAGCTGTTTGCTAATGAGCTAACGTTCAATTCTGTCATTAGCTAATATTGTAAATTGTTATTTTTTTGTTAATCTAGAAAAAATTGCTCTAACTTCACTGCAGTTTTCTTTAATTGCTAGTACACCATTGGTTATAGTTTTATTGCTATAGTCACTCTATAGTTCTTTTGAAGTAATTATATGAAATATTGTGCTTTATTCAAAAGTTACTGTGTTTAGAAACTTGTTACACTGTTTTACATCTTTTAATATTTCACTTTCTCTTTTATTAGGTGGGAATTACTTGAGTGTGTTCATGAGTGTGTATCCAGACTTGGTGCACTCAGTGACGCCTTGTGTTGAGACCGTAGCTGATCGTTGCATTAGTTGTGGACTTATATCACGCAACATCTACGAGCAGATTATCAAACGTCGTGACTGGATAGACACAGACCAGACTAGGTGTCTCTTGAACAGCATTCGTTCATTATTATCAGTTACACCACAAGCCCTTGAAGACTTTGTGACTGTGTTATTAGAAGTTGAGGATTGCAAATTTGTAGCAAAGAAAATGCAGCAACAATTGCAGTAAGTGCAAATATGAATACAAAAAGGTTTAGGAATAACTTACTATTATGACTATAGGTAATGATTTTGTGGACACTCTTCAAAGTAGTTTGAAGGTAAATTGTCAGGTTAAGACTTTCTGGTCTTCAATCAAATGGAAGTCTTTTGTTACCAGTTTTGATATTCATTTGTATACTAAATTTTATTATTATTGTTGTTGTTATTATTACATTAATAAATATTGTTAATAGCCAAAACAACAACAAAAACAAACAAAGACAACAACAAAAAACAACAACAAAAACTTGGTTTTGTAGGCTGAGTTTGTGAAAAAACATGTGGTGCATTGTTCAATACTGTAACTACTCAGGAGTTTTATTCCTTAAATTTTAGAGACTCTTACCTTCTTCAGCCAAACAGAGAATAATGATGGTCTTCTATTCCATGATTCAAAGTTATATGTGAAAGTTGATAAGTACATTGATATTGCTATTGCAGTATTTCCCCCCCAGCAATAACATACAGCTGCTCTTTTGCCATGTTCTGTAGAGTAACAAGTTTGTTGGTGATAGCCTTAGGTCCCTTAATTCCCAAAGTCGTGCTATAGCTTCGAATAACTGTGGAAGGATCTGGCACAGGGAAAGAAAAGGTGCGAATTCTTGGAGCCAGTGATGGGGGTGCTTCAATCTTGAATCAATTCTTTGAGTGCAAATTCTATCTGGGGTTTAGATAAGGACAAAATAATATTTATTGGATGGCACATGTAATACAAGTAGAGGCATAGAAAAAAGGTTGCCAGTTTCTATTTTTAAATATAGGCAACTGAAAATTAGGGAAAATTTCTGGAAATTATTATCAGGTATTAGCTATACTGCAATACATTTATTAAAAAAAATTTGTAATTATTTAGCTATGAACAACTTTGATTTGATTGGACAAACAATTTTGGGCAGAAAAAAGGAAGCATTTAGCTATGTCTCATTTAAATGTCAAAGACACATAATATGCACATGTAATGGCAATATACTGGGCATAAAAGAATTATTCATAATGAACAGACTGAAATATATTGTTTACTGATCAAAGGAGTTGCCAGCAATTTTGATGTTGCAGGAGAGACACAAGATAGTTTACAGCAAATTAGTGGAGTTGACTTCCTGCCACCCCCTCTCCTTGAAATTAAGGGTGGGGTCGGTATGTATATAATATAATATAGGTCCAGCTCGCGCATTTATTAACCTTTGACCCCAGCCTAACGGGTCGTCGTTCTTGACTGTCATCCCCCCATGCGCGGGCCCTTTGTTTGTTCTCGAAGTTGATGGACCGCTATGGCTAGGTCAGTTACTTTAGTGTACTAAAAGTTCCTAAGGAATTTAGTTGTTTAGTGTACAGTTACTCGGACCTAGCTAGAGGTTACTGTAACTTGTGACTAAATTGTTACTGTAAATTGTGACTTAGAATTTATGGACCCAATTAAATAGTTAATCAATCACGAGTGTAAATACTTAGGAACACTAGCTTATTGGCTCTATCTTAAGTTATCTTGGCCTGAATTCAAACTCAACCTTACAACTGCATTTACAGGCCTGGAGAATCTGGTTTGGTTGAATTGGTTTGATTAGTGTGAGTGTAAATCGCCAAGATATTTTTAGGCAGTACCAAAATTAGGGGTGGAGGACGCTCGCTATCAAACCAGGAAGTGGGTGTGGCTATTTGGGGGTGTAATCAAGGACCTAATATATCGGTGTGGGCAAGTACAATATACACTTTTTATTCAGAATACTTTGATGGTGCTAATGTGAACCCATGCTGAGAGAAGCTGCTAGTCCTGAAATATTGATTTTTTTTGGCTGCATTCACCTCTAAGCTTGTCAAAGACATGTAGCATTGCAGATAGGTATAGCTAATTGCCGTAGTCGATAGGTTGACCTATTAAAAGTTTCTCCAAGCAGCAAGATACTTTTGTTGCCTTGCCTATCGACTACGGCAATTAGCTATACCTACATATGTGTGTTTGCGTTCATTTCAGCTCTTAATTCAGGTTTGGGCGATATTGGGGTTGAACTATGTACAATTTCTACAACAAAATTTTTGTTTATGTTACCTCATTGTAAAAGATAGAATGTTTTCTTTTTTGCGGAGCAAAACCTTCAACTGTTGTCAATTTTACTCAACGATGATTGGGCAAAATTGATTCTTCAGAATGCTCTAAATTAGCGGAGTAAAAGCTGAGAAAAGTCAAGTTTATTGGTCTGCTAAAAAATTAACATAAATTTACAATGAGGTAGGATTTGATATGAAAAAAAAAAGAAAAAAGAAAAAAAAAGAGTGAGATCAGCTTTGGCCGGTAAGGCGAAACACTTCAATACTGGTACTTAAGTACTACACTTGTAAGTTGCTTCTGATTGCCATGATTTAATTAATCTGGTAAAATATACTATTCTTCACATACCAAGCAAGTGCTACATATGTGGAATTGTCTCGCATACTCCACCGGCAGTATGATAAAAAATACAGTACTGTGACAATATCTTCCAACGCTACCAACGGATGTAGCCTCCCCACTTCTGAACAAGTTCCTACAGGCTTGCAATGTGAGTAACTTATCTTGCTATGAATGTTTGACTACACTACTTCGTAAATTCTTTGGTACTTCTTTGTCATCAGCCATCATTAGTATTGTGAACATAAATTCTTTAGTAGTAGAGAAGAGTTCAAAGTATGTAGTTTAAATAGTTAACCTAGATGTAGCCCAAGCATCGCAGGGCCCAGGTAAAGGTCGGCAGAGGACCGCTAAGCTGTCACAAGTGGAGCAATGGCACCAGGGCACAAGTATATTAGTCCTGATAGCTAGCAGCTACTGATAGCCACTGTTCTCAGTGCTCTGTAGCCTAAGCCTAGCAGCTACCAGATACTGCCTTGGGGCTAGTCTGCTGACACTGGTGTAGTAGGAGGGTTTGTTGAAGGCCAGCCCCCCTGAAGGTCCCGTGAGTTTACAACTTGCAATTCTCAGCTGGAAAGTAGTATGCCCAGAATGGCTGATCCACAATAATCCACTGGCACTATTAGATGGCTGCTCATCAGTGGTGGTATTATTTGGATAAATAGTAAGGGGCTGGAGATATATTGTACTCTAAATAATTAGTTTTCTGTAGGTCAGGTTGGATATATAGGATCTAAACCATCAGTCAGTGGTGAATGGCCTTCATTGATACTTACAGATGCAATCAGCCGAAAACAGGAATTCTATGGCTTGACAATACATGGGCATGCAGCCAGTTCAGTTGCCTTGCTTAACTAGTGCAGTTGGGTTAAGAGTTGGACCCTAGTCCTGATGCTGTTACTCTACCCACAGTCGCAATCTCTAAATCACGAAAGCGTGCTGCCAACCCTTGTTATGGTCAGGCGTAGGCCTTCATTACGTATGTGTGGGGTGCGTTGCCGGCTCCCACTCTCTGCTTTATAACATTCATTTGGGGAAAAAAAAATTATGATCATTATTGTCCAGTGCATGTTTGTAACTATCTGCAGTATGTGGCCAGACCCTCTCACGGTGTTGCTAGGGTTGGCTCTGTCAAAGTGAGCGGTATTCTCGAAGCATAGAAACTCCTGAATCAGTCAGGTTGCATGCTGTAATTGATATTTATGCTGACATGAGAGTGTTATATGAGAAGGGAGGTTGAGCAAATAGGGGTTACATAATGAGTGAGACTAGAGAATGAACAGTAGTGCTGGATGTGTCTTAGGACTCATAAGCCACAGTATACTATCGTCAGTGTGGCATTATATAGAACATGGGTAGTAGGTTCTAGTAATTAGGGTTAGATTTCCACCTAGTAGAGGTGTGACGGGCCGTCGGGTGCCCCTTTAAAAGTGTCTATGCAGGGCACGCAGCCCTTCACTCTATTGGTACTGGACTTATTCTCACACTATTACACTCACTGCCTGTCTATCCTCACATGATCAGGTTCTCTGCCTGTCTATTTTTGCACTATCAGGCTCATGGTCGTCTATTCTCTCACTGTCAGGCTCTCTGCTTGTCTATTCTCACATGATCAGACTCTCTGCCAGTCTATTCTCACATGATCAGGCTCTCTGCCTGTCTATTCTCACATGATCAGGCTCTCTGCTGGTCTATTCTTGCACTATCAGGCTCTCTGCCTGTCTATTCTTGCACTATCAGGCTCTCTGCCTGTCTATTCTCACATGATCAGGCTCTCTGCCTGTCTATTCTCTCACTGTCAGGCTCGCTGCCTGTCTATTATTGCACTATCAGGCTCACTGCCGTCTATTCTCTCACTGTCAGGCTCACTGCCTGTCTAGCCTTACACTATCAGGCTCATATTCTCTCACTATCAGGCTTACTGCATGTCTACTCTCGCTTGCAGGCTTGCTGTCTATCTATTCTGTCACTCTCACTCAGGCTCGCTGCCTGTCTATTCTCACACTATCAGGCTTACTGCCTATCTATTCTCACCAGCTGGCTGACTGCCTATCTATTCTCTCACTCAGCCTTGCTGCCTATCTATTTTCTTGCGCTCACTCAAGCTCACTGCCTGTGTATCCTCACACCAGCAGACTCACTGCCTACTTATTCACACACTATCAGACTCACTGCCATCTATTCTCACTCTATCAGGCTCACTGCCTATGTATTCACACACTATCAGGCTCGTTGTCATCTATTCTCATTCTATCAGGCGCACTGCCTATGTATTCACACACTATCAGGCTCGCTGCCATCTATTCTCACACTCATGTTACTGTCTATCTGTCCTCACACCCAATGCCATTAAGGCTTTCTTGCACGCTAGCTCACCATTGCATTCGGGCACTTTCGGGCCCACTGCCCTATTCTTGTACTCAAACTAGCCACCTGTCCGGTCCCACACCCAGATATCCAGTTCCAACTATCAAGCTTGCCACAGCCAGACTCACCACCAAAGTATTGTCACACTTGAGTAGTTGTTCTTGTTCTTATCCATTCTCACACTCAGACTTGCTGCCTATCTAGTTGCACATTGTCATACTTTATTCGTGCACTCTCAGACTCGCTGCCATCTGTTCTTACACTATCAGACTTGCCTACCTAATCTCGCCCTTAGGCCCGGGGCCTGTCTATTATTGCATGCACTATCAGGCTTGCTGCCTATGTTTTCTCAGGCTCACTGCCTATGTATTCTCAGGCTCACTGCCTATGTATTCTCAGGCTTACACCTATCTAGTCACAGGCTCGCTGCCTATGTATTCTCAGGCTTACTGCCTATCTTTTCTATGGCTTGCAGCCTATTCATTCTCAGGCTCACTGCCTATATATTCTCATGCTCGCTGCCTAACTGTTCTCAGGCTCACTGCCTATGTATTTCTCAGGCTCACTGCCTATCCATTCTCAAGCCCGCTGCCTATCTATTCTCAGGCTCGCTGCCTAGATATTCTCGGGCTCACTGCCTAGGTATTCTCAGGCTCACTGCCTATCCATTCTCAAGCCCGCTGCCTATCTATTCTCAGGCTCGCTGCCTATCTATTCTCAGGCTCACTGCCTATCCATTCTCAAGCCCGCTGCCTATCTATTCTCAGGCTCACTGCCTATCCATTCTCAAGCCCGCTGCCTATCTATTCTCAGGCTCGCTGCCTAGATATTCTCGGGCTCACTGCCTAGGTATTCTCAGGCTCGCTGCCTATGTATTCTCAGGCTCACTGCCTATGTATTCTCAGGCTCACTGCCTATGTATTCTCAGGCTTGCTTCCTATCTATTCTCAGGCTCACTGCCTATCTATTCTCAGGTTCTCGTATGCATCTACACGGCACTCACTCAATTACCCCGTCACACAATCAGGACTCCTTCTCACTTGTGTCTGTTGCTGCCTCCACCAGGCACACTGACTGTTACTACTAAGTCACTTAACTGAATAGCTAATGCCGGCTTAAATTTCTGTGTGAATGGCACGTGTGGAACAGATAATGCAACCAGATACAGTAGTACTAGGATATAGGAGTAAGTCTTGGAGTCACAAGCCACTTGACTACGGCAAGAGTGGTGTAGAGAGTAGTTATGGTACTGTTAGCATGTAAGGTTAGATTCTCCAACCAGTACGGGTGCGACGGTCAGACAGACCACCTTAAGGGTGCTGGCAAGCAGCCCTTCAGCTAATCACTAACTGCAATACATACACTCGGCCCTCACTCGTGTCTCCTTATCTGGGGATGGGGTCCCTCACTTATTAACCACTACTTCTCCCTCACCCGACAGCTACTACCCAGGTTGTGTTCCTGGAGTCTACTTAGACTTCAGCGTGCAGTGAAAGCAGGTGAGATGGAAGTATACAGGACACAGGGGTGGTGGGTCCAAGGTCATACCACTGCCTCACGCAAGGAGCATGCACACACATGACCGCGAGCTCACATCAGCTCAGACCGCCAATCTGTAGTAGTTTAGGACAGCAGGTAGTAACCATACCAATAAGGTGAATTGTAGTTAAATTCTGAATAAAAAGTGTATTATATTGTACTTGCCCACACCAATAAATTAGGTCTTTGGTTACACCCCAATAGTCTATAGCCACACCCACTTCCTGGTCTGATAGCTTCCTCTGCCCCTGATTTTGGTACTGTGGAGGGAGGGAGGTGGGAGTTTTTGTGAACCAATTATGTATTTCACATTAAGTGGTACCAAGTGGTACCAAGTGGTACCAACTCTAGTTACTTATGGAAAGGGTGGAGGGGATGTTTGAATGCTATTGAATACCTAGGGATACGGTATTGTCCTGCTGTAATGATAATACTTTAACACTCTTATCTGAGCTATGAAACTAACCGAAGGGCTAAATGAGTTAAAATTGAACAGTAGTTTTCTGCTATTTCAGCTTCATGTTGAATTTTTTTGTAAGTTATATGAACACTGTTCAGGTCTAGCTACCTGAACAAGGAGAAGTCTATAGTGAACAAGGAGAAGTCTTTAGCAAACATTAAACTATCATGTGTACATCAACTTATTACATCTAATTGTATTCATCATCCTTCCTGAACCAACACAAACTGTACCATGTCATCCCATATACATGCACTGTAAGTTGTCTTGGGAAAATTAGTCCATCATAAGTCAAGCTCAGCGAATGCAAACCGTGTTACCTGCTAGTGGCTTGTTGCTGTGGTTGAGTCCTACCATGCCGGCATAGTATCCGGTTGCTCGCCACACACTAGCCGCGGGGCGTCAACTTGCTGTTGCTGGGCGTAGCTTATGGTGGACTCTGGTCCTTTGACCCTAGCTCAGGGATTTACGACCCCTGAACTAACACAATGCATGGATACATACATACATGCATAAATACATACATACGTACATACGTACGTACATACATACATTTAAAGAAGACAACTTAAATATTTTGAAGTTATTTTGGCAGTTGCGTTGTATATTATTCAAAAGTCTAATACGGTGTTTTTAAAATATTTTAGATTGTGCTAGTCAGAGAAAAGGACCTGGACTTGATGGCAAGCACACGCAATACATTTCAGGTATGAATAAGTCAGTCATAGAAAGATCAATTAGAGTAATGTTAATACTCAACATGCATGCATGTGAGGGTTCTTGTCGTCATCCTGTCTGTCATTCATTTATTGACTGTGTCAACAACTGTGCCCAGTGAGCAGAAAGCTTCAATATCTGATTCTCGAAGATTTAACTATCAGGGTTGTACAAAGTCTAGCCAGTATGTGACCGGTTTTGGGAAAATCAGCCTAAATATGGCAAACAATTTTTCAGTATCCACGGGTATAGCCTTACGGATAGATAAAAAAAAAATTATGGCAGAAATGGATAAACATCTGTTAGTTTTAGCTTATGGTGCAGTTGCAGGGCTTCATACAGAGGGGGGGGGGGTGGCTGGAATTCCCCCCCCCCCCACCCCACCCCCCCCCCAGAGACAGTTTCCTCCCCCCCCCAAGAAATCTGAATTTTTAAATTATAATTATAAATGGTAACTCAGAGCAAAATTCTTTTAAACACAATTCTTCTACTTTTTTGTTTGAAAATCTCTAGAACTTCATCAAAGTTTACAGCCGAAAGTTCAGGGCCATAATGGCAATTCTTACAAGCTGACGAAGGTTTTAATCAGTGATACTGCTGCGTATACGGGTCTTAATGAGCTTCATATGTAGCTGGAAGATCTTTCAACTGATGCTGTTCAAGGAAGGACGAGGAGTGTGTAAATGTTTCTGAAAAAATCCCCCCCCCTCCCCCCCTCCCCCCTCCCGAACTTGAGGACTCGCACCCTCCCCTCTCTGTGGCCTATTTAGCCACACGCTATCCTAAGTAGGAATAAAAAAGTTTTTCCCCCCCAGAAAAAAATCCTGTATGAAGCCCTGAGTTGTAAGCTCTGGTGAGCTCTAGAACTCACGCTATGAAGCTAGAACCACTAGCCGGTATGAAGCTAGAACCACTAGCCGGTTAGACTCAGCATTGCTAAGAAATCTTTTGGCGGGCTTGTCACTAACAGCTGAAAAAACAAACAAACTGTAGCTAACTAATTCTACATAATCCGCGTACTCCACAATTCTCGCCATCATAGTTTCTCGAAGAGGCCTACATTTAGCCTATTTGACTTCTTTCAATCCGCCTGCAACCGATTTAGTTCACAGTGTCGCGGAGACACGCGGTAATAGGTGTTAGGCCCTGTTCAGTACATAATAGATGTATATGAATGTATATTAATATTGTAGCTGAGTCATTTTATCACTCTAAAAGGTGGTTTATTTTGACGTAACAGAGTAATGGAAAACTAAAATAACTAGAGCACGAGAGTGCAAACCCTCAGCATTAGTTAAAAAAAATGCAATAATTAGCAAAAGAAGTCACTATTCTTGAATATCAAGGTTCTTAAATTTCAGCTGATAACAATAATATGTAGTTTTGTTCTATTTATGAATATAAATTTTAGCTTCAGTAGAAAACAAAATAAGTCTTGAATTCCGTTCCGTAGAATGGCCGTCACATGATTAAAAAAAAACAAAGGAAAAAAAGGTACGCCGATTGGTAAAAATGGCTGTTCCGTTCAACCGCATTACCATTTTAATCTTCCCCATTCACTGCATGCCATGCTCAAAGAAATATAAAAAATCATTTATCCAATAAAACGATCCGATTTTTTGTTTATAGGCTCCTGAGGCGGAGCTTTTCGGGTTTATAAAAAGTGAAGCCATCTTGTTCGAAGTTGTCTCGCGGAGAATTGTTAGTTCAACCACTGCACTATCGACATTTTCTCGATGTTAGGACCTTGTCGGGCTTAGATTTTTTACTACTGGAGGTCCATCAGTAGCTAACAGAAGACCTATGGAGTGTGGACCTCGTTATAGCTTTGTGCCCATCGGAACTTTGGTCTGCAGCTCTATTGAAGTAAGTTAAAATTTTGTACGAGCTTTTTTGCACTATTCCCATAGCGTTTAATGGTCGATACAAAGCCTTAGCTTGCTGATATAGCTATGGAAGAGTTTCTAGCTAGAAAATATCAGTGAATTGACGGAAAAGCTTAACCTTTTTTCACCGTTTTAGTAAATGTTATGGAATGCAACGATAAAAACTACGGTAAAAACTACCATTTTACGGCCGTACTACGGAACAGAATTCAGAACTTTATTTTGTCTCCTACTGTATCTAGGTCATTTAAGATTGTCCTGCTTGCACCTGTGGGATTCTTGAAGAGTTTCCAAGGCCTTATTATGGGTATGACGCTTAGAATCACCCATTCTACACTCCTGGGACTGATCCACACTTTCTAAAGCTGTTTTATGTGCTTGACACTCAGCCATATGGTTTTTACGACTTTCTGAGGACTTCGTGGGATTCTCTGGCTTTAGTATTAACCTTGGCTTGGTAGGAAAAAAAACCACAAGAATATTTGAACTTTCTGACATAAATGCTATACGTACACTTAGGGCACATTTTTTGGAGAGCAGGCATACTTACAGTCGATGAAAGAAGCACACCTCCAGCAGCAGAGACTTCCCAGCACAAACCCCCCCCCCAAAAAAAAAACAAAAAAAAATTAAGCACTGGAACTATAGAACGCACACAACAAATCTGAACCAGGTGCAGTAAAATTTGTAAGCTCACGGAGCACTAAATGGCGGATAAAGGAACGAATGGGCGTGGCCATTATAACAGCACTCATCAAAGTGTCTGCCTTTTCTCTCGTTTTCTAAAAATCTAAGCCAAAATTAAATAAATTGGCAAATTAAAGGGACTTAATTGTTATCTAGTCGGAGTTCCTCTTCTTTCAAGGCATAAAGTCCGCCATCTTCGAGATCGGCTGTTGACAGAGTGACAGGCTGAATGAATGAATGAATGAATGAATGAATGAATGAATGAATGACAAACAGACTACTGTAACCCTCGAATGACAAACAGACTACTGTAACCCTCTCATGTATGCACGCTGAGGATTAATGACCTGATCGTTCATGGCAGTTTATCCACAACCACGTGGCACACTTTAATCCTGTTTCTGGTCAACGCTATTTAGCAACGGGAAGAAAAGTATGAATAATAGCAGTAAAATACTGGAACTGTGAATGCTTTACCTAACTTCGTAATTAGAAGCGCGGGCGAAAGCAGAAGTCTCACGTACCCCATAAACAGATAAATAAATAAACAAATAAACTAGTGGTGTGCTTGAGCACAAATGGCGAGCGAGCCTGATAGTTAGGTAACATAAAATGTTACTATTTTTAGCTTACTTCATGCAAACACTATAATTGCAGTTATGACATTAGATTTCAGCAAACAAATACAAAATCACTCTCTTACCTGATTAATGGTAACTTTTGTAGTATCAAACATCAACCATTCTGATAATCTCAATCACCAGTGACTCTTGAACAAGCTCTCAGCGATAAAAATAAACCAGTGTTATTATTTGTAATTTTAGCCAATAAATATGGAATTACTACTTACCTCATTCTTGAGTATTGATAACTTCTGTAATATCAAATTGAAGTTACTTTGACCATCTGAATTACCTCGAATTCTTGACAACAAGCTCTCAGCTACATAAACAAAAGACAATCAATTTTAGCACACAAATACAAAATTACTTTCTTACCTCATTTTCTTGAGCAGTAGTAACTTCTGTAGTACCAAATTTGAGTCTTCTGACTATTTGAATTTACCAGTCACTGTTGACAACAAGCTCTTAGCTGAGTTAACAATAACAGAATTACCTGAATAAACTTAGAAAGCAGTGGCAAAGAAGCGCAGCTTGACAAAGACTTCACAATTGTTTCAAGAAGAGAGTAGCTATAAACGTTTTGGTTGAAACAGAGTTGCGTGAGGCAGTGCAGCAGGATTCTCCGCGCTCGTTAATTGAAAAATACTGGAACTGTGAACGCTTTACCTAACTTACGTAATTAGAAGCGCGGGCTAAAACAGAAGTCTCACGTACCCCATAAACAGATAAACTAGTGATGTGCTTGAGCACAAATGGCGAGCGAGCCTAAAGACTATACTATTGTTATAATTTTGACTTCTAACACTGAAGCTACTGAAAATAAGGTCCAGGTTTTAAATTTCGCATACACGGTAAAGGGATTTCAGTGCCATAGTAACAACTCTCTGCAACTGCTTGAATTGAAGGAAAAAAACAACAACAAAACAATACACGTTATTTAAACGTTTTCTTTGTGATATTCTTTAGCTAAGTAGTGGTTGTAACACACAATGCTTTGACACAACTGGACATGCACCTACACAGACTTACCTTATGTAGTCTAGTGGACAATGTATTTTCAAGTAAATACAGTTGCGCACGGCTTATAACCATGACAAAGAGCGCATTGACTTACCACCGCCACTAACTCGAATAGAAATGGAAGTCCCTTAAGTTTTCAAGTTTTAACTGCAACCCGCAAAGAATTCAAAACGGTAAACAATTCAATTTCTAGGGTGATACGGGGTACTGATCGATATAAAACCAGAGGATTCTGTTTAGTGCAATTTGGGACGGGGTCGACCACATAACTAACACAAAAACGCGAGGGTCAAAGTACAAAATGACATACGTACGTCCATACATATATACAAATAAATAAATAAATAAACTAGTGATGTGCTTGAGCACAAATGGCGAGCGAGCCTAAAGACTATACTATTTTTATATGAATGATTTAGACTTCTAACACTGAAGCTACTGAAAACAAGGTAGAGTTTTTAAATTATGCATACACTGTAAAGGGATTTCAGTACCATAGTAACAACTTGCTGCAACTGTTTGAATTGAAGGAAAAACAACAACAAAACAATACACGTTATTTAAACGTTTTCTTTGTGATATTCTTTAGCTAAATGCTTTGACACAACTGGACATACACCTACACAAGACTTACCTTCGCGGTTAGTCTAGTGGACAATGCATTTTCAAGTAAATACTGTTGCATACGGTTTATAACCATGCCAAAGAGCGTATTGACTTACCACCACCACTAACTCGAATAGAAATGGAAGTCCCGTAAGTTTTCAAATTTTAACTGGACCCGTAAAAGAATTCAAAACGGTAAACAATTCAATTTCTAGGGTGATACGGGTACTGATCGATAAACAGAGGATTCTGTTTAGTGAAGTTTGGGACGGGGTCGACCACCGATCTAACACAAAAATGAGAGGGTCAAAGTACAAAAATGCCTTACGTACGTCCAAACATATATATAAACTAGTGATGTGCTTCAGCACAAATGGCGAGCGAGCCTAAAGACTATACTATTTTTATATGAATGATTTTGACTTCTAACACTGAAGCTACTGAAAATAAGGTCCAGTTTTTAAATTTAGCATACAGGGTAAAGGGATTTCAGTGCCATAGTAACAACTCTCTGCAACTGCTTGGAAGGAAAAAAACAACAACAAAACAATACACGTTATTTTAAAGTTTTCTTTGTGATATTCTTTAGCTAAGTAGTGGTTGCAACACACAATGCTTTGACACAACTGGACATGCACCTACACAGACTTACCTTCGCAGTAGTATAGTGGACAATGTATTTTCAAGTAAATACTGTTGCGCACGGCTTATAACCATGAAATGGAAGTCCCTTAAGTTTTCATGTTTGAATTGCACCCGCAAAAGAATTCAAAACGGTAAACAATTCAATTTCTAGGGTGATACGGGTACTGATCGATAAGCCAGAGGATTCTGTTTAGTGCAATTTGGGACAGGGTCGAACACATAACTAACACAAAAACGCGAGGGTCAAAGTACAAAATGACATACGTACGTCCATACATATATACAAACATCCCCGATTTTTTCATTTTTACCCCTGTAAGTGTCTCGCTCGCTCGCCAATAAATATAGCGACATCTCGATTGCGTTAACCCTGAGAGTGTCTCGCTCGCTTCGCTTGCTCGCCAATAAGTGTGGACATACGTATGTCATTTTGTACTTTGACCCTCGCGTATTGTTGTGTTAGTTCTGTGTTTGACCCCATACTTCACTAAGCAGAATCCTCTGGTCTATCAATCATTACTCATATCGTGTATTGTTTACAGCTTTGAATTCTTTAGTGGTGCATTTAAAACTCTAAAACTTGTTTCTATTCGAGTTAGTGGCGGTGGCAAGTTAATGCGCTATTTGTCATAGTTATAAGCCCTATACACAATAGTATTTACTTGAAAATTCATTGTCCACTAGACTAACCACAAAGTTAAGTCTTGTGTAGGTATGTTCAATTGTGTGAAAGTATGGTGTGTTACAACAACTACTTAGCTAAAGAAGATCACAAAGAAAACGTTTAAATAACGTGATTTCTTTTTTTGTTGTTGCTTTTTTTCCTTCCAATTCAAACAATTGCGGGGGAGTTGTTACTATGGCATTGAAACCCCTTTACCGTATATACATAATTAAAAAAATCAACTTAGTAGCTTGAGTGTTAGAAGTTACTATCAAACGTTTAACAATAGTGTAGTTTTAGGCTCGCTCGCCATTTGTGCTCAAGCACATCACTAGTTAGGTATATAGGTTATGTGGTATCTGTATAATAATATGCTTGTGTGTACTTTCTAGTTATAATATATTTACTGTAGTAATGTAAGAATATAGAATTGAGCAACGAATGAATGAAACACTTATGTTTCACTTCACGTGGTGTATGGGTGTGGTTTAATTACACGTTCATACTAGTTGTTTGAGTAATGATTCATTGTGTGCAGGTGGACCTGCTGCATCCACTAGCAGCAACAAAATGGGAAATATGTCATACATGGAAACATTGCTTTCCTACTCACTGTGCAGTTCTTCGTGACAAAGTAGCAGTACTCACAGAGACTCGTTTGCCTAGAGATATACTTTATGTTTCTTCCCTTGACCTTAGTTCGTGGACTACAGTTCATTTGCCATATCAGCTCATGTCACTGACAACATACAAGTCCCAGTTTGTGGCTGTGGGTGGATTGTCTGAAGTTAAGACACCTGTAGACGTAGTACTCACTAGTGGTACAGGTTTAGATTGGTACCCAACACTGCCACCCATGAAAACTAAACGATTCTACACAGGATCAGTAGGTGCTACGTCTCCTGAAGTACTAGTGGTGGCTGGTGGGGTTGGTTTAGTTGGTGGTGACACATTAGATACAGTTGAGGTGCTCATTGAAGACAACTGGCATTTTGTTGCTCCACTACCTGAACCAGCCATTAAAATGACCCTCACAATTCATCAAGATGAAGTGGTGTTTTCCAGTAAGCTTCCTCACACCATCTTTAGTTGTAATGTTGCTTCATTAGTCTCATCTAGTACAACTACCTCAACCTCACCACTTTGGAGAGATTATGTAGTTCCTTATGAATATTTTGATGTCGTTACTTCCCATTTTTCTCGTCTCATCTGCACAAGAGGAAACGTTAAAAGTTGGTGCAATACGAGTCAGTCTTGGGTGAAAGCCACTACTATTAGCGAAAAGAATAAATTATTTCTTTACGCTATGGACTCGGGTGCAACGCTTCCCAATGGAGATATTATCACAATTTTTTCTGAAGGAGTCTGTAAAGTAGAAGTGTCTGGTAAGCTATAAGTTTTAATCTATCATATACATATTGGTACGAAATAATAAAATAGTAGCAATGCAACAAAAGATCCCATCTAACAAATTTCATTGTTATAGCTTACAAGTACCAAAATACAAGATTAGAAGAGCCATTGGAGGAGAGAAGTTTTTTTTTGTTTATGAATACTTTAAAAATATTGATTGCAAGCAATACCACTTGACTAAATTTAGATGCATGTAGAGCAAGAAAGCCGAGCCCCCCCCACCACCCCCCCCCCCCCCCACCCTACCCAAATCCCCATAATTGTGTTTGTGTCAACTGTACATAAGAAGAGACTAAACAGCATTATGAAATTCTGGGTATAAAATATGAGCACCATGCAGAAGAGCTACTTTGAAACTTGAAACGTTTTCAAAACTCCAAGAACCTATAAATGTTACAATGTTAATTCATACCTGCGTAACTGCCCCCCTTTCACTGGTAGAACAGACATACCCTTGTATTAGTGTTGTTAGTCTCACATGATCAAATTGGTTCCAGTTTGTGACTGGATGAATTTTATTTATCATCAAATTGGACAGAACATAAGCTATCATTACTAAAAAGAAGCTAAATGAAAGAAAAAAATTACTTTTATTTTTTGACTTTGTTTTTAGTATCTTCATTTGACCAAGACATGCCGTTCGAGTCAAATGTGCTTTCCAGACTAGAAGCAGTGATGGGTATTCAGATAAAATCTGTAATAGCCAACAGTCGATCTGTGCTGACCACATTATTTCAAGATAACCTGCAAGTTAATCAACGACCATTGCCTGACCCACGGAGATATGCTATTTTATATTTGGAAGAAGCTATGCGTAGATGGTCTATGGGAATTAGTAATCGTCCTCATACCTGGAGAGAGCTCTTCAATGCCTTTCGAAGGAGTAGTCTTGTGGAGCTGAGTCAGAAGATTGAAATATTTATGAGTGAGTAATATGTTTTTATGTTAAGTTTGTATTTCTACGCTGTAGAAATTGGGCCTGCTGCTGTAGCACACATGCACAGTAAAGCTGTGTAGCTACTCAATGTTGATAACATGCTAATGAAAAGTTGTGTCATTTTTTTTAGTCACTCTTAAGATACTTGTATGCTGGTACAAATCATTGCATTTAGCATTTAAAAAGTAGATGTTTTACTCATATATAAATGATGTCACATGCATGCATATATACATATACATAAGTTATCCCCAAATTCAACTCAAGACTTCAAGCTTCAATTATGGAGGTCTTGTGAAGTCAGCTAAATCTGGAACTGCTAAAGCGTTAAATTAGCTTGTTTTATAGACTGAGAAGTGGGGTTTAGTTCCCATAGATTATCAATATTATTCATGGGTTACTTGAAGACTTAAAATAAGCAAGTGTGTATGATAAATAAAAAAAGATGATTTGGGGTCAGCAGTGGATTTCTTATAGGGATGGCTACAATTTGAAATTAGATCTTTCAACTTTTTATTCATCAGGGTACAGTTAATGTGCTGCACTTTTTCTGGAATTTGTAGCCATTTAAAAAAATTAATATTGCATATACTGTATTATAATATAATAATATTATGTTTGTATGCCAGTAATGACGATGATGGTGTATAACTACTGGAATTCTAATTTGAAAATGAAGCACCACTGTGTGATGGGTTCAAGCTAATTACTATTACTATTATTATTATTACTAGCAAGTGCCCCACCACACTGTAGTGCCTGATGTACAAATTAGGAGTGCAGTCGCATAATATATTTGTATTCATGGTTTCCCTCTCCTGCTCTCTTTCTTCCGTGAGCCATCCCACAGTTGTTCTTATCCCTCTTTTCAACTCATGAGATCATCTGAAATTAGGCTTCAGTTGGTACCGGTAATGGTAAACCCGAATTTGTAGCTACTTTTGTATAGGGTTTGATCTCCTTTTTTTTTTGCATCTTAGTGAATGGTTTTGTCTTAAATTCCTTTATAATATATCTCTTGCTGAATGTCTGTACAAGAAAATATTCTTACTTTTACATTACTGAATGTGAAGAAGCTTTACCCATTCAGTTAGTGGCAACACTTTACCAACCTGTCTCAGCTAATGAATTATTAATGAATTTCACATACCATCATCGTCAGTGTTGCTGAGACACAAGCGTAATGATACTTTTTCTGACTGGCATGCCCTTTTTATTATATAGTAAATACTGTAATAGCAATTTTTTTCTCTTATTAAACAGCCAATATAGTTAATTATAACTTAACCTGACGTTTCGACTTCTTGCCGAAGTCCTCTTCGGGTTACGTTATAATTAACTATATTGGGTGTTAAAAGAGAAAAAATTTGCTATTATTATAATTATTTCAGCCGAGAATGACTGAATCAATAAATACTGTATTCTAATTTATTGCATTTTTTTTATATTTCATATTTTTATTCTCTTTATAAACTAATTATGTTAAAAGAATATTATATTGTTATTAGGTGAATCCGAGTTTGTGGCAGCTTATAAATACTTCATCACTTCCAAGGATGTGTTGGAATTTCTGTGTTTGAAGTTTTTGTTTGTTGGTGGACCACGGCAAGGCAAAAGTACAACTTGCCGTCGTGTTTCGAAGGAAATTATAGATCTCATGTCAGCAAGAGAAGAAATGCGGATTCATCCCAGCACAGGAACTGTAGAGTGTTGCTCTAGTATATTAGTGCAAAACAAGTTTAATACAGCTACATCCAAATTAGAAGCTGAGTGGTTGGTCTTAAAGAGCCTTGTAGATGAAGCTTGTATACTGTTTCGCATTCTTAAAGGTTCTCTTGGAACACGAAATATTACTCCAGTTGCATCAATTTCTAGTAATGTTGACAGAGAAACTGTCTCTGAATCCAGTCAAGCTAGTAGCACAGTGCCATCTCCCCAAGAAGAATGTAAGCAGCGTGGAGTGTTTGACACGGTGAAAAGTTTTTTTCATAGCATCATATGGTCCACACCTAAACGTAGTCCTCCTTCACCTGAACATAATCCTCCACCTCCGAAACGTGCAAGGACAGCTTATGGGGCAACGAAGTTTGAAGATTATTCTGAAATAGCTGCCATATTCAATGAGGTAGTACAAAACCCCACGTTTGCTGAGGATCTAAAACATTCCATCAAGGCTCTCTTGAGAATTGAAGACACTGGAGGTCAGCCTGAGCTGATGGACATTGCTGTTCTTTAGCTACGAGTTTAAACTGGATGAAGAGTACCACGTTTTTTATCAGAGAGCCTCAGGTGAGAAAACTGCTGTAGAAAAATCTTCCTTCACTCTGCAAGAGTTCCTTCTGTGTACTCTATCCAGCATACTATGTTCCAGTTCTTCTAGCAGTCGTCAACCACTGGAAGAAGAGACGGACAGCTCCGACATGAGTGATATACTGGAGTCCTCTAAGCCTGTTGTATATATAGTGGGTACTCACAAAGACAAAGTCTCAGATGAATACATTGATACAGTAGATAGGAAGCTCCAGAAAATCATCAAAGACACCGACTTCTACAGAAAGGGCATTGTTAAGTTTTTCTCTAATGATAAGCTAGTTGTCTCTTTGGACAACAAGAAAGGGGGTATAAAGGAAGTATCCTTATTGCATCAGCTATTTGAAAAGGCCATGGAGCAACATTTCAAAAAGCTGAAGATTCCAGCTGTGTGGCTATTGTTCAGCTTGTGTCTTCGTATGAGAGAATTGAGGACAGCCAGCATGGATACTTGCTTGGAGCTGTCCAGAGCTTTTAATATGACACCACACGAAACCAAAGTTGCTCTATGGTTTCTTCACCACCATGCTGGTGTTATGATGTATTTTCCTAATGTGTCTGGTTTAGATGACCTGGTCATCATAGACACCCAGGTAGTGTATGACAGCATCACTAGTGTGATTCTTGAAGCGATGAGCTTTAATAAAGAGGCAAGGCTAAAGCTGAGAGATTTAGGAAGACAGGTCGGTTTACATTGGAAGACCTCACATCTGCTACAGCTAACATTTCAAAAGATGTGATTCCACCGAATAAGCTTGTAGTTCTGCTAGCATATCTTCATATCATAGCTCAGATTTTAAGAAATACTCCAGACACACAACCTGTCACAGAAGAAAGAGAGTACATCATGCCTTGTGTGCTAGAAAGCACCAGCTGCAGAGAACTCGATTTGTTTCACAAAGAAGTATGCCAGTCTTATCCTGTATTACCGCTTCGTGTGTATTACACTTGTGGGTTTACTCCCATGGGACTTTTTCCTGCTTTGATAGCATGCTTTATATCCAATGCTTCCTTCATTTTTATTAGAGAAGGTGTCAAGAAAAACATGGTGCAGTTTTTGTTTGAATCTGCACTGGATGTGACATTTATCTCTCGACCAACATATTATGAAGTCGTTGTGTCTTGCTTGCCTGCTGTTCGAAATTCTCTTCATACAAAATGTGTTGCTCTCAGAATTGCAATAGAGAATACTCTGACGGAGGCTAGCTCGAGAATGAACTATAGCAACTACAAAGACTATCAGTTTGGTTTCGAATGCAGTGCTCATGAAGAAGGAGGTCATCTCGGGGTGGTAAATGGATCAGACACTATGCCGGAGGCTATGGTATGTCTCCTTAATCCCGACAAGCCACAACTAGTAGTCCTACAAAATAAACACCTCATTTGGTATGGACAGGTAAATTACTTTCACAATGTTATTATTTTATTATTATTATTATCATTATTATTAGTAATGTTATTATTATTGTTATCATCATTAGGAATGTCAAGAGCAATCTTTTGCAGAAGGTTCTAATGAAAGTATGTTAAGATATTTTAGTGATGAAGTATTTTGCAAGTTCAAATTGTTTGATAACTATTTTATATGAACTAGCTTTTTATTGAACTGATTACTTTATCAATCCTTCATCTATATGTTAAGCTATATAGCTTCTGAAATGGCTTAGTCACCAATAATACCCTGAGTTTATAAAGATAAATTGTCTCAATATATATATATATATATACATTTATTAACTAAATACTATTTTATATATCGATCAGGATAAAGTTTACTGATCTACTCTCATGGTTTCCATAGTTATACAGTTTTATAGCTGTTTTGAATAAATTTATAGACAATTTTTTTCACTCTCTGACTAATGTGAAGTTAATGTATTTAGCTATAAGTTATGTAGTGAAATTTCATGTTTTTGATGACTTTTTTGTTTTTTGTCTATTAGGTGGGAATTACTTAAGTGTGTTCATGAGTATGTATTCAGACTTGATGTATTCAGTGAAGCCTTGTGTTGAGACAGTAGCTGATCGTTGTTATAGCCGTAAACTTATAGTAGAGGACATCTACGAGCAGATTATCAAACGTCGTGACTGGATAGACACAGACCAGACTAGGTGTCTCTTAGAGAGCATTCGTTCACTATTATCAGTTACACCACAAGCTCTTGAAGACTTGGTGACTGTGTTGTTAGAAGTTGAAAATTGCAAATTTGTAGCAGAGAAAATACAGCAAAAATTGGAGTGAGTTCAACGAATGTTATCATTACTTAATATTCACTAAATATATACTTTTTTATTTTACAAGATGAATTTGAGAACTTTGAAGGTATGTTTTTTTTGTGAATCATTTTAGTTTTTTTTCCAATGATATTAATTTTGGTTAATTTGTTTATATAGGTTCAGCTATGATTAGCACCAACTATTTTAGACTTCACCATTTTGTAGATATATTTCTTTGTGCTCTTGTCTTGTTTATTTTTCCATGCAATTTACTTGATTCGATTAAAACATAATTATTATAATGCATTAGAAAATCACATTGTAGCAGTGAACTCGGAGAGTGGTGTTTACACAAGAGTAGCTAGCTGGGACCTTTGAGTCAGGAGTCTGTAGATCACTTCCATCTTATCAGTGTTGTCCTTTCTTGGAAGCAACAACCTATTAGGGACACTTTTCTATGACTGATAAATCTATAACTATTCTTGTAGTAGCTACATGGACTGTAAACTCTAACATACATGCATGAATGAATGAACTGTGGAATTGTTAATTAAATGTTGTTAGCTCTCTAGTAGTAGTACTTCCAATTCTAAAACACCATACTTCACTACACTACTGGAACAGCCTGAGTGAGTATTCATTGGACCAAATACATTTTTTTTTTCAAATACGTGTACTAAAAAAATTTAGATACCCAATAATTCTTCTAAAAATGTACTTTAGCTATTTCATTATAATATTGTGCAGGCGAAATTGAACAACATTTCAACAATTGTTGTATTGTAGCTAGGCATGATTGGATTTTACTTTTTCTTTTGTCCAATATTCTCTTTTCAATGCTCTAAATCTACCTGTTATTTCTTAAAATGTATACCTATATGCTAGCCAAAATAGTGGTTACAAAGCGCTTCAATATTGTGGCATAATTGAAGCAGAAATTTAGTCTTCTTCTTGAATTAGTATGAGGGAGTTAAAAAAATTCTTTCTGCCGAGGTTAGGAACTGAATTAGAGTCACATGTAACTACTTGCATCTTTAGCCCATTAGGTAATTGAAACGCACGGTCTTTCCACCGTGGACTAGACTATCATTCATCTCTGATGGATCACGTGAGCAAACAATTTCTTGCAGCCCGCGCTGTGGTTTGCTTTATGCTCCGGGAAGTTAGCGGAGTTGAAAAGAGAAGTTTCACGTTAAAAATGTATACCGGTGAGTGTTTCAGGCTAGTTTAGCTTCTTCTCTTATGAAGACAGCTTTTCCATGTACCCTTTTCATTGCTCGAGCTATATTGATGCCTCATTAAAATAACTAGTAGATTGCTTGTTCTTTTGGAAGGAGATTATAATTGTAGTAACTAGGTAGTGTTAATAGCGCTGAGGGTCCCACCTTTGGTGTTTCATTTGTAAGTATTACTGCAGTTGCTACACATAAACTTATCACTTATACTGTAAAGCTAACTGCTAACAAGAGTGTAACCTTAGTGCAACATTTTTTTTCAAGGAGGAACAACTACTCATTGTGCAAAAAAGCAAATGCACTTCACAATAAAGAACAAGATCAAATTAGTATACTATTCTGGGTGTGGCTATGTTAATTATGAGTGATAATTAATGGGTGCGGTTTGTCCTTGAAGCATTTTTTTTTTTTAAAGTTGGAGCCTTGCCTTCTGTCACCTACCCTTACTTACTGCTCTCTGGTCCCAGCCTAAATGAAATGATTCCTTCTATGCTAGCTACATAGCTATATGGACATTCCCTTTATAACTTGCAGATTTTTTTTTGTTTCAACACTCGAACTCTTAATGCAATGTTTTGATTTTACTGATTGGATAGATTCAGACTATTAATGTTTTTAAGCAAACATACACTGTACCTGAGCTATCAAAATTGTTGTGTGAGTTACCATGGTTAATAACTGGTGTGGCTCTATTGTTCATACATACCATTCTCCCCTTCCCTGGTAAAATACTCAATATACAGCAGTAGCTAGTGTCACACTATACATGAATAGCTAAATTAATAGACAATTGTTCCACATATTTCGATCTCCTATTTTTAGATTTCAACGATTCTACAATGGCAATCATCAATATGTGTATGATCATAATTTTGGTGAAATTAAAACAATGTCCTGAGGAAACTAGCTATAAGCTTCCTTTAGTATACCTAGTCACAGAAGAAAATAAATGGATAGAGTTAGCTAGATACATTTTATATTTAAAGTCTTTTCTTATTAGTTGTACAAAGTTCTAGATAAGTTTAGCTAAAAGTATTCACTTGAGCATTGGCTGCTCGGCTAATAATGTTCACGCTGAATCAATGCTTTAGATGTTGGCTGGCTACCTCTCGCTTATACTAACCAGAGTATTACATTGCGTTGTACTAGCTATGATATGAAACTCATTTTGAACAGATAGCTATAGTGACAACTTCTCAAATTCCGTCACCAGTCTGAACTTTAATTTCTAGAAAAAAATGGAAAATAACTTAGGCTGTAATACATCCTATGAGAAGTAAAACATAAAAATCAGAAATTTTTTTTTTTTTTGTTCGCTGAGAAACAATGTGATATGAGCATGGTGACTGTACACTATTAAATTGTATTTTCTGTGAGCAAGTTAAGCAGAACAATTTTGACCAAGTGAATTTTTTTTGCCTAAAACTTAATTAAATTCTCCAGAATCGAGCCGATTTCAGGTCAGATTGAAATTTGTCTAGAGTGAACTGAACTTGGAATACACAAGCACACTGTATTGTATTGGTTAAAGAAAATGTATTATATAATGTGCAAAACATTTTAGCCAATGCAAATTGATTAAAAACAAGAAGTGAAACACGTGAAGTGAACAGATTCAGCTATTTCAGCAAGGTCTTCCTTGTAGTTTTTGGTAGACCAAGAGAAGCCACTGATCCCACAAAGAACAGACACGCAACTATAAGAATAGGAATTGTAGCGTTCACACGCACAAACAACCCAAATATGTTAGTTCCCAATATGGCTCCTATCCTGGCCATGAGAAGGTGAGTCCCAGTGGCTGTGGTACGAATGCTAGTTGGATAAACCTCAGCCATGATAAGGCTAGTGTCATTCCAGGCGGGGGTTGACACTGCCGTGAAGATGCACAGCATGACGATGACAAAGACTTCAGATGAGTCAATGTACAGCAGAAACACAGATGTGGTGGACACAAACATGGCTATGGCTGCATAGTTAATATAGAGAATATTTCAATGAGTATGCTAAATACAACCTTGGTTCATCAGCAAGGGAAATGGTGCTTCTAGTGTTACATATATACAGTCCTACAATTTTGTAAGTACAATTGAGTATGATAAAATACAACCTTGGTTCACATTGGCAGGGGAAATAGAGCTTGTAATGTGGTGAAATTATACCATGCCTTTTCTTTCAAGGCCACAGTAAAAGGATTATTATTTCGTATACCGTATACTATTAAATGAAATTTCAAAATGTAAACCACATTATGCATATAGCATACAAAAATGTCTTCCTTACTACCACAAAGCATACGATGTTAGTACAAATATTAATAACCTTACCTAGCCATACATTTCTCCACATGAAATAGACAGCAATAGCTGAGGCTATGTTCCCTGGAAGAGCTGACGCAGACACAAAGAAGCTATCACGGTAAATTCTGAAATCATCTGACTTACACAAGACTTCAAATTTGGTGCAACCCTCCAAGGACAAGCCATCAAGGTAACCTTGCAGTTGAGATACATTAGTAAGTCCTGCATTAAGTTGAGTGCCGTTGAACGTAATGTTAGCTAGATTGACTTCACCAGTGGAGGCATTTGACAACAAGCAAGCAGACTTCAGTTCAATTTCAATATTAGCCATGTCAATATTTTCCAAATAGGAATCCTTGAAATGAAGGTTTTTAAATCTGCAGTCTTGAAAATTGCAATTCACTAGAGTTGTTGTGTTAAAAAGAACCTCCTCAAAAGTAACATTAATGAAAGTGATGTTGCTTAAAAGCACATCATTTATCTGCCATTCCTTCAACTCAATATCTCTGATGATGGCGTCATCGAACATAGTTGCACTACAACCACAAATTGAACGTATCTCAGCAGCAGATGATAGCGTAGTTTCATTACAGACTCTGTTGAGGTTTTCCTGGTCTATTCTTTTCGTTATTTGGTCGACATAAGTGGGGTACCATAGTGTAATTCCATAGCTCCTGTATAAGAAATAGATCAGTGAGGCTAATTAAACTAAACCAGCATTTTATGTACCCGAATGAAAGGCAAAACATAATGACAAGAAGAAGCAAAGTCTGACGAAGATATTTCTTCTGAAATAAGTCCTCTACTTTCTTGAAAATCTGTACGTAAAAATTATGGGAAATTTGGACAACTGCTAAGATTGCTGTGTGGCCTACTCACCTCTGCTATTCTATGTCCTGCTGCTCTGAAATCAAGTTCCCTTAGTTTAGATCCAACATTTTCCCTTTTGATGTCTTTCAAATTTATTTTTCTGACCTAGAATAAAAAATTTGTGGTATTAACAATATGATAGGGTTCAGAAGGTACTATTCCTTTACCGGATATTCATATTTTTTATCAAATCGATAGAAGTGGTTGAGTTTGAAAGCCAGTCTGAGTGCTTTCAAGGCTTTTTCTTTTTTACCAACCTAATAAAACATGATACCATTTTTAATAATAACGTTTATTATTTCATCTAATTATTTATTAGTTTTAATTGTCATCCAAATCAGCACTGAAAAGGATAAAAAAACACAACAACAAGAACAACAACAACAACAACAACAACAAAGAAAGAACAAGGAGTAGCTAAATCCTAACTTGTAGTGTGTGTGCATTAATCTAGAACTGATGATTGAACAGTCACTTCTCTTATGTCATTTGTGCTTATTATTTCCTATACTATTGTGGTCATAACTTTGGGTATCTTGCTATACAGTACTGTATAGTGATCATTTTTTTATAATAATAGTACGACGTGTAAATCGCCCATTCAGAAATGTATGGGAAAATTGCTGTTCGATTGAAATCACACAGGGAAAGTGATATAGAACGTAACTAAGTGAAATAATACGGAAAATAAGTGAAATACCATGGTAGCTAAGTGAAACAGTATGGGTAAGTGCACATGCATGCAGCTTTAGCCTTGGAAATATACAGTTTGAGTAGTTTCTAGTTGGAGACTATGTGATTCTATAGCACAGACTTTTTATTTGTATTAAACGGAATTTTTTTTCAGCTGAGCCATAGGTTGAATACGAAGTTCCAGAGGAATCTAATCCTGAATACGGAGATATTGAGCGAACAAAACAGAGTAGCTACAATGCAAATGATAACACACACACACACACACAAAACAACAACAACAACACTGGCCAACTATTAGCAAGTGACAGCATGGGTAACCTGTGCGATCAGGTATCAATAGCACTCATAAAGTAATTGAAATAGCATTTGGCTTCACCGCGTGCTATTTCAATTGTGTTACTCATGCTATTAATCCCGAATAGCACGGTTACCCGTGCTATTACTCATACAAATAAAAAAAGTCAATAAGTAAGTAGCTCTATTAAGAGAGAGAAACATTCTATAACTCACCACTCAAAAGCAAACAAGTATAATAATGACTAACCTCCAGTAGAAATCTGGGACTCTCTGGCAGAAAGATGTATACAATGGCACCCAAAAAGGAAGGCAGAGCAGAAATTGCAATGAATACCCTCCAGCTAATGACCTCACTGTTACCGAAGCGATAGGTCTCCCTGGGAATAATGGCCCAGGCAAACGCGGCACAGATGACTCGACCTGCCGTCCAGAACATGGCTTGGATGCCCAGGTATGGACCTCGATATTTATTACGAACAAACTCTGATGTGTATGGAACAATAACTGGAAGAGAACCTGCCACACTGGAAAGGGAAAAAAAAGAAAAAAAAGAATGACATTATTATGGTTATTGCTGTTATTGCCAAGTTTGATGTTTTGGGTTACTACCACTTAGCTTTAAAGTTCATACTGATGATTACCAGGATATATATATATATATATATATATATCATTTGATACAGGAGAATATCGTGAGTCTGTCAGCGTAGTATTTATGCGAGTGCCTGCGGCCAATCAGACGAATGATATTCTGCGGTAACAATACATAGTAAGTTTATTATGTACAGCTCATGTGTGAATACAATAGCAACAAGTTTCTTGTGCAATAAAAACTTGCATAACATAGGGGGATGTAATAACCCAACGTGATAATGCTGAACACAGGTGATATGGGATAAATTGCCTTAAGCCTCTCGTTCCGGAATTGTTTGGACGCGCGCGGAAAAATCTAATCGTCGACCGCGGAATACAGCATTACCGTTTTATTTTTTTAACTCGATGCTGGCTGGGAAAACCCTATAGCAACCAGATATCACTAAATAGACTAAGAGTTTGGGATTCCCCTCATTTTTGATTGAGAAAATTGAATAATATTTAGGTCATCTACTTTAAAAAAAAATTTTTTTTTCCCCAAAAAATTTCCACTTTTCCCATCAATAAAAAAAAGAAGAAAAGAAATAATATTGTTTGATGTATTTTATACCAATATTATATTAGTTCAACAATAAAATATGTTGTTTGTTGTGTTTGGTGCTGATTGTGATCATGTAGGAGACATCTATGCGCTAAATGGCTTGTGCATGTGAGAAATACTATTAGCACTCTCAATAACATGCAAGCCATCAAAATGTGGATTCGGAATGTCTAAGTTGGAGTATTTAGGCCATGTGATCGGATCTGGAGAGTTGAGTGTACCTGAACATAGAGTGTCACACATGTCAAACTACATTAAACCACAAACCAGGAAACAACTAAGAGCATTCCTAGGTGCAATAGGGAACTATAGGCAGTTTGTAGGTGGGTTCCAAAGGTGGTCTTCGTTGCTGACCCCCCACACTTCAAAGTCGTCCCCACAGTTAGTGCTGTGGACTCCTCAGATGGAGGGGGCATTTCTTCAATTAAAGTTAAGTTTATGTAATGTAAGTGCATTGTGTGTGCCTGTGCATGATGATGTCTTTCAACTAGAGACAGACGCCTCGTCTTCGGGAATTGGTGCAGTCTTGAGTGTTCTACGTGATTCAGTTTGGAGACCTTCGTCATTTTTCTCGAAGCAACTTCAAGGTGCTCAGAAAAACTACTCTGCCAAGGAACTCGAGGGTTTGGCGCTATACTCAGCTATACTTCACTTCTCATTCTATCTATACGGACGTGCGTTTACAGTCATAACCGACCACAAGCCGCTAGAGACATTGATGGAAGGAAAACAAAATAACAAACGTCTTCTTAACTGGAGTATGAAGTTGTCTGAGTTTTCTTTCAAAGTGATTTATAGACCAGGAGTCATGAATCAACCAGCTGATTGCCTCAGCAGGCAAGCGTGGAGCGGTGTCACGAAGGAATCAGACCCCGAGCCATCTTCGAAGGAGGGGCAGATGTAGGCACAAGCCTACATGACAACTGAACATTATCATTATGTTTGTGTGCATGTATGTGTATGGGAAACTTGTAGATGTAAATTAGGTTGTTTTTTTTTTTTTTTGTAATTTGCAAGTTCTATTTATCTTTTGGCTCTTTGTGAAGGGCTGGCTATATAAAGCCACTGAGTTGTGTTCTTCTTGTCTTCTTTCTGAATGTTGAGATTCTTTTAAATCCTGAACAATTCCTTTGGGGAGAGGACTTAGCGGTAGCTAAGAGAATCTAAGAGGAAGAACTGGTGGCAGCGACTACTACGTGTGGGAAACAGTATACGTACGTGACCTTCACAAATCCATCGACCTTGTAGCCATAGCCCAAAGGTGTGTTGTCCTCTTTCTTCCACTCTCCCCCTACCTCATCCACCCGGCTCTTCTTCTTCGGTTCCCGCCTTCTCCGACCGCGAGGACGTCCAGAACTCGGAGCAGGAGGAGACACTTCCTCTTCTTCATCACTGGAACCTGCTGCCTCTTCGTCTGTTTCATCATTGGAAGACTCTGCTCCTGTCGCCTGATCTGTGTAATTGGGGTCGGTGACTGCATACACATCTTGTCCTAGCAGTACATGTGGTAAAAAAATGTCAAATTTTTTTGAAAATTTGAAATTGTTCAAAAAACCACAAACCACTTTCAAATCTCAAAACTCAATGAAATATATATATATTATAGCTAAACAGCTTACTCTATCTCAATATAGCTATAAATAAGTCCTTTCCACAACAGAAGCTTGCTATTTTTCAAGAGAAAGACAAGCTTACCTTGACCATCTTCTTGACTCCCATTTTCAGTATCAGAGTTGACGGGATCTGGTCCACCAACCCTAATACAGGGCCTCCTATAGCCGTAGATGTCGTCTCCCTCCTCTCCGCTTGATCCTGAGTCGCTAGAGTCAGCATCAAGCAAGTCTAAAACTTGCACCGCATTGTAACTTGTAGACGCCATCTTTCCAAAATGACTTTGAAAAAAATTCAAATTTAGCATAGTTACCTGGATCACAGGACACTCTCATTTTTCCCTATGATGTAATAAGCATTACCTAAGACTGTACGTAATGGGGAGGCCCCCAGTTGAACTGGCGATTTTATAAAAAAAGGAGAAGACAGTAAGTCAAACCGCAAAGTCTTGGTCGGCAAAGAAGTGGTTGTTTCAATGTGTTATGGAAGGCTACTGGGCTCAAGCAATTTTTCACTGCTTCTACAAAGCTCTGGAGATGACTGGATCCATAAATGAAGCTGCTGTGAAGAAGGTAACTTTTTTAAAAATTCGACGGAGAACCGATGTTGTTTTTTTTTGCCGAGGAAGAAATAAACGCAACTGCTGTGAGGTACTGTCGAAGCAGTCCTGGCTGAAAGCTATTTTAGATGCTTCTCCAATGCATTGGGCACCTGTGTATGCAATCTGAAGGTTCTAGCTATAAAGTAACTATTTTTAAAAATTCGGAGAAGCCAACCGGTCTCACCTTTGAAGCGGGATCCGGAACGAAAGGGTTAAACCACATCCTGTTTACTTTAATGCATTTCCTATGTGGCAACAGGTGTTAGGTCCTGTTCAGTACATAATAAATATTTGTAAGGTAAAGCGCATACTATTAAAACTATGATAAAAATTGAGTGTGGTGATGCTACTTACTCATTTTGACTTACAGATACTATTATACATGGACACTGCTATTTCACCACACTACTCTGACCTGACTTAAAACACGAAGTTGTACTCTATAAACCATTAAGTTATAATGTTTCTGCATAATTATGCTTATGATAATTATAATGATTCAAAGGTCAGGCAATGACTTGATTGTATTCACCAAATATGGTAGTGAACTAGGCTATCTATAATTCATCTACAATTACAAACATAACTATTTTGATGATAGTCTCGGAACCATGGCAGGCTAATCTTAATGGAAAGGCTTCTTAATTAGTACTATACAGATATCTCCTCAACTTATTCATGCTGTTAGGTAGTGTTCAATGGAATAATAACCTTATGCACATGATACTGTCCATGTTCTTATATGCCACATATAAAATGACATAATCATTCCACCAACCCACACTAATTACATTTCTTTGGCTTTGCTTGCTCACGAATATGGAGCTATCGAATGATATCATAGGATAAAGCAAACTGACAACTAGCTTACCAACATCAACCTGCTAAGGACATTAACTACCTGTTATTGTTTTGACTGACTTCTAGCTTGATATTATAGGTATAATGTATAGTGATAGTATGTTGTAAAAAAAAACTGATGTAATATGAACTTGGCTTTCTTGTGCTTTAGTATCATGCTTGAATTCTTCAATATTATTCCTTATCTGCCATCCAAAGCTTTATCATTATCAACTTCTAAGCATAGCTTCATTGCTTTAAAAAGCATTATGCAATTAAACAAATGTAGTAACATACTTATATTACGTTAACTTACCCAAAACCGCTGAAGAATCGAAATGCAACAAACATCCAAAACCAAGGGACAAAAGCAGAGCCAAATCCAAACACTACACTGACCATTAGGGAAGTCATTATGGTTGTCCTTCTACCTATCATATCAGCCAGACTACCCCATGTAAAACTACCAAAGAGCATGCCTACGAATATGATGGATCCCAGAATGGCTTCTTGCTCATTGGTAACATGCCAGCTATCTCTGTCAGCAAGAACTGGGAAGACAAACGAAATGGAGAGTACCTCGACTGCATCAGCAGAGAGAGCCAATCCATTAATAACCATGAGAATGACATGGAAAAATCCAAAGCCGAGATGCTTCAGTGCAACTTCATACTCCGTCACTTCTCCATCTTGCGATATCTCGTCAGTTTCGATAAGGCTTTTCTTCTCGTCGCCACCGACCTCGGGTGAATCATCGTCCGGTTCTTCAGTTTCGCCACTAAACATTGATCTAGAAGACGAGCCTATTCCAGTCACGGTGTAAGAAACCGAATTTTGAGAGAACTTCACCGCTTCACTTTCAAGCGAATCTACTAAAGACGACCGATCAGGTCCAGCAACCTGAGCCATTTTGGTAAAAGCGGTAAGGGGTTGCTAAACATCCATCAGCCCCACCCTCAATGTAACAAGCAAAATACGCATGCGCATAAGCACGAGTAATTATTGCAGCCTTCTTCAACAGGTACATAGTTACGTTAAAATAAACATTCCTTGAATAGTGTTCCTCATTGGTTTGATATATGTGGGAACTGTCATTATGGGATCAATTTTCATTCATAAACTCGTGAAGAACGACCCTGAACTCAATAGAAGACATTATTCATGACCAGAAGTTATAAAAAAAATAAATGACCATGTGCATATCCAGAATGTGCCAGCTGACTGAGGACAAAAATATGAAAAATTATTTCAAAAGTGTCTTTCTTGTAGTCTTGGGCAGGCCAAAGGCCGCAATTGTTCCCACAAAGAAGAGACAAGCGACAATAATGATTGGGATGCTAGGAGCAACATGGACGAATAAACCAAATATATTCGTTCCAAGGATGGCCCCAATCCGAGCCATGAGTAGGTGTGTCCCTGCTGCAGTCGCTCTGTGGCTAGTGGGATAGAGTTCGGCGATGATGAGGCTGGAGTCATTCCACGCCGGGGTAGACACAGCAGAGAAAATGCAGAGCATGATTACTACAAAAACCTCTGATGAATTGATGTACAGGAGAAAGACAGACACTGTCGAGGCAAACATGGATATTGCTAAAAGAAATTAGAAGAAAATAGTAAAATATTATGGAAAAACATCATTAGATTAGCAATTAATATCATAACTATGGTCTACGACTTCTGTGAACTTTCTTCAGTTCCCTTCCACTTACCAAGCCAGATGTTTCTCCTCATCACATAAACAGCAATGGCGGAGGCCACATTCCCTGGGAAAGCAGATACCGAAACCAAAAAGCTGTCCCGATACAATCTAAAATCATCTGAGTTACACTGAACTATGAAATTAGGACCTTTGCAACCTCTTGAGGTAAAATTATTGAGGTGGTTTTGCAGCTTGGAAGCATTTATGATTCCATGGTCTTGTAGTCTTGTGTTTCCTATTGAAACATTGGTCATAGTGAATGCTCCAGTAGAACCATTTGAGAAAAGACACGAAGAGCTTGGCTTTATAACTACATTTTCTAGCCTCAAGTTGTCGAAGAAAGCAGCTTTGAAGTGAAGTTTCGTAAACGTGCTGTTGTGGAAACTGCAATCTCGAATCGTAGTGGAGTCAAAGAGAACCTCGTTAAAGGTAACGTTAATAAACGTTATATTGTTCAACAGCACATCATTGATCTGCCATTCCTTCAGCTCAATGTCTCTAATGACTGCGTCTTCAAACACAGTGGCCTTACAATTACAGATAGAATTAATTTCCGCAGCAGATGACAGCACGGTCTCATTGCAGAGTTTGTCAAGCTTTCCTTGATCATTTTTATGATTTATTTCACTGACATAAGTGGGATACCACAGCACGATTCCGTAACTCCTACAAATATGTTTAATAGAGAACATGAAGTGATAGTTCAATTAAATTTCATAATGGCGTACCCGAAAGAAAGACAGAACATAACCACCAAAAGAAGTAGTGTCTGCCGGAGATACTTCCTTTGAAACAAATCCAGAAACCTTTGGAATATCTAAATGGAATGTTCAGTACTTTAAACACAATGTGGAAGTTAATAAATAGTTCCTTCTTACAGTTGCAATGCGAAGACCTGCATCTTTGAATTTAAAATCTCTAAGCTTTGATCCAACGTTTTCACTTTTGATGCTGTCCAGAATTACTTTATTGACCTGTAAAGAAGTATATTAGAACTATCGTCATGACAGTAATTTATTGTCAGAGGCTGCACTTTACCGGGTATTCCTGTTTATCACCACAGCGATGCATGTGGTTGAGTTTGTACGCTAGCCTGAGGGCTTTCATGGCACTTTTCTCTCTACCAACCTGTAATACGGCATCAAACATTAAAAATATGCATGTGTAAACTAGTGTGGCTAAAATTGAATGAATGAATGAATGAATGAATGAATAAACCCAGCCCACCAACCTCTAGAAGGAAGCGTGGGCTCTCCGGCAGGAACATATAGACGATGGCACCCAATAAGGAAGGCAGAGCAGCGATGGCCAGGAATACTCTCCAGCTGACCACCTCATCGTGAACAAACAGGAACGTCTCTCGTGGGATAATGGCCCAGGCCAGTGCAGCACAAACGAAGCGTCCCAACATCCAGAACATGGACTGGACCCCCAAATACGGGCCTCTGTACTTGTTCCTGATAAACTCAGACGTATAAGGGAAGATGACAGGAAGGGAGCCTCCCACACTAGGTATTATACGAGAACAAAGATGTACACAACGTGTCAATAATGTTCCCTCCTCTTTGGCCCACCCCTCAAATACATTTGCACAGTTCTCATTAATTGATAGCTCTAACCAAGTCTTGACTAAATTCTATGGTTAAACACAAATACATATCCAATCTGACATCATGCATTCAACACCTTCCTCTACTTGCAATATGGTACAGTCGAGTCTTAACTAAGATATTATACTTCTATTGGTACAGGGATCCCAGTTGTTTTAGACAGCCTTGACAACTGAGGTAATGAGTGGGTGGTAGAGAAGCAAGGGTGGAGCTGAGTTCTACCAAAATCTGCTTTACCTCACGTTTAGTTATAGTGCTGCCCAGCTAGAATGCTGAATTTCAAGATGTGCATTTGCTTACCCAAAACCACTGAAGAAACGGAATAACACAAACATCCAAAACCAAGGGACGAAGGCAGAAGTGAATCCAAAGACAACACTGACCATGAGTGAAGTGATTATGGTTGTCCTCCTGCCTATCATGTCGGCTAGTCCTCCCCATATGAAACTGCCAAAGAGCATACCCACAAATATTATGGATGCCAAAAGAGCTTCTTTTTCATCCCCTACTTGCCAATCACTTCTGTCCTTCAAGACAGGAAAGACGAAAGATATTGACAAAACTTCTACAGCATCTGAGGACAGAGCTATGCCATTGATAACCAACAGAATGATGTGAAAGAAGCCAAAACCAAGGTATTTCAGTGCTACTTCGTACTCCTGCACCTCACCCTCATCTGATATTTCACTAACTGGTATGAGACTCATATCTTTTTCAAGGTCTGTCCCGTTTTCTAAGAAGTCTTCATCTTCTAAGTACTCGTCTTCTTCATCATCTTCGGTTCTGTCTGGGTGCTGAGGCTCAGGCGGAGAAGCAGAGTCCGTAGAGTTAACCGTATATTTTGCGGACTTGCCCGAGATTTGGACTGCGCCTTTTGCAACGGAAGGCTGGTTGTCAGAATCGGAATGAGGAATCTCATCCATAGTAGCAGTAACACCGGGCTTACTATTTCATAAGGCGCTTTTGAAATGCAGCTGTTTTGCGTAACAAAATTTATCTTCTTGTTTTTTTTTTTTTTTAGCTAGCCATTCCTTACCCAACTTAGAAACCAAAATAACAAATAGGATTCTTAATAACGCGCACTGAAAGATAGTCGCCAGAGTGGATGTTGACTTTTGACTAGCCAAATGTCTTATCCTCTGGAGAAAAAAAAATTGAAGTATGTCGACGGTTCGACTATTTCGGCCCTTGTGAGTTTCAGTTGTTCAGTATGATAGCTGTGGATATTTCTCTTATGCGGCTACATAGGATGCAACCTGGGTAGAGGACATAGAGTTTCTGCCCTATTGCTCTCCGCATTGTGTGAAGGATTCAGAGGCCAATGTTGATCCTGTGTGGGTGGAAGCCATGTCTTGGCTGAATGAGGATCTTCAACACTTGCTTCAGATGAACCACCACAAGTTCTGGTGTCAGGTGAGAGATAGGCCACACCCACACGTATAACTGACGGTGTTAGTCTTGCAGGCCACAAAGTAAACCTTTCTTCTTTTTTTCTGTTTGATAAAGAGTCAAACACCAACAGCAACCCAAGACAAAATATTTTTTCCTTTCAATACATATAAGTGACATAAATTGACTCGAGTCATCAGTCTCTGAAGACGTCATCATATATTAACCCTCGCTGTCTTGTGACATTTTGATAAGGAGAATGTCAGCAGTTTAATGTATTATTCTCTGGTGGTCTATAACTACTACATAATTTATAATGAAGGATTATGAGAACTTGGAATTTCTCCCTGCTAGAAATGATTTTGTTTGTTGTGTTTGCTTATAGTTACAATGGAAATAAATCCAACACTCACCTTTAGATGTGGAATTTGGTGGATTGTAATTGACAAGAATCTTTTCTATTTTTCTTACTAATGTGTTATATAGATCATCATCTGTTTTAAAAAGTGCCTGAACTTGTTAATTAGTATAAGAGTTGCTTTGACAAATTGCTATATGTGACAGATGTTAATGATCTGTAGTATGAGTACGGGTAAATCAGACATGTGCAGAGACTCTTGTTATCCGGTGTGAAACCAAGATGTCAACATGGCGTAGGGTTCCTTCCCCAGTGACAACCAACATATTTGTTTGACCTTTCTGAGTGGGAGAAGGGCTTCCCAATCTGTATATATAGGAGGGTTATGTTTACGTTCACACAATATCTCCAATCCTACAAGTTAAAAGTCCTTACTCTATGTGTATATATATATATATATGTGTGTGTGAGTGGATGTGATGTGTGTGCACACATGTGTATATGTGTGTGTACATGTGTAGGTAATTCATGACACATCGTTACAACAGTGCCTGGATTCCTATCTGCAGCACGGGCCAAGGTAAGTGAGCGAGTGGAAGGAGTGGGTGGAATGAAAGTGAAAATTTTAATGTGTGTCTATAATGCCTGAGGTAAGATATGGAAACTATGTTTAGCATGTCTATGTCACCTGAAATAGAGGTAAGTTTAATAATCCTCAAAGGATTGAAGTATCTTGTTAGCTTGAAAGCAGAGACAGATTCTTTTAGAGTGTACTTTTCCTTGAAGTAACCATATTCAGGCTTTACTAACTTACTAGCTTGATTAAGCATAAGATGGAAGGACAAGTAGTAGTAGTAGTAGTAGGAGTGGTGGCAGCAGCAGCAGCAGCAGCAGTAGTGGTAGTAGTAGTAGTAGTAGTAGTAGTAGTGTGTGTGTGACGAATGAAAGAAATGAGGATTATTTTGCTAATGTTCAAATGCAGGTCATTTGACCCAGTCGTCCCTGTACCTGATGATATCCAGGAGGTAATGAAGGACGTTCACAGACGTGTGTTTGCTGTGTTGCTCCGGCTGTCCACACACAAGGAGGATTCTGTAAGTGCTGGGCTAGTTTAGACATGAGTGGACATTTCCTTCAAAAATGTTATGCCAGCACACTAAATAATTGGTCCATGAAAATTCTATACCAGTTATCAAATTAAGGATGAATTTTATCTATGGGTAAGTAAAATAGTTTTTTATTCTGCTTACATTCTAATGTATTCATGCCTGCTTGTATGGAGTTCATTCTTCTTCTGTTGTGATGCTGTCAATATTGAATGATAAAGGGTGTGTATTATGTGCATGTGTGGGCAGTGTCATGACAACTACAACAAAAAACAACAACTTCCTTTTATGTCATGGAAGTCTCTGTTCACTAGATGGGAATTGTATCAAATGTAAGTGATGCATTCATCGAGTACAAGACAAGTTAGTCACGTCTCTATTTATAGAATTGGAATGTTAGCTCTTTTCAAACACATTTTTCTTTATTTTAATCAAGCATAGTCTGGAGTGTTTCTTTAATACCATGCCACTCCTTATTCAGTTGTCTAAATCCAATCTATAGGTACTTTAAGGACATGTCATCTTATTTTGACCCAAGCATGGCAATGGATGGGACATATTCAAATTGGTTTTTAAATTATATTGAATTTGTGGTTCCTTTTTAGATTCAGCTGTGGCCATAAATATTGGAAAAAAATTGCTATAAACTGTCAGATTTCAAACGGGCTAGTACTTACCACTATCTCTTAGGGTTAAAATTTGCAGTACTAAGTTTTGGTTTACTGTCACAGTTTATGATAGTGCTAAATTTAGAACTACATCATGTTGATGGATGGAACTTGTCAGTTATTGGTGCAGCCTGTCTGTCTCAAGGTTGAACGCCAGCTAGAGTATTAGTATTGCTGGGTTTATGTGTTGTGCTAATTTATGACACGATCTCAATGATATGATTTTAATAATAAACACTCTGGACTACCTCGTAATGGTCGTTACTGGATTAGAAAGAGAATGCACAGTTGTATACAGCTATTTAATCTTTAAAATAGAGAACTGATACTTATCACTAATATGTGTGTGCACAAATTATTTTATAGACGCATGTATTTCACTCATTTTACGTAAGTAGGTCACATCAATCATTATTGTAGTCCTTTCTCTTCTAGGAGAATTTCCTGTCTCCTGATTTCTTTGCGGAGACCGTGTATAACAGACATCTTGTTGACCTTCCCAAGCTGATGGACCTGTGCGTTATATATGGAGAAGACAACAAGGAATTAGTGTCCAAAATGGTGGACAACTTCTTCAGAAAGCAGCCCAGATTGGAGGAGGATTGGAGGTCAATGGTGGCTTCGATTCTCTCTGAGTTGACCGCCATGTCTGATAGAGTCACCTCCAGGGACAGAGAAGTGTTGAGGCTGGGACAAAATGCCAGGTGTGTTGGTGAAGATAGTGAAGTCTAGTTTCAACACTGCAGCATGCATGTGTGCTGATACTCTGTTCAATTCAAAATGTGTGTATCTTATCAAGTTACATGTGTCACTATAAAACACTCTTAGCAATATGTAAAACTATTTGTGGGGTTTTCTTTTAAGGTCCATATCTGGTCTTATTTTCACTTAAATTTGTATTATACATTTCCTCATTCACTTTGTTTTTATGTTTCTCCTCCAACCTGCACAGGTTCTCAGCTGATGAGTTTGCAGATGTGGTTGTTCATCTGGCTGACTTTGCCGCCACTCTGCGTGGTTTTGTCTCCGTGTACCCTCGCTGTGTGAGTGAGCTAATGAGAGCTCGATTCACGGATAAGGCAGTGGAGTTTTATGAGACAGTCGTTCCACGACTCAGGGACAACTGGCATGTCGTCAAAGACGGTATCAGAAGGTGTGTTTGTGTGTGTGTGTGTGTGTGAGTGAGTGAAAGAGCGAGTGTGTGTGTATGATTGTATGTGTGTATCACAGGGCTGTTTTTAATGACATTCACACCTACTGTAAACGCCTTCTGCCCTTTAGAAATTATTCAATATTAGCATTTTAAATTATGCAACATGAAATTAGCAGAGTTTTTAGCGTTGTTTTTATCTCTGCAAGGGTTTCTGATCCACAACTGTATTTTCCTCACATTGTCAATACAATTTGTGCCTACTGTGAATCAAAGGCTGAGGAACTTGAGATGTTAAGGTAAGACAAGCAGTATAATGATGGCCATCCAAAAAAGAGTATCACAAATGTAGTAAATGATCGAAGTTACTGCAAGTCGTGTTACATTAGATCTTAACCTCAAGGCTCCTCCCATTTCTCGCTTATTGAGTATGTATTTATGTTGTGTAGTAAGCTCTATGTGAAGGAGCGCTTGCGGAGTTTGAAGTGTGACTTGGCATGGCTGGTCCACGAATGCCTCTGCATCTGGTACTTAGCCCCGCCCCCTGTGGATTCATCTGGCGTGAGGAGCAAGGTGGCCATGGATGGTTTTGTGGCCATCGTATCTGAGATGGCCAGTGAACCCAAGTAAGATACTGAATCAAAACTAGTTTGCCAATAGTTAATTTTATTCTTGACCATTTCTCTCCCTAGTTTCCTGAAGGAATACAAACGTCATTTTGATGTTATCACGGAGGTGAAAGGTGTCCAGAGAGATCATCCTGAAATGTAAGCATACGTGTCTCTGTTTGGTATGTGTGTGTAGTAGGCTGCTTCTCACATGCCCTCGGGATAAGTTAGTACTAGGTAAGATTTCTCTCATGGGTATAGGCAAATTGTGAGGAAAACACCGTGGTAGTTGTCCTTGATTCCTTAGCTGATTATGCTCTAGCTGGGGGTATGGGATAGTGCTGGGGGTGCCATTCACAAAATAATTAGAAACTCTTATCAATGATCTCCTTGCCCAATTGTTAGATTGTAGAGTTTGTCTGCCGTATTATTTGTCTACTGTGGACTTAAGTTTTGTGAAACTTTTGCCTTCTTTTTCGTACTTTAGCCTTCCTTTTGAAACTGCTGTCGCCTTTACTGTTGATTCCACCTGCTTTTTAGGTACAAATAGCTAATCACTTGCCTTTTCCCCTTCTCTTCCGTTCTCTTTTAAAGCTACGCTGCCTTACCTCACCGATTCCAATGGCTTTTTAAAATTATTCGCCTTTTGCCTTCTCTTTCGTACTTTCGCCTTCCTTTTTGAAACCTATGCCGCCTTCCCTTGTCTACTATTACACTCGCATTTTAGTTATAATTAATCACTTTCTACTGAACGCAACGACGCTTTACCCATCCACGTAATGAAGATGGTTTACAAAGTTGTTTAAGCTCATGAATTATTCATTAATACACACACCATCGGTCACCGTCGTCGTCGGTCGTCGTTACTGACACACAAGCGTATTATTATTTAGATTGTAATATTATATTGGGATACCTGTCATGATAGCCAATTGTTAGTTAATTCTCTTCCTATTGTTCCTTATTTCTCGTGAAGTATTAATTGTAGCCAGGCTAGCTTGCTGGATGTATATGTTAGCACATTATATTGCTGTATTGTTTACACACGAAGCATTCAGTATTGAAGTGATTGGGAATATTTCACACAGGCATGCACGTACCTAGGCAAGTCACACATGCACGCATACACACACACACACACACACACACAAACACACACACACACACACACCACACACACACACACACACACACCACACACACACACACACCACACACACACAGAGCTTTAATTATCTAGAATTTCAGTGTATAAAAAGGCATTTTTTTTGTCTGCCTCAATTTTTTGTTTTTATTTACTTAGGCCTGAAGATCAGTTTGAATACCTTCTCTCTGCTTTGAAAGGGAATGCAGAGACATCTCTGAGAGAAGCTGTCATGGCTGATCATGTTCCAGCAATGAAGACTGAAGTAGAGAGCACTCCACCAGATGCAGTAGTTGTGGAGTCACTGGTCAGCAAAGTCAAGGACCTCTTACCTCATCTCGGAGCTGGCTTCATAAAGGTGAGATTCTTATCTCAAGGAAATGGTTAGATTATGTTCCCTGTTTATTACACCTAATATTCCATTTGTGTACGTATAGGTAAAAATTGTATGTGTGTGCACGTGGTGTGTGCATTTGTGTGTGCATGTGCATGTGTGTGTGCGTGTGTGTGTGTGTATGTGTGTGTGCGTGTGTACACACATATGTGTAAAATGGTGAAATGTCCCTCAATACTATTTATCTTCTTTTCCACAATGAGATTTGACTGTTAAGTTGTACTTATGCCATTAGGTTTGCCTCAGGGAGTTTGGCAACAATCCAGAGACTGTGATAAACAAAGTACTTGAGGACAGTCTCCCTCTGCACATACAGGGATTGGATTTCTCTATGGCAGAGGAGGAGTCAGTTCCATCTTTACTTAATAATGCTACAGGCTTAGGTGTGAACCAAGCTGACTTGGTGGATAAGAGAGAGAATATTTATGATGGAGATGAGTTTGATGTCTTCAGGAAGCCTGCAAAAGTGGACCTGTCTCGTGTGCATGT
>WLWD01000841.1_pt1 | contig 61771 bp, 34 predicted proteins | sample 6712731 | NCBI WGS metagenome assembly WLWD01 (sample SAMN12718690, study PRJNA576275) | sponge metagenome | isolation source: marine sponge | host: Mycale hentscheli | place: New Zealand: South Island, Marlborough, Capsize Point | collected 2014-11-01 | reverse complement strand
TCTCAGTTTTTATTCGAATGCACTAGTCTTATTAAAATAAAACAAATAGACGTTTCGACCACTCTACAGTGGCCATCATCAGTGTAATGGTAATATTTGATACAAAAAAGAATGACCTTAGGATGTAAATGCTGTGTGACTTTAATAACATGTTTATTTTGACTTGTCCCTAGGGCTTAGGTGATAAGGGCATTGTACACTTCAGGCAGTGGTCCATTTTCCCTGTTGATTGTGTTGCTGGTCTTTTTAATATACCAAGATTCAAGCAAACACCTCTGGGTCCAGTTCTGCTGACAGTCTATAACTTTCACATTGCTCCAATCAATCTGATGGTTCCTTCTTATTGCATGCTCTGCCACAGCTGAAGTGTTGTATATGGCATCAAAGGAAGTCAAGGCTCTTTGGTGCTCCTTCACTCTGTGCTGCAGTGTGCGTCCTGTCTGGCCAATATATACCTCTTTGCAGGTACCACAAGTGATTTTGTAGACAACGCCATTCCTTTGATTTATCTGGATGGGAGTTTTCGGATGTACAAGTAGTTGCCTGAGAGTTTTGTGAGGTCTGAAGCAGGTTCTTATATTAAGAGGAGTCAATATCCTTCTGATACTCTCAGATACATTTCTTATATATGGGAGTACTACGGTTGCAACTGGTTGTCTGTCCTCCATAATGCTATTCCTTGCACTATTTGTGCTCATCTTTTTAGATATTCTTTCTATCATCTTTAGTGGATAGCCATTTTGTCTCAAAGCTTGAGTGACATGTTCTTCTTCTTTGACTCTATCTAGATGGAAACTGCAGATCTTTTTTGCCCTATGGAAGAGTGTAGTAGCCACAGCTCTCTTGTGTTCCATGGGGTGATGAGAATCAAAGGACAAATACTTGTCTGTCTGTGTTGGCTTTCTGTAGACAGTGGTGCTGAGACTACCATCTTCATGGTGGTGAATCGTAGTGTCCAGGAAGGATAATTGCTTGTTTGATTCCAGTTCCATTGTGAACTTTATGGATGGCTCTATGGAATCTATATGTTGTTTGAAGTCATCAATGTTATTCCTCTCAAGTGCTGCACAGATATCGTCAACATACCTCTTCCAAAATAATGGGGGAGAGTGATAGGTTCTTAGTGCTCTTTCCTCTACATCTTCCATTACTAGATCTGCCACTACTACGGAAACTGGTGACCCCATCGCAGTTCCAAATGTCTGCTGGTAAAACTCATTGTCATATGCCAGATATGCTGCATTAAGACATAGAAGGAGTAGTTGTTTTATTTGGTCTGGGGATAGCATAGTTCTATCTCCTAGTGTAGGATCCTCCTGCAAGCGTTCATATGCAACATCAGCAGCTACGTCCACAGGTATTTTGGTGAATAGGGATACTACATCAAAAGAGACCAAAGTTACTCCATCAGGTAGCGATTGATTGGCTATAAAACCTGAAAATTCAAAAGAGTTAGCCACATTTGAAGATGTTTTTCCCACTAATGGTGACAACAAGGTAACTAAGTGTTTAGATAACCTGTATGTAGGAGAGTTAACAAATGAAACAATAGGTCTTAAAGGAACTCCTGGTTTGTGTATTTTGGGAAGACCATAGAATTGTGGTGTTTTTCCAGATGAACTTCTAAGTTGGTAGTATAGACTGCTTGGTAGAACTCCTGATCTTTTAAGAGATAGTAAAAAGCTATTCATTTTCCTTTCCAGTGCTGAAGCAGGATCACGGGACAGTTTTTTGTAAGTCTTACTATCGGATAGCATAGATTTCACTTTGCTATCATAGTCTGTTTTGTCCAAAACTACAGTCAGCCTTCCTTTATCAGCTGGTAGAATGACAATGCTGCTGTCTTTGTTCAGATCCTTGATCGCTCTAGATTCTGAGGAAGATATGTTTGACACTGGTAGCTTTGCTTTCTTTAGAGCCCCGATTACATTAATTCTAGCAGCTTGACTCTTGCCAGACTTAACTTTTCTCAAGCCATTTTCAACAGATACTATGATTTCTGGTATGGGTATCTTTGCTGGTGTTAGTGAAAAGTTTAAACCCTTTGCAAGGACTTTCTTCTCATTCATAGTTAGCTGTTTTGATGAATAGTTTTTAACCCATTTGTCTGGGTTAACAATTGAACCACTGGTGTGTTTTTCCTCACTACGGGCCATCAATTGATCAAATTTCTTCTTCTGTCTCTCTTTACATTTGGCTGTCATTTTATCTTGTGCTTTCTGCCGTACCTCATCCAAAGTAGTCATATCCATAAAAGACAGATCTCTTTCAAGTTGTTGCTGGTAGAACAGGAAATCTTTTTCACCTTGTTTGATTTTTTTCATATTCTCTCCAATTCGAAGTAGTAAAAAAATCCCTACTAGCTTTCAGAGCTATTTGCCTTCCATTGTGGCTCTGTATTAATGGTCTTACTTGCAGGCTCCTTGGAATCAAGCCATACCTCTTAGCCCTGATGTTAAAAGTCAAGTGTTGTTTTGTAGACGCTATCACTTCAGCATTTTTTATGTAATGTCTTACTGTACCAATGATAGTCCTACCATATTTCTCCTTTATAATACGAAAAATTCCTGTGTGACTAGGTATACTCATTTTCTCAGTTTTTATTCGAATGCACTAGTCTTATTAAATAAAACAAATAGACGTTTCGACCACTCTACAGTGGCCATCATCAGTGTAATGGTAATATTTGATACAAAAAAGAATGACCTTAGGATGTAAATGCTGTGTTACTTTAATAACATGTTTATTTTTGACTTGTCCCTAGGGCTTAGGTGATAAGGGCATTGTACACTTCAGGCAGTGGTCCATTTTCCCTGTTGATTGTGTTGCTGGTCTTTTTAATATACCAAGATTCAAGCAAACACCTCTGGGTCCAGTTCTGCTGACAGTCTATAACTTTCACATTGCTCCAATCAATCTGATGGTTCCTTCTTATTGCATGCTCTGCCACAGCTGAAGTGTTGTATATGGCATCAAAGGAAGTCAAGGCTCTTTGGTGCTCCTTCACTCTGTGCTGCAGTGTGCGTCCTGTCTGGCCAATATATACCTCTTTGCAGGTACCACAAGTGATTTTGTAGACAACGCCATTCCTTTGATTTACTGGATGGGAGTTTTCGGATGTACAAGTAGTTGCCTGAGAGTTTTGTGAGGTCTGAAGCAGGTTCTTATATTAAGAGGAGTCAATATCCTTCTGATACTCTCAGATACATTTCTTATATATGGGAGTACTACGGTTGCAACTGGTTGTCTGTCCTCCATAATGCTATTCCTTGCACTATTTGTGCTCATCTTTTTAGATATTCTTTCTATCATCTTTAGTGGATAGCCATTTTGTCTCAAAGCTTGAGTGACATGTTCTTCTTCTTTGACTCTATCTAGATGGAAACTGCAGATCTTTTTTGCCCTATGGAAGAGTGTAGTAGCCACAGCTCTCTTGTGTTCCATGGGGTGATGAGAATCAAAGGACAAATACTTGTCTGTCTGTGTTGGCTTTCTGTAGACAGTGGTGCTGAGACTACCATCTTCATGGTGGTGAATCGTAGTGTCCAGGAAGGATAATTGTTTGTTTGATTCCAGTTCCATTGTGAACTTTATGGATGGCTCTATGGAATCTATATGTTGTTTGAAGTCATCAATGTTATTCCTCTCAAGTGCTGCACAGATATCGTCAACATACCTCTTCCAAAATAATGGGGGAGAGTGATAGGTTCTTAGTGCTCTTTCCTCTACATCTTCCATTACTAGATCTGCCACTACTACGGAAACTGGTGACCCCATCGCAGTTCCAAATGTCTGCTGGTAAAACTCATTGTCATATGCCAGATATGCTGCATTAAGACATAGAAGGAGTAGTTGTTTTATTTGGTCTGGGGATAGCATAGTTCTATCTCCTAGTGTAGGATCCTCCTGCAAGCGTTCATATGCAACATCAGCAGCTACGTCCACAGGTATTTTGGTGAATAGGGATACTACATCAAAAGAGACCAAAGTTACTCCATCAGGTAGCGATTAATTGGCTATAAAACCTGAAAATTCAAAAGAGTTAGCCACATTTGAAGATGTTTTTCCCAAAAATGTTAGGTTGCGGAATGGCTAATACCCAAACCAAGATACTCTTTCCCAACCAAGTTGCTGGGCGAGCTGATGCTACTCTCATTAACTGGGGCGTAACTCCCAACCACTGGTGTCACCTTCTGAGTCAGTTCTTTACTGAATAAATAACTAAAATGTTTAATTATGAATTATAAAGAACATATGCCAAAGGCACCGAGAGCACTAAGTGAAATAGGACTGTAGTCCTTACAAGTAAAAGATGAAACCAAAAATAGACAGTTTAAATATGATATAAGTAATATCGGTGATATAAAAACTGTTTGACTACCTTGGATGAGTTCTTTGGCTGTAAAACAAGGGTGAGACAATAGATGACTAAGAATGACAAGCGAGAACTAAAAACTTGAACTATGACAACTGTTTATATGTTAGGGGATATGCGTGATGAATAGTTCGAGGTAATGAAGGGCGATATAAATAGCTCGAAGTCATGAAGAGCGATAATTGACGACGAGAACGCTGACGAAGACATCGACGAGGAAACTGAAGGCAGAAAAGAAATAAAGATAGGGAAAGGAAATAAAGTAAGTGAAATAACATGAAATAAATAAAGTATACAAATCAAAGAAGATTATTTCAGTCATGGCTTCAACATGCCGCCCGCCAAAGGACGACTGTCCTTTTCAGACTCCTCTGACAGAATAAGTGCGAGTTTGGTTATTGGACGCTTGTATATAGAAGTAGAAGTACGAACACTAGCCACACGAACTTTCCCATCTTTTCCAGGATAGACTGAAACGATTCTACCAAGAGGCCAATGATTACGAAATTGATTGTCTTCAAGGATGATAACAATGTCACCAATGGTCAAATTTTGCATAGGACGTTGCCACTTTGACAATCGCTGTAATTGCTGAAGATATTCTTTCGACCATCGTCGCCACCAGTGTTGAGAAATGTTTTGGACTAGCATCCAACGTTTGAGGGGAGAATGAACTTCGGTCAAATCAGCTTCAGGCAAGGCATTTAAGGGCCTCCCAATTAAGAAATGTCCAGGCGTCAGGACATCAATAGCATCGTCTGCATGACTTGAAAGTGACAGAAGAGGACGACTGTTCAAACAGCTTTCTATCTGACACAAAACAGTAGAAAATTCTTCAAAATTAAGAATTTGTTGACCTATGATGCGACGAAGGTGCAATTTAGCTGACTTCACTGCAGCCTCCCATAGTCCTCCAAAATGTGGTGCTCTTTCAGGAGAGAAGTTCCACTTGATTCGATGGTTCAGTAAATATTGGTGAACCGAATCTTTAGTAGGTTTCGAGGACAACTCCTGATAAAATTTCTGGAGATCATTGTGAGCACCTTTGAAATTGGACCCATTTTCACTAAATATTTCCTGTGGAAGACCACGTCTAGCAATGAAACGTTTGAACGCTGCAAGAAAAGCCTCCGTAGACAGATCTGACACACATTCCAGATGAGTAGCCTTTGTGCTAAAGCAAACAAATATACACAAATAAGCTTTAATAATAACAGGTTTCCTAGTGTGACCCTTCTTCAATGAGAAAGGCCCAGCAAAGTCTGATCCAGTTATTGTGAATGGAGGACTTGGAATCACTCTGGCCTTAGGAAGTTGACCCATTTGCTGTTTTTGAGCCTTGGCTGTTGAACGCCTGCAAGTGACACATCTCCGGCAAATGTCTCGTACCAGTCGTCTGACTCCTATGATGTGGATTCTTGAACCTACAGAACTGATAAGGAGAGAAGGACCACAATGACACAAAGAAACATGTAAGTTAGAAACTAATAAACCGGTCAGTATATCATTGTTAGGAAGAATGACAGGATGTTTTTGATCGAACGACAGAGATGAATTTGAGAGACGACCGCCTACTCTCAGCAGGTAATCTTTGTCAATGAATGGATTAAGAGATATAAGACGTGAATTTGCTTTGACCGGTTTGTCATGACAGAGTTGCAAAAGCTCATCATGGAAATGACGGTTTTGGGCTAAAGAAAATAAGTGTGCTTCTGAAGAATTCAGCTCTGAAACTGACAATCTTGAATGCATGTTGATTGATTTGTGAAGTCTTTTGAGCTTCAAGTTGGAGATGAATCGGTGAATCCAAGCATTAACTCGTAATAACCGATTATAATTGCTAAACCTTCCTTCAATCCAATGTACAGAATTCAAAGTGACAGTGCAAACAGTTTTGAGCTCTGAAGTACATGCTACAGGAGGTGACATTGGTTGAGAAGGCCAATCAATGGGATCTGAATGAAGCCATTTTGGACCGTTCCACCAGAGATCATGGGTCAATAACTCTTGTGGAAGAAGACCTCTAGAAGCACAATCAGCTGGATTAGAAGTTGTGGGAACATGATGCCAAACACTAGAAGGAAACAAAGTTAAAATGTTAGAAATTCTATTTCCCACAAACGTTTTAAAGCGACGGGGACTACCATCCAACCAGTGCAAAACTATGGTGCTATCACACCAAGCAAATACAGAATCTAAGCTAATTCCCATAGCAAGTCTGACAGAATTAAGTAGCTTAGCCAACAAGTGAGCACCACAAAGTTCTAACCTGGGTATAGACAGCTTCTTTAGTGGTGCAACCTTAGTCTTTGCAGTTACTAATACTACAGTGGGCGGTCCATTTGAATACGTTGCACGAACGTAAACAACAGCAGAGTAAGCAGCTTCAGAAGCATCGCAAAAACCATGAAGTTCGACTGATACCTTGACAGATAAAGTTCTGAAGTAGCACCTATTAAAGGGTTTGTCTTTCAACAAAGGAAGTTGCGCTTTCCATTGTTGATGATGCTCCTGGAGATCAGATGGAATTTCCTCGTCCCAGCCAAGTTTGAGCTCCCATAAACGCTGAAAGAGAATTTTCATGACAACAATCGCAGGAGCCATCCACCCAAGTATATCAAAGGTGCGTGCAATGTCACTAATAACCTCTCTCTTTGTGGAGCTATGGGAATTAATTATTCCAACACTTACATACAGTGTGTCAGCAGTGGAATCCCAAGCCATACCTAGAGCCTTAGCATGCTGCACTGTAGTATTGTCTGACAGAGTTTTGACTGGAGTAGGCTCATGCAGGGATGGATCAATAGCATCCAAAACTTCTTTAGAACTGCTTCTCCACTTGCGGAGATCAAATCCACCTTTACCAAGGAGTTCACGAAGTTGCGAGTATAGATCTATAGCTTCTTCAGGAGTGTTTGCACCTGCCAAACAGTCATCTACATACATAGAAGAGAAAACATGTGGTTTAGCTAGTGGAAATGAATCACCAAAATCATGAGCAGTTTGTTGAAGTGATTGGATTGCTACGAATGGAGATGAGGCGACACCAAATGTCACTCTAGTCATTTGATAATCCTTCACTTCAGACACGGTGTCTGGTCTCCAAAGAAAGCGATGAAAGTTTTGATCTGCTTCACAGAGCTCTACAGCACGATACATTTTGCTTATATCGGAGGAAACAGCCACTGGATAGGTCCTAAATCTTATGAGAATATCACATATATTGGGATACAATGTGGGACCTACTATGAGAGTGTCATTGAAAGAAGAACCAGAAGTGGTCTTAGCACTGGCATCAAAAACTACTCTGAGCTTTGTGGTAGAACTACTTTCCTTCACAACACCATGCATTGGCATGTAATAGGATTCTTCGGAAGAGAGTTGAAGAGCTGGAATAGGAACTAACTTAGCATGGCCAAGATCCAAATACTCTTGAACAACTTGCTGAAAGGCTTCCCAGTTACCTCTCCTGATGAGAGACTTCTCATTTGAAAAAAACCGTTGCAATGCCTGAGCTCTAGAGTTTCCGAGTTTTGGAGCATCTGGCTTTCTGGGAAGAGTCACTTTGTATCGACCTACAGAAAATACATGAGTAGTATTGTAATGGTCAATAGAGATACTTTCTTCATGGGTAAGTGAATGGGAGTTTTCTGAGACTTCTTCAATTTCCCAGAAGCGTTGCAGAAGAGCATCTGTGTTTGGACTCGGAATGACATGAAATGCTGAGCTTGAAGTAAAGTCTCGCAATGAATCATCTCGATTGTAGCGACCAAGAATTGCCCAGCCAAAGACAGTATCCTTGGCAACAGGTTGGTCTTGTTGACCCTTTCTTATACCTGGAAGTACCAAATCTTGGTATATATTACAACCTAGCAACAAATCTACTTTGCCAGATTGAAAGAACAATGGATCTGCCAAGTCAAGATTCTTCAAATGAGGTAAGTTTCTGAGGTGAGTTGCATCAACTGATGGCAAATCACATGTTACTTTAGAGACCACTGCAGCTTCGAAATTTAGTTAGGAGTTCTACCAAGCAGTCTATACTACCAACTTAGAAGTTCATCTGGAAAAACACCACAATTCTATGGTCTTCCCAAAATACACAAACCAGGAGTTCCTTTAAGACCTATTGTTTCATTTGTTAACTCTCCTACATACAGGTTATCTAAACACTTAGTTACCTTGTTGTCACCATTAGTGGGAAAAACATCTTCAAATGTGGCTAACTCTTTTGAATTTTCAGGTTTTATAGCCAATCAATCGCTACCTGATGGAGTAACTTTGGTCTCTTTTGATGTAGTATCCCTATTCACCAAAATACCTGTGGACGTAGCTGCTGATGTTGCATATGAACGCTTGCAGGAGGATCCTACACTAGGAGATAGAACTATGCTATCCCCAGACCAAATAAAACAACTACTCCTTCTATGTCTTAATGCAGCATATCTGGCATATGACAATGAGTTTTACCAGCAGACATTTGGAACTGCGATGGGGTCACCAGTTTCCGTAGTAGTGGCAGATCTAGTAATGGAAGATGTAGAGGAAAGAGCACTAAGAACCTATCACTCTCCCCCATTATTTTGGAAGAGGTATGTTGACGATATCTGTGCAGCACTTGAGAGGAATAACATTGATGACTTCAAACAACATATAGATTCCATAGAGCCATCCATAAAGTTCACAATGGAACTGGAATCAAACAAGCAATTATCCTTCCTGGACACTACGATTCACCACCATGAAGATGGTAGTCTCAGCACCACTGTCTACAGAAAGCCAACACAGACAGACAAGTATTTGTCCTTTGATTCTCATCACCCCATGGAACACAAGAGAGCTGTGGCTACTACACTCTTCCATAGGGCAAAAAAGATCTGCAGTTTCCATCTAGATAGAGTCAAAGAAGAAGAACATGTCACTCAAGCTTTGAGACAAAATGGCTATCCACTAAAGATGATAGAAAGAATATCTAAAAAGATGAGCACAAATAGTGCAAGGAATAGCATTATGGAGGACAGACAACCAGTTGCAACCGTAGTACTCCCATATATAAGAAATGTATCTGAGAGTATCAGAAGGATATTGACTCCTCTTAATATAAGAACCTGCTTCAGACCTCACAAAACTCTCAGGCAACTACTTGTACATCCGAAAACTCCCATCCAGATAAATCAAAGGAATGGCGTTGTCTACAAAATCACTTGTGGTACCTGCAAAGAGGTATATATTGGCCAGACAGGACGCACACTGCAGCACAGAGTGAAGGAGCACCAAAGAGCCTTGACTTCCTTTGATGCCATATACAACACTTCAGCTGTGGCAGAGCATGCAATAAGAAGGAACCATCAGATTGATTGGAGCAATGTGAAAGTTATAGACTGTCAGCAGAACTGGACCCAGAGGTGTTTGCTTGAATCTTGGTATATTAAAAAGACCAGCAACACAATCAACAGGGAAAATGGACCACTGCCTGAAGTGTACAATGCCCTTATCACCTAAGCCCTAGGGACAAGTCAAAATAAACATGTTATTAAAGTCACACAGCATTTACATCCTAAGGTCATTCTTTTTTGTATCAAATATTACCATTACACTGATGATGGCCACTGTAGAGTGGTCGAAACGTCTATTTGTTTTATTTTAATAAGACTAGTGCATTCGAATAAAAACTGAGAAAATATATATTCTCTGGCTCACCGCCTATGTATTCTCAGCACTGCCTGTGTATTCTTTGAGCTGATGGAAGCAAATTAATTTTAGAATTCCACCATGTGTTAAAAATGTTACTGCAAACATGTCTTGTATCTATATCAGAAAGGCCAATCTTCCTGTAGCACATTGCCCATTTTTGTGAAATAACATGTAATGTACGTGTATTACATTGAGCGACCAATAGTTTAGTTACATGTATTACAAGTGCAACATATGTAGTATTCTTCAAAATACTTATGTAAAGATGGTTCTGATGTTTTGTACTGCTTAGAAATTTTTAGTAGAATCTTTTACAATCTATCTTTTCGCTCTCTGTTAAATTCTCAGGATTAAGCAAAACTATCTCAAACTGCAAGAAATTATTTGCTCACATGATTACGACGTGACGATAGGGGGACCTTTTCCACAACAGTTAGTACCCTATGTGAAGCCAACAGCTTCATGTTTTCTCATACTTTCATGTTTTCTCTGACTGCCAGAACAACTATAACATTACATTTTATTTCATCATTAGTATTCATGCACGCTTATTTGTTCTTGTTTGGTCGTGCATCGTCGATGTTCCATTTTTTGTTTATATTTATCATCTAGAACACTGTCATTGACTGTTCTTACTGGAACTCTGACGCTACCATACCCGCTAGTGGGTCTTCACTGTGCACTAGTTACTCTGTTCTGCTTGGTGTAGTGCGTGTCGATAGACTATGCTGGGATCAAGTCCTCAACTTGCTGGATAGTCCCTCTTGTACATGCACACTGAGGGCTAATAATAATAGTAACAAATTGTAAAGATTTTGTGTGTTAATATTAGCGTATTCATATTCATTTAAAATCATATAAATTTTAGTTATTTTGAATGTAAATTCAATACAGACTACTGTGTGTAAGTATTGCTGATACGTTTGTAGTTGGGATTTAGTTTGTATTGCAAGTAGGCATTGATCTTTAGAAGGATCCACAACACCTTGTGTATTGTATATATCAGATAGGATTGCAATCTTCACTTTGAATCTCTCTAGTGAGAATGTTCACGGATTCTTCATCATCAGTGACGTGTTCCACCTCAGTTTATTTCTCTTATTATAACAATCTTGTTTCAATACTCTATACTTGTATTGTATATGCCAGTTAATTGTTTTATTTACCCCGCCCTTATAATTGTTATATATTTTTTTGGTTAAAATGGCCCAGCTCCCCCCTCCCCAATTCACGCGCCTGAAAATCTTTAACGATTTACACCCACACTAATTGAACCACACCAGACCCTTTTCCCGCGCAGCGATTGGTAAAGGCTCTGGGTACGCGTGACTACTTAGAGCCCACCCATACCAGTTTGCATTGCTCTTAAATTTACTACTTTTGCATTGTTTGTAACAAGAGGAGTCCGTCTGAATACTCTCTGACTGGCAAGCAACACCCCATTTTTTGTAATTAGAGCAAAGTTTAGTGAAGCCATCCAACATTTTGTTGCCATATGTACAGGATCCAGATAGATATGAGCACAATGTTGCAATCATAAGTACTGGTACTCTCTGTATCACATGCACATACATGAACAACTGTGGCATGTAAAATCATTGAGAAATGATAGTTTCAATTATTACAAATTATTGTATCATCCCTTGAGTAAATTGTAGAGCTTTTGCTGCTATGTCTGTACAAATTAAAGTTTTTGTTGTGGGGCTCGTCACACCTGTTTCCTCATGTACAAACTCATATATTGTATACACTTACACATGTACATGTGTGTAGTATATAAAGTGCCACTGTGGTCTCCTCTTTCATTCATGTTAGTAAGAGGTACTTTCTTGCTTTTTTTTTCCTTCTTACATTCATAATGTATATTTAGTTTTCTAATTAAGCATTCCTATTTAATGGTTATTATTGAGACCTTTATCAAGTAGAGATGAGCAGTGTAACATCAAGTGCTGTACTGTACTGTAGTGAAAACAGCATTGTGTTCCTGAAAGGAGCACTGGACCTTTGGTAACATGTAATTACTTTATTTTCTTTGTTACAGGTTTGAGATGCAAGAGTGTCCAAGGAATTGCCATGGATACGTTTCCAATGACGATTTGATCCTTGTTTGAAGGAAAATCTACTGGAACATTGAGGACAACTAAACTTATCACTGACACTATCATAATCCAACTCTTTAAGAGCTTCTTCATACTGGAAATTTACAGTATTTTATTTTTATGGAATAGTTCATCAGTATTTTGTCAATGACATTGGGAATGTTATACTAGCTTACAAGCAGACTGCATTTTCAGAATAAAGTTGACTAACATAGTACTCAAGGTTTCTTCAGTTAGTGACCTCTTAGTGCTGCCTTGAGTCATCACGTCGATCGTACTTAAGTTGTATTTACCATTTACTCTTAACACATTGGAGAAACATTTCTATGAACACATTGGGGTGGGAAAGGGAGGTGGGGAAGGGAGGAGGAGGCGAGTGAGATGCATGGACGCAGGAAAAGTGCTTGTATGTTGCTACTAGCATGATTGTTGCTACTATAGATACATACACATGTAGTTTGCTCCATTATGGAGTTGTGGTCTGTCGACTTAAGAATAATGTGTCACCAGTATAACATTTACTTCAACTTTTAGAATGAGCAGTCACGCCCAAAATTGAAGCCACACCCTTTGATTGTTGTGTGAACAAGTATTATAATTATAAAACTACAGTTGCAAAATATTGATGTGTACCTACAGCTATTTCCAATGTACTAGCATGATTGAGGTGCTGCTTGGAATGGGTCTGTCGGCACACAAATGGTCACCCCCGCAGCAATGGTCAGCCGCGCAATGGTCAGCCATATGCGCATGCGCACGTGCTTAAGGTTCAAAGTTCATTTGATCGGCCGCGCTCTGAGGTCAAAGGTGAGGGTCAGCCGTTCTGCACATAACGTCGTCCATTAATATCGAATCGCACGCTTACCGATGCTACTAGTGATGTGCTTGAGCACAAATGGCGAGCGAGCCTAAAGACTACACTATTTTTATATGAATGATTTTGACTTCTAACACTGAAGCTACTGAAAATAAGGTCCAGTTTTAAAATTTCGCATACACGGTAAAGGGATTTCAGTGCCATAGTAACAACTCTCTGCAACTGCTTGAATTGAAGGAAAAAAACAACAACAAAACAATACACGTTATTTAAACGTTTTCTTATTCTTTAGCTAAGTTATGGTTGTAACACACAATGCGTTGACACAACTGGACATGCACCTACAGACTTACCTTCGTGGTAATCTAGTGGACAATGTATTTTCAAGTAAATACTGTTGCGCACGGCTTATAACCATGACAAAGAGCGCATTGACTTACCACCGCCACTAACTCGAATAGAAATGGAAGTCCCTTAAGTTTTCAAGTTTTAACTGCACCCGCAAAAGAATTCAAAACGGTAAACAATTCAATTTCTAGGGTGATGATGGGTACTGATCGATAAACCAGAGGATTCTGTTTAGTGTAATTTGGGATGGGGTCGACCACGTAACTAACACAAAAACGCGAGGGTCAAAGTACAAAATGACATACGTACGTCCAAACATATATACAAACTAGTGGTGTGCTTGAGCACAAATGGCGAGCGAGCCTTAAACTACACTATTGTTAAATTTAATTTTAGCAACTAACACTCAAGCTATTAAAATAAAGTCGAGTTTTTACATTACTATGAGGTAAAGGAGTTTCAATGTCATAGTAACCGCTCCCGCAACAGTTTGAATTGAAAAAGAAGCAACAAAATCAAATCACGTTATTTAAAATTTTCTTTGTGATATTCTTAATAGTAGTTGTAACGCACAATACTTTCACACAACTGAACATACCTACGCAAGACTTACCTTCGTGATTGCATTTTTAAGTAAATACTGTTCAGTTAGGGCTTATAACAGTGACAAATAGCGCATTAACTTACCACCGCCACTAACTCGAATAGAAATGGAGCTCCCACAAGATTTTGAGTTTTAACTGCACCCCAAAACAATTCAAAGCCGTAAACAATTCAATTTCTAAGGTGATCGGGTAATGGTCGCTAAACCGGAGGATTCTGTTTAGTGAAGTTTGGGACGGGGTCGAACGTGGAGCGAACACAAAAATACGGAGGGTCAAAGTACAAAATGACATACGTACGTCCATATATATAAACAAATAAACAAACATCCCCGATTTTTCATTTTTACCCCTGTAAGTGTCTCGCTCGCTACGCTCGCTCGTCAATAAACAAACATCCCCGATTTTTTCATTTTTACCCCTGTAAGTGTCTCGCTCGCTACGCTCGCTCGCCAATTATTCTTACTAAAGTGTTACGTACACTTTATAAAGAATGTAGCGTAGCAAGCTTTACTCATGCTGATATGAGAGCGAAATTTTTTATCCATGGAGCTGAATGTTTATTAGGTCACTTAGACTCAGACTAGGCCAGAAACAGCAGAGAATTCAAGCGCAGGTTCAGCACGATTGAACAGACGATGATATTCCAGAAGTTATATGTGGGGTGTGGCTAAAATATTTGCTTCTGGTCACTCTAAAGGGGGGTTCGACCGAACCCCTCGAACCCCCCCTGGCTACGGGTATGCTGTTAGCTGCATCTTCCATTGGTAGCTAGTCAATGCAGTTGTTCCATTTCTAGTTACAGCTTATGTTTATATGGTAAAGAAATGTGTAACATTTAGCTAGCATATAGCAAATAATTGAATGAAGTAGACCAAGTCATGTAGCTAATGACTAATGGGATACAATCTTGGGTAGCTAAACTGAGTTACATAAACATTGCCAATAGGTTCGAGTAGATTTCTAAAAATAGATATTTCAATTACATCATTATTGAGAGTAGACATGATGCAAATAACCTGTGTACCATACATTCCACTATTTTATCACGAGTAAAATACACTTAGACATTAACCTTATGAACTCTTGTTACTGGGGATGGTCTCATGGTATTCATTGTGATACATAACTATTTTAAAGTAAGGAAATATCTGGTCTAGTCTGTGAGAAAGAATTATTCCTTAGTAGAATATCACAACATGAATATTATCATGGTATTAAAAATAAATGCAATTTCAAGCTTACTGGTCATATAATTATTCATAAGATTGTACATAGCCAAAGACTGACCTGTGAGTGCAACTCTAAAGAAGTCTTCACTTGACAGCAGCAGTTACCACACCATCACATCTTAGCTGTGTTGGTAAGAGTAAGAGATATAACCTCCAGTGACACTGACCAGTATGTATTTATCTTGTATGTTGATGAGCGTTATAACAGCAGCAGCAACAACAACAACAACAACAACAACAACAACAACTCATCTATGGATGCAAAAGGAGTGTTGTTGTTGCAGCTGACAAGCATATGCAATTATCAAGAACACTCGTAGAGGTGTGACAATAAATATGGCCAAAGGTCAATCCCAATGTCCAACATTTATTATATAATTATATTCGTAGCTACATCTCGACTATAGCTAGATGTATCAGCTCGTCCGAGAGTGAACTTCTATAGCCAGTCTATAGCTAAATGTACAATGTCTCTAGTCTGTTGGTATGCTTTGTTTGAATGAAGTTCCTAAACTTAGTTTCTATTGCCATTACATCATCATTACATCATGTGAAATGTGAATATGATGCAACAATCACATGAATTACTTTAGGCTACATTCTGTTCAGATAATATTGCCTTTAAGTAGCAGGACTTCGGCAAGGAGTCAAAACATTGGATTAAGTATTGATTAAACATATTTGAAAGTTAGAACTGAGCTAATTTGCTGTTACTATAGTTATATTTCAGTCAAGAACGACTGAATCATTACAACACATCAAATATCCTCTAATTTAGTGAGCACTTTTTAGAGAGGGAGATTTATACTGTCTGAGTCCTCCGTGAGCTTCTGTGTATAGAATAAATTGACCCCTCATGATTTTGTAATACTTTGTGTCTTATTTTTTTTGTCTATAATAGCTATAGAGTAGCTTCCTATCAGAAACTGAACTTTTCCTTGTTTCTTGTTATTACTATTAATAAAACCAGAAAGTAATACCCACTAATAATTGTTTGACTGATACAGTTCACACTATTTAATCTAAACATGGCAGAGACAGGGACAGGGCAAGTGAGGGGGAGACAGATTAAGTGGAAGATCAGTGTGTGGGAGAGAGTAGGTACTCTCCCAGAGAAGATGGCATTTGCACTGTTGTAACAAACAGGATATGGTTACTACTGATGTGGTTGGGTTAAAATACCATTGATTCTTCGTAGCACATTTAGCAAATAATACAGCTATAGCACATTGAATGGCGTCATCACACCTTTAAAGGCAAAGACCTTATTGCTAGCTAGCAAACAATTGTACAAATACAGTATCACAGGCTAATTTTTGGGAATGACACTAGGTTAAGCCAAAGTACCTTAACAATATTCATAGTTTCAATGATTATTGTTTTGTGATGCAATTGCTGCTCTACTATATGCAGCTAATTGCAACACAAACACCGCTAGCTATGTTGATGTGCTAATAGTTGTTTGTTCTTCTAGATAGAAGCTACTTACTATCTTAAAAGAATGAACATTAATAACTAAATTGAACAAACATTCATTTTGCAAACTAAGACACAACCTAACCCAAAATATTATTATTGTTGCTGTTATTATTATTATTCAGTAGTGTAAGTGAATACACCTACATTTATTATTATTATTATTATTATTATTATTATTATTATTATTATTATTATTAGCATCATCATCATCATCATCATTAATATCATCATTGTCATCATTATTACTCTAACATGGATAGGGCATGCGAGACTGTGCTCGAAATTTTTAGAATTATTCTTTTTTTTTATTCTAAAAAAAAATTGTGCTATTATTCCAAGAAACATATATTATTCCATAATTTTTTCATTATTCTCTTATAATTCCAATTAGAAGTAAGTGAAATAGTAACAATTGCAGTAGCTTATATATAAAGTTAGTATGTTATGGAAAGTATCACTGTTATACTGAATTACTCAGTATAGCTACATAGAAGATTCTATAGAGCTAGCCAATCTTCCAGTGAAATGTGAAGAGGTTCACTGAATGGAGAAAACATACTCCGCTGCAGCTGAAAAAATTCATGAGAAATCTTACCAGACATTTGGGGAATAATGTGGATTAGGGAATTAAAGAATTTTAATATGTTCAGCAGTGGATGCACCTTCTCTTCCCTTAATTTCGTAGGTTGGTTGGTAATAACAGAGTGGCCAACACTAACCCAGCTGCTTTAACTAAGTAATGAAGATATACCTTATTACCACATTCTAAATGTTTATGTCCTTGGGTCGTATAAGAAAAAACAAACAAACTTGTTTTCTTTTTATAAATATAGATTACATGGACTGACTATTCTCATTTTCCTTTTTTATTCTTTCAAATGCTTATATTATTCTAGACTTATTCCACCATGTCTATTATTCCAGAAAGAATGCTAGCATAATCTGGCAGGGCCTAGCCACGGTTGCAAACTTTTGTACGTACCGTAGTCTATTGTATTGTGTAGGGAAGACAAGTGCTGACTTGACTCATGATTGACACTGGGATGGATCTCTCTCTCTCTTTCTCTATTACCCAGCACATTACTTTAGTCAATGCTCAAAAATATCAGCAGTCATTTTTTGTTGGTGGTTTCCCAGTCATCCTAGGTGCAAGCCCTGAAACCACAGTCACTACATCACTCACCACAGTCATTGTTGCTGAGTGTAGCTGATTGGTAAATCAAGTGAGTTTGGACTGGTTCAATGAATCTGATAAACGTCACGGGTTGTGGGTGTGGGTAGCTAATTAAATCTGGACTTCCTTTTGATTGCATCATGTTTCACTGAAGGGTATAAAAGGCAATGTTTCATTAAATTGAACACTGTCTTGTCAATATCACATTATGGAATACGCTGTAATCACCAGCTTTGTGTTTCTGCTCTTGTGTGCCTCTTGCCTAGGTGGCCATGACCTCTCTGATAGCTACCAATTCTCTGCCCCTTTATCTGGAGAAGACTACATACTGCATTGGAACTTTAGTCAAGACACAAAGCTTATTCAGTTTGCTGTGAATGTTAGCACTCTAGGATGGGTAGGGTTCGGTCTTTCTCCTACTGGACAGATGCCTGGGTCAGATGTAGTGATTGGTTGGGTGGACACTTCTGGACAACTCACTTTCCATGTATGTATTGGAAATCTCTTAATTAGATCATTGTGTTGATCAAGCCTCTCTCTATCTCTCTTTGTCGTAGGATCGTTTTGCTAGTTCTCGTAGTCTTCCTTCTATTGACAACAGTCAAGATTGGCTAGCTACAAGAGGATGGGAAGAAAATGGGCGAACAATCCTAGAATTTTACAGAAACTTTACTAGCTGTGACGAAGATAACGACCTGGATATTAAAGTATGTGTTCCCTTCATCCGTTCCAATTTTTAATTATTTAAATATGAATGTCGTATTACAGGCAGAAACTGCACGGGTTGTGTGGGCGTATCATTCTCAAGATCCTTCTTCTCTGACTCAGTTAGGAAGTTTAGTTCACAAAGAGAAAGGATCTGCTAGTCTGAATCTTCTAGGAGGGTCTATAGAAGACAGAGTCAAGACAAATCCAGCCTCCTTCTCTATAACTAATGACAATGTATGCTGTAATAAGGACAAGTTATTTAGATTATATTTAATTATGTATATCACACATAATTTAGGTATTAATTCCATCCCATCAAGACACTACCTACTGGTGTACAGTACATGAACTACCAGAAGCCATTGAGCAGCAAGAAAGATACATGTACCAATATTCTCCAGTAATCCACGAACCTGCAGCTGCACATGTCCACCATATTTTAGTTTATTTGTGTGCCAACATCAATGAGACTCAAGTGGGAGCTAGTCAAGAATGTGTCGGAAGTGGAAACATTGAACTTGACGAGTGTCGTCAGACAGGAATAATATTTGCAGCCTGGGCAGTGGGCGGGTCTGTAAGTTGGGATCGAGTTCACCAGATACAGTCAGTTATGTTTAGTTCATTCTTTACAGGACTTTGTGTTTCCAAGTGGAGTTGGTTATCCCTTTGGTGGAAAAGGTGAACAATACATTGTTCTAGAGATTCACTATGACAACCCCAATCTCAATTCTGGTGTCAGAGACAGCTCAGGAATTAAATTCGTATACGTTAGTGAAGAGCCAGCTAATAGAGCTGGCTTACTCACTATGGGCCATTCAGCTAATGCTGCCATGATGATTCCTCCAAGAGCAGAGAATTATGTAGTGAATGCTATATGTCCTGGACAATGCACACAGAAGGTATTAATAAAACTGTGTAATTTGAGTGATATTGTATTCACCGTTTTCATTATTACATTCCAGTTCTATCCACCTGAAGGAATCAATATTTTTGCCAATCTGCTCCACACTCATCTAGCAGGTATCATCTAAAATTATATATCCAAGTTACAGTTTATGTGTTAAGGCTAGGAATATTATTATTTTGCCAGCCTCAGCATTGTTCTAGTTCACCAAACCAAACACAGGATCTGAGTATTTCTACTCAGATTTGATTACTCCACTGTAGTAACACTTAAGATGTACAGAATTAGTCCATTAAATATCATTTTTAATGTAGTATAATATGGCATTATTGAACAGCTAAAGTTTATTTTATGGCACTAGCTAAGAGTAATCAACTAGTGACTATTTTCATTTGATAGCTAATCTAGAGTATATTTTGTGTTTCAGTTTTGGTTGAGAATACTTTGATTTTGCTTAACACTTTTGGTTGTTTATGTAGGTCATGGACTAACAGTACGCCATTTTAGACAAACAAGCAGCTGTAATGGTCTGGAGGAATTGGCTCCAATAGATGAGAACACTAGATATGACTTTAACTTCCAACAGACAACACACCTTCCCAGAACAGTCAAAGTGTTACCGGTGAGGCTGAATTCTGTTCAACCAGACTATCTCCACTCTAATAATTTGAACCCCTTTTATGTTTGTATTTAGGGAGACACTCTCCATTTGGAATGTTCATATAGAACTACAGATCCAGCATATCAGTCTATAGTCCTGGTAAATACTGAAACTCTGCATTGCTGTACTATGTTGATAATATGTATCAATATCATCTTAGGGAGGAGAGAGCACTAGAGATGAGATGTGTTTTACTTTTCTCTACTACTATCCTGAATCAAATCTAAGTTATTGCATTGGAAATCAACTAGTATCCGATACTTTCACAAGACAGCACTTCAAGTAATTGATATTGTTATGTATGTATGAGATTTGATGTTTACTAGAAACAATATACTTTCTGCAGCTCAAGCACTCGTGCAGCTCTGTGGACTAGTGTTCAGCAACAGAACCAAAAAGAAATTAAGAGTATTTTTCAGAATGTAGAATGGACATCCGAGACAGTTGCCTCTTTTGAAGACTCTGTGCACACCAATGACTACTCTGCATTTTGTATAGACACAAATGTATGAGTATTTATTATTTTATTTTATATATCTGTTGCATGATCTATGTGTATTATTGTAGGAGATTTCAAATTCTGTGTTTACAAGGACCAAGGAACCACAAGTGATGTGTCCTTATGTGGCCCCACGTAAAGACTGTCCTAAGATAGGGAACCCCACAGATGGAGCACTGCATGTTATTCTTCACCTTCCTCTCATGTTTTTCTTCATCATTGCACTGTGGTTCACACTGTAAACACTAGTGATTGTTTGCTGATTTGTTTGTTGTTGTTATTTTCTGTTCTGTGTAGTTCATGTATTTGTCTAGCTTTATTTTTGTTACAATACAATTACTGAAACAATTCAACTCCTTCTTTGTTGAAACTTGTGATCACTCATTTCATTTTTGATATTATGACTATGTTCTCAGCCATGCTTCAAACTAAACAATCTGGGCAAATAGGGTAGCTAAAGCAGCATAATTTGAGAAAAAAAGTAGCTGTTGGAGTCTAAAGGCCAGATATATCTTTACGCATTTCTGCATAAGCGCCGTTTATTACACTCTTGATTTATACACATGTATGCAACTTTAACCTGCATACCATAGTTTTACTTCTATCCTGTAGCTACTTCACCTAATCACTCCCATCCTGAGCATGTCAACATGTCATTAGCTTCTTTCCCGCTACATTTTTATTCGAAAAACAAATTTTTTAATTTTCCCAACAAAGGAACCAAATAATTGACTTCTGAAAGTATTCTCCTTTTGATATCACATCCAATAGGCCAATGAAATGTATGCTGTGTTTATCCCAGTTTAAAAACAACAGCAACTGATCATGTATGTTCTTCAGTTGGTCCATAAGTACATCACAATGTACTCATACTTGTTCAAATATCCATTGCAAATTTGAGGTATTCATACTCATAACAACTCATTACAAATTTACAAGTACCTGTAAAGTACCCAAATACCAAAGTACTTCATCCCAGCAGAGATTTTTTATTTTACACTGCATAAGCACGAGTTATCTACCTTATGCTTATGAGTCATCTTTGGTAGACTACATAGAACTCTCTGTTATCTAGCTTATGCTTATGAGTCATCTTTGGTAGACTACATAGAACTCTCTGTTATCTTTTATATAAAAAAGTGCATAGATGTGATAGTTTCCGAGAAGAAACAGCTTCTCAATAATGTACAAAACTTGTGTTCCCACTTTGTGGTTTCTTTGGAAGTATGACCATCACATAACTTACATTTTGCGACTTGACAATTAGACAATGGATTTTCAACTACCATACTGTTGCATAGTATGGCAAACAGCGCGTTAATCAGGATAACTCAACATTGCCATCAATTAAAAGAGAAAAGAACTCGCTAAGTTTGTAAGACTTGAGTGCGTCCCACAGCATTCAGAGACAACCTAATTCACCTAATCACTCCCATCCATTGGTTAGCAGTGGTTGGAATGACCGCGTACTCAATCCGCATTTTCGACCCTTTACCCAACCGCTAGCGGTAAAGTAAAATGGTCAGCATTAAATTAGGAACGATATTGTCGGAACGCTAAGAAGATTATCATTCACCTTTGAGGTAAGAAGTTATTAATACTTATAGCTTACCTGAGAAAATAGGGGGGCAATTGCCCCCGTTGCCCCCCCCCCCCCCTGGCTACGCTACTGGTAGAGGGCCCTATGGCGCCTGAGGTCTCTATGGCGACTATTTTTTTTTTTTTAATGCAGTTGTTGGTTGATTTGGCAAATGAGAGATAACATTTTTGAATAATTTGTTTTTTTGAACCCACAAGGTTCTTGTGAAAATGTTTAGAGGCATATGAAGGAGCAATATTATAATGTTGAGTCTTCCTCCAATGTAACGAGGTGTTAGCTCTTGTGTGTGGTGTCTAGGTCGTCCGTGCAATGCTTACACACTGCTTTATTTTCCTGTGTCATTGGTTGTGAGTTGCTGCAGCTAAGAGATTGCTATAACACACTTTGCACACTTATCTGGAGATCTGCTAAAATGAAGTCCTGTCCAAGGATGCATGTCATAGCTGCAGGGGTAGGGGGTATATCGCTCATAGACACAAATTTTAGTGATGTCCAAAGTATGAGAGCGTAGTTAGTGCAGAGGTTCACTGGATTTCAATCATTGCATGACAGTTTATGGTATAGATTTGAAGTGTTTGTATGAGAATAGTGTATAGTGTAGACACAAAAATGGTCAAACCCAATAGTGAAGTGGTCCTTACAGCCAGAGAGTCAATTAAAAATCAATTTCTTCTGAAGTCTCAATTGCCTTCTTGTGGCTACTGGTAGCTAACTTAGCTATTTCTCCACCACATTTAGGCCTACTTTGACAAGGAAAATACTTGGGATTGGTATTTGCAGAGCATCAAACTTGCAGTGAGCATTTACCGAGACCTAATTGGATACTTTGGATATTGCTATGGTCTTTGGTCGCTTGTGTAGAGGGGCGAATGTATTTATTTTGAGCAAGATGGGACCGAGAAAATTGGTCGCTGGTCTGAAATAAGAGGTGGTTGCTTCTCGAAGGTTCTAAATGCACTATATTTGTTATAGTTGCAGTCGGGGGCGTGTGATTTGATCTCTCCAGAGAGGTCGGTTGCTTCTCAGAGTGGTCGTTTTACTGTACAGCCAACCTTTAGTGATCTTATTAACCTACTCATTTTCTTTTCTTGCATTATTCATCAACCAGTTGAACTTCCACTTATTATGCAACAGCTGAAGATATTTCTTTCACTCCCGACCCAGTTAGTGTGTGGTGAGGTGGAAAAGGCAAGCTAAAGACCTCCCACAGCAGCGGCAGAATGTGTTATAACAGTTACTGAGACACAAGGTTTTGCTGGAAGATTGGCTACATTGAATCTTTCATAATGATATAATACGATGGTAGTAACCCAATCACAAGTTTCATGACACCTCTAGCTACTTGTTTTAGAATAATGCGACAATTTTGTGGAATAATATGGGATTATTTTTTTTGTATAAAAAAAGAAGAAAATAACTCTAAAAAATTTAAGCATATTCTGTCAGGCACTATTTTTGAACATAAAGTTGATGGTGTAGCTACCTAGCTATGTAGACTCTGTAAGGCATGATCTGGAGAAAGCATTTCGATCATTGAATGTTTAGTCTGTTAGCTGCATCTTCCATTGGTAGCTAGTCAATGCAGTTGTTCCATTTCTAGTTACAGCTTATGTTTATATGGTAAAGAAATGTGTAACATTTAGCTAGCATATAGCAAATAATTGAATGAAGTAGACCAAGTCATGTAGCTAATAACTAATGAGATACAATCTTGGGTAGCTAAACTGAGTTACATAAACATTGCCAATTGGTTCGAGTAGATTTCTAAAAATAGATATTTCAATTACATCATTATTGAGAGTAGCTACATGATGCAAATAACCTGTGTACCATACATTCCACTATTTTATCACGAGTAAAATACACTTAGACATTAACCTTATGAACTCTTGTTACTGGGGATGGTCTCATGGTATTCATTGTGATACATAGCTATTTTAAAGTAAGGAAATATCTGGTCTAGTCTGTGAGAAAGCATTATTACTTAGTAGAATATCACAACATGAATATTATCATGGTATTAAAAATAAATGCAATTTCAAGCTTGCTGGTCATATAATTATTCATAAGATTGTACATAGCCAAAGACTGACCTGTGAGTGCAACTCTAAAGAAGTATCTTCACTTGACAGCAGCAGTTAGCTACCACACCATCACATCTTAGCTGTGTTGGTAAGAGTAAGAGATATAACCTCCAGTGACACTGACCAGTATGTATTTATCTTGTATGTTGATGAGCGTTATAATAGCAGCAGCAACAACAACAACAACAACAACAACAACTCATCTATGGATGCAAAAGGAGTGTTGTTGTTGCAGCTGACAAGCATATGCAATTATCAAGAACACTCGTAGAGGTGTGACAATAAATATGGCCAAAGGTCAATCCCAATGTCCAACATATATAATTATATTCGTAGCTACATCTCGACTATAGCTAGATATATCAGCTCGTCCGAGAGTGAACTTCTAATCTTCGGCAAGGAGTCAAAACATTGGATTAAGTATTGATTAAACATATTTGAAAGTTAGAACTGAGCTAATTTGCTGTTACTATAGTTATATTTCAGTCAAGAACGACTGAATCATTACAACACATCAAATATCCTCTAATTTAGTGAGCACTTTTTAGAGAGGGAGATTTATACTGTCTGAGTCCTCCATGAGCTTCTGTGTATAGAATAAATTGACCCCTCATGATTTTGTAATACTTTGTGTCTTATTTTTTTTTGTCTATAATAGCTATAGAGTAGCTTCCTATCAGAAACTGAACTTTTCCTTGTTTCCTGTTATTAACCAGAAAGTAATACACACTAATAATTGTTTGACTGATACAGTTCACACTATTTAATCTAAACATGGCAGAGACAGGGACAGGGCAAGTGAGGGGGAGACAGATTAAGTGGAAGATCAGTGTGTGGGAGAGAGTAGGTACTCTCCCAGAGAAGATGGCATTTGCACTGTTGTAACAAACAGGATATGGTTACTACTGATGTGGTTGGGTTAAAATACCATTGATTCTTCGTAGCACATTTAGCAAATAATACAGCTATAGCACATTGAATGGCGTCATCACACCTTTAAAGGCAAAGACCTTATTGCTAGCTAGCAAACAATTGTACAAATACAGTATCGCAGGCTAATTTTTGGGAATGACACTAGGTTAAGCCAAAGTACCTTAACAATATTCATAGTTTCAATGATTATTGTTTTGTGATGCAATTGCTGCTCTACTATATGCAGCTAATTGCAACACAAACACCGCTAGCTATGTTGATGTGCTAATAGTTGTTTGTTCTTCTAGATAGAAGCTACTTACTATCTTAAAAGAATGAACATTAATAACTAAATTGAACAAACATTCATTTTGCAAACTAAGACACAACCTAACCCAAAATATTATTATTGTTGCTGTTATTATTATTATTATTATTATTATTATTATTATTATTATTATTATTATTATTAGCATCATCATCATCATCATCATTAATATCATCATTGTCATCATTATTACTCTAACATGGATAGGGCCTGCGAGACTGTGCTTGAAATTTTAAGAATTATTCTTTTTTTTTATTCTAAAAAAAAATTGTGCTATTATTCCAAGAAACATATATTATTCCATAATTTTTTCATTATTCTCTTATAATTCCAATTAGAAGTAAGTGAAATAGTAACAATTGCAGTAGCTTATATATAAAGTTAGTATGTTATGGAAAGTATCACTGTTATACTGAATTACTCAGTATAGCTACATAGAAGATTCTATAGAGCTAGCCAATCTTCCAGTGAAATGTGAAGAGGTTCACTGAATGGAGAAAACATACTCCGCTGCAGCTGAAAAAATTCATGAGAAATCTTACCAGACATTTGGGGAATAATGTGGATTAGGGAATTAAAGAATTTTAATATGTTCAGCAGTGGATGCACCTTCTCTTCCCTTAATTTCGTAGGTTGGTTGGTAATAACAGAGTGGCCAACACTAACCCAGCTGCTTTAACTAAGTAATGAAGATATACCTTATTACCACATTCTAAATGTTTATGTCCTTGGGTCGTATAAGAAAAAACAAACAAACTTGTTTTCTTTTTATAAATATAGATTACATGGACTGACTATTCTCATTTTCCTTTTTTATTCTTTCAAATGCTTATATTATTCTAGACTTATTCCACCATGTCTATTATAGAAAGAATGCTAGCATAATCTGGCAGGGCCTAGCCACGGTTGCAAACTTTTGTACGTACCGTAGTCTATTGTATTGTGTAGGGAAGACAAGTGCTGACTTGACTCATGATTGACACTGGGACGGATCTCTCTTTCTCTATTACCCAGCACATTACTTTAGTCAATGCTCAAAAATATCAGCAGTCATTTTTTGTTGGTGGTTTCCCAGTCATCCTAGGTGCAAGCCCTGAAACCACAGTCACTACATCACTCACCACAGTCATTGTTGCTGAGTGTAGCTGATTGGTAAATCAAGTGAGTTTGGACTGGTTCAATGAATCTGATAAACGTCACCGGTTGTGGGTGTGGGTAGCTAATTAAATCTGGACTTCCTTTTGATTGCATCATGTTTCACTGAAGGGTATAAAAGGCAATGTTTCATTAAATTGAACACTGTCTTGTCAATATCACATTATGGAATACGCTGTAATCACCAGCTTTGTGTTTCTGCTCTTGTGTGCCTCTTGCCTAGGTGGCCATGACCTCTCTGATAGCTACCAATTCTCTGCCCCTTTATCTGGAGAAGACTACATACTGCATTGGAACTTTAGTCAAGACACAAAGCTCATTCAGTTTGCTGTGAATGTTAGCACTCTAGGATGGGTAGGGTTCGGTCTTTCTCCTACTGGACAGATGCCTGGGTCAGATGTAGTGATTGGTTGGGTGGACACTTCTGGACAACTCACTTTCCATGTATGTATTGGAAATCTCTTAATTAGATCATTGTGTTGATCAAGCCTCTCTCTATCTCTCTTTGTCGTAGGATCGTTTTGCTAGTTCTCGTAGTCTTCCTTCTATTGACAACAGTCAAGATTGGCTAGCTACAAGAGGATGGGAAGAAAATGGGCGAACAATCCTAGAATTTTACAGAAACTTTACTAGCTGTGACGAAGATAACGACCTGGATATTAAAGTATGTGTTCCCTTCATCCATTCCAATTTTTAATTATTTAAATATGAATGTCGTATTACAGGCAGAAACTGCACGGGTTGTGTGGGCGTATCATTCTCAAGATCCTTCTTCTCTGACTCAGTTAGGAAGTTTAGTTCACAAAGAGAAAGGATCTGCTAGTCTGAATCTTCTAGGAGGGTCTATAGAAGACAGAGTCAAGACAAATCCAGCCTCCTTCTCTATAACTAATGACAATGTATGCTGTAATAAGGACAAGTTATTTAGATTATATTTAATTATGTATATCACACATAATTTAGGTATTAATTCCATCCCATCAAGACACTACCTACTGGTGTACAGTACATGAACTACCAGAAGCCATTGAGCAGCAAGAAAGATACATGTACCAATATTCTCCAGTAATCCACGAACCTGCAGCTGCACATGTCCACCATATTTTAGTTTATTTGTGTGCCAACATCAATGAGACTCAAGTGGGAGCTAGTCAAGAATGTGTCGGAAGTGGAAACATTGAACTTGACGAGTGTCGTCAGACAGGAATAATATTTGCAGCCTGGGCAGTGGGCGGGTCTGTAAGTTGGGATCGAGTTCACCAGATACAGTCAGTTATGTTTAGTTCATTCTTTACAGGACTTTGTGTTTCCAAGTGGAGTTGGTTATCCCTTTGGTGGAAAAGGTGAACAATACATTGTTCTAGAGATTCACTATGACAACCCCAATCTCAATTCTGGTGTCAGAGACAGCTCAGGAATTAAATTCGTATACGTTAGTGAAGAGCCAGCTAATAGAGCTGGCTTACTCACTATGGGCCATTCAGCTAATGCTGCCATGATGATTCCTCCAAGAGCAGAGAATTATGTAGTGAATGCTATATGTCCTGGACAATGCACACAGAAGGTATTAATAAAACTGTGTAATTTGAGTGATATTGTATTCACCGTTTTCATTATTACATTCCAGTTCTATCCACCTGAAGGAATCAATATTTTTGCCAATCTGCTCCACACTCATCTAGCAGGTATCATCTAAAATTATATATCCAAGTTACAGTTTATGTGTTAAGGCTAGGAATATTATTATTTTGCCAGCCTCAGCATTGTTCTAGTTCACCAAACCAAACACAGGATCTGAGTATTTCTACTCAGATTTGATTACTCCACTGTAGTAACACTTAAGATGTACAGAATTAGTCCATTAAATATCATTTTTAATGTAGTATAATATGGCATTATTGAACAGCTAAAGTTTATTTTATGGCACTAGCTAAGAGTAATCAACTAGTGACTATTTTCATTTGATAGCTAATCTAGAGTATATTTTGTGTTTCAGTTTTGGTTGAGAATACTTTGATTTTGCTTAACACTTTTGGTTGTTTATGTAGGTCATGGACTAACAGTACGCCATTTTAGACAAACAAGCAGCTGTAATGGTCTGGAGGAATTGGCTCCAATAGATGAGAACACTAGATATGACTTTAACTTCCAACAGACAACACACCTTCCCAGAACAGTCAAAGTGTTACCGGTGAGGCTGAATTCTGTTCAACCAGACTATCTCTACTCTAATAATTTGAACCCTTTTTATGTTTGTATTTAGGGAGACACTCTCCATTTGGAATGTTCATATAGAACTACAGATCCAACATATCAGTCTATAGTCCTGGTAAATACTGAAACTCTGCATTGCTGTACTATGTTGATATATGTATCAATATCATCTTAGGGAGGAGAGAGCACTAGAGACAGGGGTGGCGGAAGCAATTTTTCATTGGTCAGGCAAAACTTTTTGTCATAAAATTCATTACTTATAAGTAATTGTAACCTGTTAATATTAATAAGTGAAATAATTGATACACACACATAGATACAATGGACATAGTGCATCATTCAAAAATGTCCAAATACACGCAGTCGATTTTCATTAGAGCCAACAAACTATTTAGCCACTTCGGATAAATCCATTGTTTTAACAATATCCTTATAGATGTCAATTATCATCAAATGGTTTAGTCTGGTTTGTTGCATTGTGCTCCGTAGATAGCCTTTAACTATCTTCATTGTGGAGAAAGACCGTTCACTAGCTGCATTTGTACCTGGTAGAACTAAAATTAGGCGAGCAAGCCAACATACTTGCTCGTAGAATACTCTTTGACTTGACGAAAGATTACGTAGGAATGTGATGCCTTCTTTTAAGGTTATACTCTGATTGGATACACTGGAGAAACTTGAACCAAATATTTGAAGTTGAGTTGAAAGTTCACTTTCATTGAAATCATCTCCATACATGGTAATAACTTCTTGAAATTCCACCGAGTAATCACATTTGTTAGCAGCTTTTACAAACAATTGTTCAAGGTTTTTATACATCACATAACCAGGCTGATCAAACCTGTCTTGGATGCTTGTAACTGCAAGATCCAGGGCTTCAAAATATATTTGCCGATAGTGATCTTCAACAGTTGCTGAAAAATAGCACTCTCCATCTCCTATTTCAAGTCGCTTTGGTGCTTTCCTTTTTCGTGGCAGCAATGGCTCATTAGTATCTGTTCGTTTTTGCATGCACTCCACATACTTCCAAAACAACTCAAACATACTATCACTTCTCATATCCTTTAGGGTCTGAATAGTTTTCTCAGCAATAGCCTGACCATCAGCAGCAGACATAGACTCAGCTTGAAGGGATACACTCAAATTATCAGTAATTTTTAATATTCTTTCACAAAGGTGAAGCCCAAATAGTAAGTGAAATTCAGACATTTGAACTTTCATGCCAATTATCCTTCCCTTGATATCTGCAAGTAAGTTCCCCTCCAAACTTTCTTCCCATAATAACTTTAAAACAGAATAATTCTCAAGTATGCTTCCAATAGATGCCCCCTTAACAGTCCACCTAGTAGGACAAAACGACCGGATTCCAACAGCAGAAATTGAATAACCCTCAGAATTAAGTCTGGGTTGATTTTGTCAAACAAAACAGTTCTTTTGGTGGAGAAACCTTTTACTAATTTGTTATTCTAATGCAACTTCCAGAGGCGGATCTAGAGATTTTAAAAGGGGGGTTCTTTTTTTTAAGCAATAACCATGCCCACCTAATAGTTTGAATAGTGCTAATTAAAGATTTAACTATAACATTTTTGTAATAAAAGTTACAGTGTCAAAATTAAGTAAATAGCTTGCTGAAAATCAATAAACAAATAAATGATCACAAAACAAAAATATTGCATTTGCTACAGTTGAATTCTGTGATTACTAGCTACCTTGAACTTATCTACAACTATAGTCTTAGAATCCCAATTCATATCACCATAATGTATCATCACAACTAACTATAGCGAACATAACATCATGCAAATATTTGAACAATTCAAAGAAACATTCATAGGCTTCATGACGATAGACCCAGCGAGTTCTGCATAAATTCTTTAACTTTCTTAGATTTAGTTTTCTTGTCTATTACTAACTCTAAAAAGGTTTGCCTTTTAGGACTGTTTTTAAAGAAAAACGAAGACTCAGTAACAGTACCATTCATATTTCGTATATATCGTAAAGAACACGCTTGGACTATGCACAGATTAAGTATGTGAGAATTGCAGTGAACATACAATGCTTTATTGTTTTCTCTATTTAATATTCCTTGAACACCATGTCTAGCTGACATATTCGAGGCCCCATCATAACCTTGGCCTCTGCAATTCTCAAACTCCAAGCCATATTTCACTAAAGTACTCTTACAAGCCAGAATTTCTCCAGTAACTCTGTCAGTGGATATGAAATCCAAAAGTGCTTCACGAATGGATTTTGTATTATCTACAAACCTCAAGACAATGCTAACCTGTTCTCTATTTGATACAATTCAGTAACTTCAGCACAGAGAATTGAGTAATATTTAGCTTCCTTAATTTCACCTAATATTCTATCTCTGATGTTGCCACCAATTATTTCAATTATTTCATTCTGTATAGCTTTACTGGAGTAAATTGCATTCTTTGAAGCTTGATTGAAATGAGCTGCAAGAACAGTATTACCACATTGGATACTGTAGTTTAGTATTGCCATAAAGTTTCCCTGGTTGCTACTGAGATCGCTAGTTTTATCATCTCTGTGACCATGAAGAGCAATACACTGTTTCCCACAAAGATGTATTGCAGAAGCTATATACTTTATTATTGTTCGGTTTTTGGCTATCTCCTCTGTCCTAATATTCTTTAGCTGATTATCAATAGCTTTTTGAGGTGCAGCATGAGTAGTTTTTAAAGCCTCTGCTTGAGTCATAGACAACTTGTGATAATGTTTAGAATTATGAGAAGAAAACCTACTAGATTTTTTTGTCCAGTGATTAAACTTCTCGGTAACAAACTGATTTTAAATTTTCTTTAGTTGCAAAAAGAACACAAGGCAAGCAAAACAACCCATCTTCCTCCTTACTGTACACAAACCAAGGATTGTCAACTAAATAAGAATATTGACAACTTCTACTACAACCATCAAGATATCTACCAGGAAATTTAAAATCTCTTGATGGTTTAAAATGATAATCAAAATAGCATATTTTTTTGAAGAAGAAAAACATCTCACACCCGCTTGAGATGTTGATTTCAAAAGTAATCCAATGTCAACACAGGACTCATCAAAATCACTAGAATACCTTAAAGATGGGCCAGGAGAGATTACGGCAATAGTATTATTGGCACAATGTTCCATTACGGAACTTGCATTATTAACAATTACGCCATCCAATGACATTGTTGAAACAGGTGGTACCATACTGGTTCAGGCACAGAGAATGATTCAGACCCTGAGGATGAACCAGGCAAAGAGAATGATCCAGACTCTGAGGATGGACCAGGCACAGAGAATGATCCAGGCCCTGGGGATGGACCAGGCACAGAGAATAATCCACGCCCTGAGGATGGACCAGGCTCTGAGTCTTGTTGAGGGACTGGAGAGGGAGTGAGCACGACAGATTGACCAGGCGTTGAGGAAGAGCCAGCAATTAAAGAGAGCGCAGGCTCAGCAGGCACAACAGATGGCTCAGGCTCTACTTCACCCTCTTTATCAAGACTCAATCTGTTCCTTCTGATATTTACATATATATAATAATTTATATTTATATATATATATACATACATTAAAATACAAAACCATACTTTGATAAGATTATGCGTAGTCTCAGAAAGTATAAAAAAAAAAAAACTTACTTTGTAGGAGGAGAACAGGACTTTCTAAAAAACAATCTAATTTTATCTGGCTCATGTTGATCTTGAGGTGCTTCCACCAATTCGATCACTAGCTACTACCAACTAGTAAACCTCGAGCTTCAGTGAAACCTTAACAACTGTGTCGATTTGCCAACTAAGCGAACGGCTCGGGCTTCTCGTCTTAACCGCCGTGTCGATCTACCTAAAGGAAGGCTTGGACTGAAAAGCATAGTCCGTAAGAGGTTTATAACACTGGAAACGACTAAAGGTAATAGTGCAGCGAGGTGGGGGTAAAGAGCAAGTAATTTGGGGTGTGGCTGTGTGTAAAAGGGGGGTTCGGACGAACCGAGTCGAACCCTACTGGATCCGCCACTGACTTCCATGGCATCACAACAGACCTTTGATTTCTTCATGGTAATACTAACAGCTAAATTTAAAGCATGACCATAACAATGAGTATACAGAGCACATTTCTCTTCCAAAGCCAATTTTGCTGCTACACCATTCCTGCTACCACTCATGTTACTGGCCCCATCTTAGCACTGTCCGCGACATTGTGATAAGCTGACATTCATACGAACAAGCGTGTCCTTTATAGCATGAGTAAGGGATTCAGCACTAATGCTATCCACTTTATAGAGACCAATAAAGTCTTCATGATCCTCTAGTTTTTCATCTAATGCAAATTGTGAACTTTTCGTTGTTTGCAACATCTGTGCACTCATCTGCCATTATAGAATAACAAGCACTTTCTCGTATATTTTGACTCAACCTTCTAAGAACTTGAAGGGCCATAATCTGAAGACATTCATTTTGAATGTCATGGCTGGTATACTTGTTGGTTTTTCTTTTCATCCACTCTTTCACCTCCGGACAATCATAACAGCGAAGCAGCATTAACTCATGAAAATTACTTTCCATATCCTCGCGACGTCTTAAAGGTATGCCTTGACGAGCAAGAAAAGATAAATTCTGTAAAATAATTAAGAAAATCTTTCTGTTTCCTTCTTTTGTGTACTGCTTACAACCTCTCCAATGCCTAATAACTCTTTTGGAAGTGTAACAACAGCTTCAGTGTCTTCTTTGTTAGTTGCACTTGTTTGGTGTTTTTTAAAAGCTGAAACACCTTCTTTCCAATAAGTAAATCCCTTCGAAATAAAAGCTGGTTCTCTTTTGGTACTGGTTAAAAACTAGGCCTCCATAGAAGCACTCATGCGTACATGGCAAAATGCAGCATCTTGTTTGATGTCATAATGCAGCCATGGATATTGAATACACCAATCTGCTCTAAAAGACCTGTATTGTAAATCAATAGCTAATGATTATAATTATAGTATGCTAGTAACTCACAATAAAAGCTTAGCTAGCTGACTGGCCTCATTTAACAGTAGTATGGCTCACCTTTCATCTTTTCCGGTACCAAATTTCCTCCTGGGAAACTTAAAACACTTGTTGGGGTGGAACTTGACTGGCACGCCACCACAAGAAGCTATATCTATCTCCTCTCCACAAGGAGTATCCCCCTTACCACCACCAGAAGCCATACTGTACTACTACCACACTTACTTACGATCGCAAGCTTATTAATAATTTTCTCACGATCGCAAGCTTATTTTTAAAAAAATAGCGATAATAGACTAGAAGTGAAAGTAATTGCACGGTCGCTTCGAGGAGTAAGTTAATACTTTATTTCGTTGGGACAAAGAGGGAAAAAAGTTTTTAACTGTGTGCTCCTGGATTGGTCCGGCGGCTGCCGGGTCTGCCGGGCCGGTTCCGCCACCCCTGAGAGATGAGATGTGTTTCACTTTTCTCTACTATTATCCTGAATCAAATCTAAGTTATTGCACTGGAAATCAACTAGTATCCGATACTTTCACAAGACAGCACTTCAAGTAATTGATATTGTTATGTATATATGAGATTTGATGTTTACTAGAAACAATATACTTTCTGCAGCTCAAGCACTCGTGCAGCTCTGTGGACTAGTGTTCAGCAACAGAACCAAAAAGAAATTAAGAGTATTTTTCAGAATGTAGAATGGACATCCGAGACAGTTGCCTCTTTTGAAGACTCTGTGCACACCAATGACTACTCTGCATTTTGTATAGACACAAATGTATGAGTATTTATTATTTTATTTTATATATCTGTTGCATGATCTATGTGTATTATTGTAGGAGATTTCAAATTCTGTGTTTACAAGGACCAAGGAACCACAAGTGATGTGTCCTTATGTGGCCCCACGTAAAGACTGTCCTAAGATAGGGAACCCCACAGATGGAGCACTGCATGTTATTCTTCACCTTCCTCTCATGTTTTTCTTCATCATTGCACTGTGGTTCACACTGTAAACACTAGTGATTGTTTGCTGATTTGTTTGTTGTTGTTATTTTCTGTTCTGTGTAGTTCATGTATTTGTCTAGCTTTATTTTTGTTACAATACAATTACTGAAACAATTCAACTCCTTCTTTGTTGAAACTTGTGATCACTCATTTCATTTTTGATATTATGACTATGTTCTCAGCCATGCTTCAAACTAAACAATCTGGGCAAATAGGGTAGCTAAAGCAGCATAATTTGAGAAAAAAAGTAGCTGTTGGAGTCTAAAGGCCAGATATATCTTTACGCATTTCTGCATAAGCGCCGTTTATTACACTCTTGATTTATACACATGTATGCAACTTTAACCTGCATACCATAGTTTTACTTCTATCCTGTAGCTACTTCACCTAATCACTCCCATCCTGAGCATGTCAACATGTCATTAGCTTCTTTCCCGCTACATTTTTATTCGAAAAACAAATTTTTTAATTTTCCCAACAAAGGAACCAAATAATTGACTTCTGAAAGTATTCTCCTTTTGATATCACATCCAATAGGCCAATGAAATGTATGCTGTGTTTATCCCAGTTTAAAAACAACAGCAACTGATCATGTATGTTCTTCAGTTGGTCCATAAGTACATCACAATGTACTCATACTTGTTCAAATATCCATTGCAAATTTGAGGTATTCATACTCATAACAACTCATTACAAATTTACAAGTACCTGTAAAGTACCCAAATACCAAAGTACTTCATCCCAGCAGAGATTTTTTATTTTACACTGCATAAGCACGAGTTATCTACCTTATGCTTATGAGTCATCTTTGGTAGACTACATAGAACTCTCTGTTATCTAGCTTATGCTTATGAGTCATCTTTGGTAGACTACATAGAACTCTCTGTTATCTACCTTATGCTTATGAGTCATCTTTGGTAGACTACATAGAACTCTCTGTTATCTAGCTTATGCTTATGAGTCATCTTTGGTAGACTACATAGAACTCTCTGTTATCTTTTATATAAAAAAGTGCATAGATGTGATAGTTTCCGAGAAGAAACAGCTTCTCAATAATGTACAAAACTTGTGTTCCCACTTTGTGGTTTCTTTGGAAGTATGACCATCACATAACTTACATTTTGCGACTTGACAATTAGACAATGGATTTTCAACTACCATACTATCATACTGTTGCATAGTATGGCAAACAGCGCGTTAATCAGGATAACTCAACATTGCCATCAATTAAAAGAGAAAAGAACTCGGCTAAGTTTGTAAGACTTGAGTGCGTCCCACAGCATTCAGAGACAACCTAATTCAAAGGAAAAAACCCGTGAACCTCATGATAGAACTGGTGCATATTTAGCTGTGCTCTCAAAGACATCTAGAAGTTTAAGCATACAGCCGTTGACTACTAGTGATGTGCTCTAATAGCACAAAATAGCGAAGCAAGCGATGCATGTTCCCTGTAATTGCAGCTATTCCATGCATGCTTGGTGTGGCTACAAAATACTGTCAAAATGAGAAAACAATAGTGGTAGCTTTATTCTATGATGAAAGCTCCTGGTACCGTAATCCTCAGGAATAGTCTAATAAATAAATTAGGAACATTTAATGGCTTTTCAAAGAAAGATTCTTTACTTTGCTACCTGTTTCTGTTTCGTTTTAGCTCTACTCCTCCCTGTCTTTTTCATTTCTTATCTCTCTCCTTACTAATTTTTCTTCTGGAGTTTCTAACGCCCTCAAAGCTCTTGACAGAGCGTTTCTAACCTCTTGACAGAGCGTTTCTAACGTTTTGTCTCTCTTTCGCAGAATTTGTTTCACTGGGCATCGCTACTTCGTACGGCGGGTAAACAAAACAAAATGTTGCTAAGAAGGTTACCCGGCCCGCGCAAGCGCGTAGGAGAAAAAGTGCACACGTACGCCCACGCAAGAACAAAAACAATTCGCTCTAATAGCTCAAAATAGCGAGCGAGCGATGCATGTTCCCTATAATTGCAGCTATTCCATGCATGCTTGGTGTGGCTACAAAATACTGTCAGATTCTTTACTTTGCTACCTGTTTCTGTTTCGTTTTAGCTCTCCTCCTCCTTGCCCTGTCTTTTTCATTTCTTATCGCTCTCCTTATTAATTTTTCTTCAGGAGTTTCTAACGCCATCAAAACTCTTGACCGAGCGTTTCTAACGTTTTGTCTACTGGGCATCGCTACTTCATACGGCGGGTAAACAAAACAAAATGTTGCTAAGAAGGTTACCCGGCCCGCGCAAGCGCGTAGGAGAAAAGGTACACATGTACGCCCACGCAAGAACAAAAACAATTTCTAGACCTAACTAGTGATGTGCTTGAGCACAAATGGCGAGCGAGCCTAAAAACTATACTATTTTTATATGAATGATTTTGACTTCTAACACTGAAGTTACTGAAAATAAGGTCCAGTTTTTAAATTTAGCATACAGGGTAAAGGGATTCCAGTGCCATAGTAACAACTCTCTGCAACTGATTGGAATGAAAAAAACAACAACAAAACAATACACGTTATTTAAAAGTTTTCTTTGTGATATTCTTTAGTTAAGTAGTGGTTGTAACACACAATGCTTTGACACAACTGGACATGCACCTACACAGACTTACCTTCGCAGTAGTATAATGGACAATGTATTTTCAAGTAAACACTGTTGCGCACGGCTTATAACCATGACAAAGAGCGCATTGACTTACCACCGCCACTAACTCGAATAGAAATGGAAGTCCCTTAAGTTTTCAAGTTTTAACTGCACCCGCAAAAGAATTCAAAACGGTAAACAATTCAATTTCTAGGGTGATACGGGTACTGATCGATAAACCATAGGATTCTGTTTAGTGCAATTTGGGACGGGGTCGACCACCTAACTAACACAAAAACGCGAGGATCGAAGTACAAAATGACCTACGCATATAATATACAAATAAACTAGTGATGTGCTTGAGCACAAATGGTGAGCGAGCCTAAAACTACACTATTGTTAAACGATTAATTTTAACTTCAACAATCAAGCTACTAAGAAAAAGTCAAGTTTAAATTACGTGTATAAGGTAAAGGGGTTTCAATGCCATAGTAACCACTCCCTGCAACAGTTAGAATTGAAAAGAAAAAAAAAAGCAACAAAAACAAGTAGCATTATTTACGTTTGGTACAATACTTTTCACAACTGAACATACCTACACAAGGCTTAGCTTCGTAGTTACTCTAGTGGACAAAGAATTTTCAAGCAAATACAGTTTAGTGGGGCTTATAACTGTGACAGATTACGGTTAATGATCGCTAAACCTGAGGATTTTGTTTAGTGAAGTTTGGGACAGGGTCGAACAACGAGCTAACACAAAAATATGAGAAGGTCAAAGTACAAAATGACATTCGTACGTCCAAACAAACATTCCCGATTTTCAATTGTGTTACCCCTGTAAGTGTCTAGCTCGCTACGCTCGCTCGCCAAATATATAATATATCTCGAACTCATTAGAGAGTCAGCTCAGCTCGCTGCGCTCGCTTCGCTGAAATAATATCCCGAACTTATTAACGAAAGGGAATCTCTCCGCGTAAATTGAAAAGTAGAATGCCAATTAGATTGCACCAGCACTCCCACTGCTTGAAGGTGCTTGTTTTACTAAATTGAGGAAACTATTACACTAAAGATTTACTGCATAGTTTACTCATTTAGTAAAACATACTTAGTTTTACTTGACAGGAAACCTTAAGTAAAACATTGTACCATGTTTTACTGTAGTTTTACAGGTCTGTTTTTTTACACCTTTGTTTTACTCATGGTTTACTGAAGGGTCTAAATGTTGTTAGTTAACTATTAAATGCATTTAACTAATTGTTTAGTTAACTTCTTGCATTGTATTATTAAGCAAAATTAGAAAGCTAGGAACTGTTAAGGATAAATTGGCTGATGATTAATTGAAGAAGAATCCCTCATAAGCGCCAGCATATCCAGTGTGCATACCACTGCACAGTTTTATAACTGGTGTAGTTTTTTGCTTGATCACTCAGGTCCCAGGTCCTTCCAGAGAAAGACACAATTAGATAGTGACCCCACCTTGAGTTTATAATGTCCCCCCAACGGCATTGATGAAAATGTAGCTACGTTAAATGTTTGTTAGGCTATGTACTGTTGCGTAGACATCGGTGGCTCTGTGCATCGCAAACTACCTCCCTCAGGCCCTAAGTACTTCGCTGCGCTAGACGCTGGACAGTTAAAATAACGCTGTTTCCTCCCCAGCAGCCTCGCAAAGGTACTGCATTATCTCATGGAAAACCCTTTTCCAGTTATGTGTAGGTAAGTATCGCCAGGTTAAATAAGTTAAAAACGCTTTACCATTAAAACTCTCGACTGGAAGTGGTCGTCTAAATTATTGTTGCGTGCTAGTCTACTGATTCGTAATACGGTACGCTACTGTGTCTTGGTGAACTTGAAGGAAGCTTTCGCTATCTACCCTGGCTTATGCTTCTGGGTAAGTAGTTTTTATTGCTAGCAGTCTGTGGGTTTCTAAGTATTTTAGCTGCACAGGGTCACCCAGGTCATTTTTTTTTCCTGGTGAAGTTGTGTTTCCTGAACAATTTTTTCTAAGTTATGATAGTGATATTTTGTGGTAGTTTTAGTATGACAAGGGCTCGTCAGTTTGTTTGTTTCATAGTACTCTTGAAAATTTTCATTTCTTTGTGAGAAAGTGTGGGTGCATGTTGGAATGGTTTCTAGTTACTGAATTATTCTAAAACATGCTCCACCAAAATTATCCTCACTCATAGCTTTTTCCCATGGCCACCCTAACATCCTTTAGTGTGCTCCTGGACAATGAAGGGGAGATAATCATTGCATGCAACTCAACATATTATATTTTCTACTTTGTTTTAGGCCCATGGTTTCATGTAGTCTCGCTGGCCAGACCCTTTACCTAATCGCTCCGCTCAGAAGGGTCTGGTTACCCTAACGTATCTGTTTGGTATCTTTCCCCAGGATTCCGGGAGAATGTATAAAATGTGTGTGTCTTACGTCAAATTTAAATGTGTGTGTCTATAAATGTGCGTACAAATATTTTTAGCTAGTCCCACCAGTGTGCAGTAATGGGAAGAAAAAATGCCATTTTTCACATGCAGTTCATAGAATAAGACTAGGACAAGTCATAGGAGCCATGACAACCACTAAGGCCATAAGCAACTTGGCATGATACAGTATAGTATTGATGACCATTACCAAATGTAAGTCTTATGACCTCATAGAGGTAGTTGCAGGTCTTATAAGTCACGATGTGTGGGACTGGTAGACAGTTAATTTGCTTAAAAAAATTCAACAGACAATGTTGGTTGGTGGTTGTTGTTGTTGTTTTTTGTTTGTTTGTTTGTTTGTTAACCCTAAGAGTGCATGCGCAAGAGGGTAGTAGTAGTGGCCCTGTCAGTCTGTCTGTCATGCTCTGATTTTGGAGATTACTGACTATTAACCGTTGATTTAGGTATAAACTTATTCAGAAAGAAGATTTAGGACCTTTTATTGTGCTACTTTTTTTTATTTGGGGCTCTAATTGTTGATGAAACGTGAAGCTTTCAGCTCCCTAGCGTCACATCATAATCACTTGAGCAAATAATTTCTTGCAGCCCGCAGTGTAGTTTGCTTTATGCTCAGGGAAGTAAACCAACGTATTTGAATGAAGTGAAGTTCACGTTGAAAAACTATAACAGTGAGTGTTTCTGGCTAGTTTAGCTTCTCTTATGAAGACAGCATTTCCATGTACTGTTTTCATTGCTTGAGCTGCTATATTGATGCCTCATTAAAATAGCTAACAGATTGCTTTGTTCTTTTTGAAGGAGATTGACACTGAGCAGTAATATCTTTTAAGGAAATGATTTCTTTGTGATTTCATCAATTGGTAAACTTTTGTGGCTTTTTTGTTGTCCAGGGGCATGGAAGATTATTTGGAATAGGGAGGCTCCACTGTACTTGAGTTAGACAGGGAAGTACTTTGCTTCCCTTTGCTCCCCTCCCCCCATCATCCACATATGCGCACACACACACTCACACACACACACACATATCCCAGATATTAGTTTGACTTTCGTGGAGACATTTGCCCCAATTTTTCATAAAGTTTTGTGGTAGTTAATATAAATATAATATAATATGGAAGGTGTAAATTTTAACAACTTCTACTGTACTAAACTAGCCTGTTTAATGTCTACATGTGTTGGAATTACAAGCACGCAACACAAATCCGAGAATCTTGAATTATGTTGAGCTAGTTTTACTTGAGACGTACACTTTCAATGTAGGAGTGTGAAGTGGCAGGTGTAATAGTGCAGTGACTACTCCACTGGTGTACACGTGATGACTCCTGGACTTCAAAACTAGAGGTGAGGAACTCTAGAATGACTTCTTAACTCCAATAACAAGAAAGAGGCCTTTTGAAATTATTTTTTTTTATTTACTATATTTATTACTCATTCTAATTGACTTGTGGATATTTCCATTTAATGCACACTTAGACAACCTGAAATATATAGGGAGCGACTTAGAGTCTGAACTTTTAGAACTTTTGTCACTTCATTTACTAACAGAATAATCCTTTGAAACCATTTGTATGTGTGGCGGGACACACACACACACACACACACACACACACACACACACACACACACACACACACACACACACATTATATTGATTCAACTCTTCATTTGTAAAGTATTGAATTCAAATGAAAGGTGAAGAGTTCCCGGATCATTTGGTCAATGACCTGATGATAGCCATGCACAATCACCTGGTCTCACACACGCACACACATAGCTACAGTAATGAAATAAATGAAAGTGAAAGAAGAAAAGTAATGGTACACATGATAGTTAGTCATTTTGTTACACAGGGGCTGGAGTCAAGTATTTCTATGGTCCTGTGATTTCCAGATAGTGTAAGATTCATTAACCCTTTCACCACCAAGTTTATGACGACCAGTTCGGTAACATGAAAATGTAACTAGTGATGTGCTTGAGCACAAATAGCGAGCGAGCCTAATACTACACTGGAGTGTTAGACGTTTGGTTTTAACTTCTAATATTCAAGCTACTAAAAAAAGTGGAGTTTTTAAATTATGTATTATACAGTAAAGGCATTCAATGCCATAGTAACCACTCCCTGAAACTATTTGAATTGAAACAAAAAGCCAAGTCACGTTCTTTAAACTTTTTCTTTGGAATAATATTCTTAGTAACTGTTGTAACGCACAATACTTTCACATAACTGAACATACGTACGCAAGACTTACCTTCGTGGTAAGTCTAGTTGACAATGAAAATTCAAGTAAATACTGTTGCTTAGGGCTTATAACTACACCGCAACTAACTCGATAGAAATAGAACTCCAGTAAGTTTTTGAGTTTAAACTGCACCCACAAAAAATTTCAAAGTGTCAGTAAACAATTCAATTTCTAGGGTGATACGGGTAATGGTTAAATCGGAGGATACTGTTTAGTGATGTTTGGAACGGGGTCGAACGCTGAGTCAACTCGAAATTACGAGAGGGTCAAAGTACAAAATGACATACTTACGTCCAAACATATAAACAAACAAACATTCCCGGTTTTCAATTGTGTTACCCCTGAGAGTGTCTCGCTCGCTCCGCTCACTAATAATATTTTATTTTTTTTTCCTGCAGGCAACTGGGTATTTTCAGGCACTTTTGATGACCATTACCAATTCTGGAATAGCATGGCACCACTAGAAGTAGTGTGGCTGTCCATGTCTTACGAGTCACTATAAGTATTAAACGAAGAGGTCGCATATTATGGCGGTGTAGCTGGGAACATGTTCCGCTATAAGTGAAAAATGGCTGACACGCCCCCTTGTTTTAAAATATTGGTGTGGCCATTGCCGTACCTGTTCCGACACCCCTGTGATATGTGACTCGAGTAACTCGCCGTCATTTGGCTAATATTACAGTCCTGTAATCATTATGAGTGCATACATATTACACTCTGAGTATACTTGTCTCTGCCCACTTTTATCTTGTAATACCACGCACTGTATCCATGTGTGTCCGTGCGATGTGTACTATATAACCAATTGAACATGTCAATCTCTACTGGCATTCACGACCTGTTGGTACTCATTCCTATAGTAGTATTACGATTTAGTACAATACATTCTAGTAAAGATGTATTTGCAATAGATTTTAAGTAATTATACACTACTGGCTATTCAATTCCATTTAGTGCACACTATGTGCACTTGACGTTATATAGAGTGAACCTTATAGTTTAAAAATTTGGACTTTTATCACTAATTTCTTTCCACATTCAGAATATTTTTTGAAATCTTGTGTACATATACACGCACACACACATCTGCACATACATGTGTGATGAGTATACTGCCAACGTGTATACCCATTTTGTGCTGTAATGGGCTTCCTGTATCACCTAGGTGAATAATGATTTGGTGTAAGAAGGTTTGAACATGTAGGTGATGAAGTGTGTGTGCATGTGTTTGATAGTGTTCATGTGGTGCACAAAAGTATCATTTCCTCCATTGTACAACTTATATTTATTGGATTAGCCACACCCATACGTAAGTACATATAATCAATCAGATCTGGTTATAATCATGCATTTTGCGGGTGTGTTTTTCTGGCATATCAGTTAGCAGTTTTTACCACCTTTGCCATTGCTTCAAAGTTCAATGTTAACAACTATGGTTCAATCCTTGGCAAGGACACTTTTTTCCTCCATTTCTTATTTTTTATTATTATTATTTTTTTTTTGTTGTTGTTGTTGTTGTTGTTGTTGTTTTTAACTGGGCATTCTTCTTTTCTTTTGTCCCTTTTTCTTTGCACTCTGGCTTCAAGTTTTAGTTTATGATTTTAGCCTAACAGTACACTTCAGCATTAACTCTCAGTCATGCACTCACAACAAGCTAAGGCCACGAACAAGACAATATACTTTTTCACAGAACTATTGACACAATAATTAAATGATGATCAATTCTTTAAATATGATTGATCAATAATATATATGAATTAATTTTACTCATTTTGAAGCTTATAAAGCAATACCAATATGTACTACATGTGCACAGTCTGTAAAGCAATGAAAATATAGTAACATTTGTCATACCAGACGTTTGTCTGAGCATTGATGTATAGTTATCATCCACACTGCATACATACATCCTACATACATACATTCACATATACTTATTAATAATTATCCGCACACTAGCGCAGCAGAGTAAAATGATAGCATTCTTTTAATTGTCCATAATATATTTTATTCCATGCTCGATATCTTCACAATAATATTTTCAAGTTTATGACCCATGGCATATTTCACAATATCACATGCTGAATTGCACAAGCTCATTACCTTCAAATACACTGGTAGTACTGTAGCAATCACCAATCTTACTAGTTCCCCAGCTATCTTTCTCTACAAGAACTATCTATCCAGGTCAAAGCAGCCAATAAACATTGGCTAACAGTGTGGAAGAGCCCCTTTTGAACTAACACTACCAACTTTACAAGCTTAGTTTGCAGTGAAGATATATATTTATCTAGCATAGAGTATACACAGGTGTAGCAAGATAATTCATTCTGCAAGCTTTATTTTCGCTCATCTTTGGCTCATGAAAATAAGTCAGCCTGCTCATGAAATGTCTCACCACATCATGCTTGCTCATGTAACAATTATTATATGTGTGTGTATTGTATGTCCGTAAGTTTGTGGCAGCACTATTACAGTTTGGATTTTGTGTCTGTTGTTACTGCCTGGGCCAAATAGCTGAGAGTTAGGCAGCAGTAATTTTGGAATCAGCATGCAGAGAGTCTCAGCACTCAATTAAGACTGCTATTGCCGATTATAGTGACACGTACTCAATCATTGGCAACTCTTCACCACAGCTATTCCACCTCATGCAGAGATCCTTTTAAGCACATTGCATGGGCATATAATATGTGTGTGTGTTTTCTGTGAAATATTATTTCTATTGTTTTTCAACTAAGGCAAGACTATGGTCGTGGTAAAGGTAATGAACACAGTTGTAGTCATGAAATGAGTATATTACACCTTAACTGGCATATTATTTTCTAGGTGGCAGTTAATTGCATTTGCTGAGTTATTGTGTATCAACTGTAGCAGACTTAGAAAGAAAAAAAGAAAAAAAGCTGTAGCACTCACATCCGGTTGTTAAATAACCAAAACCTCGCTTGGTTTCAATCAAACTGTCAATCTCATGCCATCACCAAGGTAGGTGGTCTCAATGATCAAAGGTCATCTTTATTCTATATATTAATTATAATCCACCAAAAGTATATATACATATTTTTTATTGTGTGTGTGTGTCAAGATGATGGAGGGACAGGACGCGATTTGAATAGAGAGAGTAGACGTGGTACATGACCCCACAGGACAGGAGTAGCTGGAGGGGAAAGTGAACAGCAGGGCTGGAGAACGAGGCAAAGAGAGGGCTGGAGAAGGAAGAGCAGAGGAGGAAGACTGCTGCTCAACTACATATATAGATGTACATGTGCCCATAAAAAGCCACTCTGGCTAACGGATCTTCCAGACCAAGGATGAATTGCCCCCCCCTCAAGATGACTGGAAAAGACACCATGAACATTCCAGCTTAACTTGTTAATTTACACCTGTTGTCATGCATTCTATATCATATCCCACTTCATTTGTACACTTCTTTTTGAACTCGCAATCATCAATTTAGTTTCATGTCATTAATTCGTTTTCTAATATACTTAGACTTTGATACACTATGGCGGTTGCTATAACTTTATCAAATGTAAAGAAGAGCACCGAAGTGCAGCCCCAGCGAAATTCTAGTAATAATAACATACCCTACGCTGCGACCAGTGAAGAAACCATATATTTCAAATAGTTTAACTCCCAGATTCCTCCACGTTATTGGAAACACTAACTCAACTCATTTAAAATTCAGTTGTAACATACATGCAGGTGAGAGATTTATTAAGTTATAATACTGATCTCTTGAATGAGATGTATGAATAATATACTGTTGTATACTGCCTTCTAATGGCTAAGAATTTCATAACCGGGCATGTGATTCAAGAAAAAATAAAAATGACCTGACTGAAAAACACCTAATACACATAAATGTATCCATTATTAATAACATAGTATAGACAAAGACCAACCTACTTTCTTTAGGAGTCATGCTCAGGCATGTAGCCTTTAGTGTGGTGTAACTGTGGATAACACAATTTGCATCATAGCATAGTATAGTTTGGAGAAGTGACATGGTGTTCAAGGTGACTTTCATATTAATCTTACTACTGTATCATTTTTTGAAAGTAACATCTTAGGCAATGCAATTAAAAGTACTGCTTGTTATGTGAGTAGCAGATGTTTTAGTTGAATTAACGATCACTGGAGGCATGCAGAATACTCAACTCAGAAGTCTGGTCAGTAGAGCTATAAAACTTTCACTATATCAATCACTAACTAAAAACTATATCAAACAAACTTTTAACTTTATTTAAGAAGCTAACATTAGTAACAATTATCAATTATTAATAAATAATAATAAAATAATAATAATAATAACCATTTTTAAATTATTAAAAATCCAAGGATGGATAGGCACAACCCAAAACGGCTGCGGCATTCCCAGCTGAACTGCCACTGAGAGTTTCTGAAGGAAGTAGCTAGTACCACATAGTTCACCAGTTGCCAGAGACACATCTGCCTAGTGTCTGGACAGGTGGCATCATCCTATACAAAAGGTCTTCCAGCATTCCATGGCACTAAAATCATGCAATTCGGTCATTTACCATTGGATCTGGAAAAGCCAGGAGGTTTCAATCTAGAGGGGACTTTAGCAGCTGACTAAGCAGGTGGATGATATCATTTAAAACAGTTTACTTAGAATGTCTGCCTACACTGAACTTGCAGCTCAGCCCATGAGTCCCAAGAGGAGACATTTGCATGAATATTTATAAGAGATAATGAAGGGTTTATCAGAACACTTTAAAGATGCTTTATCTTGAGAGAGGGCAATATATATTATATATACATATATGTCTGCAGTCTCACAGTTTCTCTCTCCCCCCCCCAAAAAAGCTAACGAGCTTAATACTGTCCCACTTACGAAACATCAGCGAACTTTCCGATTGTTTTTTTTTTAAGTAACTGTAACTATAGCAACAGTCCACGCCTTCTGAGATTGGCCATGCTTTTGCTACCGCGTGCGCTCTGGATGGAGTTTGATGCTAGGAGTGTCTGGTGAATATGAAAGAGACTGCGATAGCAACGCTAGAAGAAGGTTAGGGGTTTCGTGGGGAGTTTGAAACTGCATACAAACTAGCTCTTGTGAGACTAGTGACTGTACAGCATTAGTGTTACTTTGGCTCTTGCTAATAATAGTAAAATTTTGTACCCTGAGCTTTCTTTATTATTTGGATAGGTGATGTAGCAAAGAGATTAGTAGTGTTTAGTTTTCTAGTTGCACTTACGTTTAATTATGTGTATAGTGTGTATGGTCTCATTTTATAGGACCACACACACAACATGAAATGTTTCTTAAAAATAGTAATTTAGATTGACACTAAGTGAAACCTATCTAGTCTATCCCACTGAAGTGATATTGAAGTGTAGTAGAGCTTAAGGATGCTAAAGTAAACTTATTTCTAGTTTAAATGATCAGGTAAAAAATTAAGATCACAGAAATATCTGATGATTTACTCCATATAGTGACTGAATTATTGACTAGCCAGTTAAACATTAGTAATAAGAATAACTATTTTTATTTAGTTTTGCCAAATACCAAGATGGTCTTATTCTACCGTGTATCTGCTATAAATGAAGGAAAAAACCACTTGCAAGCTGCTGTAAGTATGGAAGCCTGTATTGTAGTGTAGACTTCCAAGCGATTTTTATTTTATTTTGTGATTGCGTATTACATAACTTGAAATATTCTTTAGGAATAGTGTTTACAATTTTTGATATAGATCACTTTTATTCTTCACAAGTTGTAGCCACTCACCTTCCTTTAGATGAATTGCACCTGTAGCATGTCTTCATTTGTGCAATATATAGCTGGCCTGATGGTGTACTAAATTATAGTGTGAATTGAAACCACATTTCTTGTTTCTCATCAACTATATTGGAAATTGCAATAATGTAGTTGACCTATAGGAAAAATATTGAAATGGTATATAACAAGTATGAGGTAGTAGGGGTGTGGTTAAAGCAGTGGGCTTGACCTGCATAATAAATTTTGAAGTGGCTGTATCACCCAGGAAGGTGCAGATGAGAAACAAGGTATTTTGTTTGTTTGGCCTAAAATAAACTAAGACTTCATTCCATAATGAGGAAGAGGTCTGTCGGCAAGTAATGTTTTATTATTATTTGTTTGGTACACTAATGTTTTTACACCTTCAATAGTTGCAGTGTGTGCATGCATTGTGTTACAGACAGAGTTCAGTCTCTGAGCTGTATATGATGTATGTGGTTGTATGTGGTTAGATGTGGTGGCTTGTACCTGGACTGAGCAGCTGTAATTTATTTTGTGAAGTTGACACTGTAACTACACTTTCTCCACTACATACACACAATTCAATTCATTGAAGTGAGATGTGTCAGGAGGTGTACCCAGGTATGTATGTGATTTATTTGAGGCTATTTTTTACACACAAGTATGATCAACATGACCCACAAAGGTTTAAATTTCAGTCTGCTATCAAAATGCATTTAATTACAATGAATTATGGTCTAAGGACATAGAGCTGTGTGTGTAATGTATATAATAGGGTATGTGGGTTGTGTTGGTCTGCAAATGATGGTGATTAACCCTCAGCGCTCATGCGTGAGAGGGTTATAGTAGTCATTCTGTCTGTCCCAGCTGTACTACCATATGCTATTGGACAGTTGGACCAGATTTTGGGAAATAGAATTTATCATTATTTCTGAGGAGGTAGCATAGGGTAAGTGTGTGCACACACTCAGGCTAGAGACTACTTGTGAGCCCTATAAGTAAGACGTAAGCCTCAATTGGGAAGGTATGTGGTCCCTTTGTTTTAGTTTCGTGTAGTTATGTTTGAAGATTTTATGATCATGACCAGTGCATACTGATTACGTGACATCTGTGTGACCTTTGAGTTGCTATTATGTAGGGTGAGAGGAATAACAGGAGACACATTGTGTTTATATGGCCTTAAAATGAAATAGGTTGCTGGTTTTATTATAAGTCATTATAGATATGGTACAGGTGAAGGCTTGACTTGGTTATTGCATATGGCATCATATGCATCAGTTGCATGGTATTAGACTGTTCAGGATTGACTGTTGTCACATGGTAAAGGCACATGTATCAGTTCAGTGGTGTTGTGAGTGTTCTATTGAAAATCTTCTGTTAGACTTCCTAAGCCTTTTGCAGAGATTTGAGGCAGTGGTTTATGCTCCATTCATCTGTAATGTCCACCAGTGTTAATTTACTAATTTCTTGTCTGCTCACAAGCCTCAAGCATATGTGATGATAACCATTAGGCGTACCTGAGGTTCTGGTTGGCTTTGTGTTCCTGCATTTAGCTACTCCTTATGAAGATAACATTTACATCTACCAGTTTCATTGCTGGAGCAGTATTGATACTTGACTAGGAATAGCCAAATAAATTATTATTCTTGTTGCCTGAGAAATGATTTTGTAGAAGCTAGCTAGTGCATATAGTAGTGCTGAGGGTTCATGAGTAGGTGTTTCAGTTATATAATAGCTAGGTTGTTTTTTTTTTGATTTTTTTTTGTTTTTTTTAAAAGTTTTTTTTTAAATTTATTTTGTTTTTTTGCTAAGCTCACCAATAGTTATTGAATATTTACTATTCGTGATGTATGTAGGAGTCTAATTCAGTATGGATAATAAGCAACGAATTTCACGTCTCATTCTGTTGTCATGAGCTCCTCCTACTGGGTAAGAAGCTACTTACTGGCTTTATGGATGTGTATTTGTTGGCCAGATCTCTACATGAGTCATCAGTATATTTATCAAATTCTATAGAGGATTTTATCTAATGACCAGTTTAGTTTAAGCTGCAAGATTTAACTTAATCTTGCTGTCAATGTCATTCACCTGCTAATTGTCATATCATAGTCCTGGTGATTATCCTTTACCTGCTAATTTTATTATTATGGATTCAAGTGACCTGTTAAACGTAGAGGTCGATTTTATAATTCAATGCTATTCTTCGTACGGGAAATCTGTAGCCTCGTATACCACATTCTGAACTCCTTTCGGAGGTCCGGGTATAAATGGAAGAATCCCAGGCATGCCCTTTTACCTCTAGCTCCTATTCAAATTAAAATAAAGTCAAGAGAACCCTCCATTATACGTAGCTCACTATCCTTTCAAGTCGATCCACACCATGTTTACAACAAGTGCCCTAACTAAACAACAGCTATATGTAATCATTTTTGCGAGTAATACTCAAGTCCATCTATCAATGCCATGTGTATGTACCAAAATATTTTTTGATTGAAGATGAACCCTCAGGATAGTATCTTGGAGAACTCTGACAGCACGCTGTATATCTTTTGCAGTTGAATTAGCTGCGTCAATGGCAAACAGTACTTTTTCATTTCTATTTAGATCCCGCCATTTGTTCTTGTTTTTTCCCTTGTTTTTTATTTTATTTCGTCTTCTAAGATGCTCATGACTTTGTTTCCAAGCTTTTGTGTGCGCTAAGTTGCTGTAATGCTACTAAAGGGGAGTCGGTGACAAAAACTGTCAGCGCCCATTTTCCACTTATCGCGAAATATGTCCCCGGCTACCCCCCTTTTATACGACACCTTCGTGTTTAAGAAACTAGTTCATAGTTGCAATATAGCTTGAGCTAGTATATTGTGGATCGTTTATTTACCTTATTTAGGCCAGATCTTTTGTTATTCCTGCAGTTATTTTCATTTTGTTCTGAGTTTTTCTAGACCCATTTGGGCTCCCCCACCCTGTAAAGCAAAAAAAAAATTTTTTTAAACTATTTTATTCTTAATAGTGTGGCACATGAATTTCCCATTCCAAACTATATGGGAAAAATCGTTATTCAGTTGAAATCACACTGGGACAGTGGAATAGCATGTAACTGAGTGAAATAGCACATAAACTAAGTGGAAACTAAGTGAAATACCATGGTAGCTGAGTGAAATAGTGCGGGTGAGTGCGCACGACAATGTCATTCTTTACCACAGAAGCTCTACCCGTATTAGACAGAATGTTTTTCAACAGATTAGAAGGGGCCGTAGGTTGAAAACGAAACAAAACAAAAACTGACCTGACCTATGTACTATTAATGAGTGATAGCATGGGTAACCTGTGCTACTGGGGATCAATAGCACTCATAAAGCAATTGTAATAGCACTTGGCTTCACCTCATGCTATTTCAATCGCGTTACTCGTACAATTAATCCCGAACAGAACGGTTTCCCGTGCTATTACTCATACAGATGACTCCCTCAAGTTCCATTATGCCCCCTTCAAATTAGAATTTTATTGATTTGCTCAAAATATTTCCCTGATTGTAAAATGTTAGCTCAATGGTAGACATAGAGGTTGTGAGTAGAAGTGATCTAGCTTTACATAAGTGTAGATGAAGGTCCAGTCACAAGATGTGAATCATCCTCAGAACTCCTTCCTATTTTTCTTATATTGTGTGTAATTTTTGCATTGGAAATAAGTATAGGTTACATCGTGAGGTAAAGGTAATTATGGGATTTACACAACCGAGAGCTGAAGGCCCGAGGATAGTGTAAGTTCCGTACGGACCGTACCGAGTGGTGCAGCCGACTGGTACCATGGCTTTAGGCCATAGGAAATGCAACCAATCGTAAATTTAATTGGACCGTTTAACCGATTACACGCGAACAAAAATTTTAATTGCGCCTTACGTAACGCGGTCACGGGCGCACGCGAGACACAGAGGATTGATAGCTTGGTGGGAGGGTGACACTAAGCGGGAGAAAGAAGACGAACGTTTGAAGATTGCCTCGGGGACAGTATTATCGAACGATAGAGTACGCTCTAGGCTATTGGGAAAGCATAAATTCGACGCTAAGGAGCTGTTCCCGACTGAAAAATAACAAAGTACTCGCACCGTTTGGCAAAAACTTTATGGCATCACACTGAGGCTCTTAGTAAGCACACTAGTAAGGTTGGAAGTATGGTTTCATGGCTGAAGCAGTTTGCTACTTGATCATAGAGGTAAGAGAAAGTATTTTTGCACGCATCTGTCTTACATTCAGGAAGAATTTGTTGATATTTATTTAGGGTGTGTTTTATTTTGAATTTAGCAATCTGTTATAAATTTTGTGAACAGAGAAGCTTTTTATGGCTTTTGTGCATGAAAACAGGTACATCACAAATAAATGATAGAATATTTGAGTGTATTCAGTTTGATACTCCAAGGTGTCTTTACTTTTGATGTGCTGGTAGGCTGCATTGTTGACAGAATAGTTGGTGATCTTACTATCAAGTGCAACTGGTCATAGCATAACAGAAGTATATGTCAGAGGGCTCCCTGCAGTCTCACCTGTTGTATAACAATATTTATTTTTACTTATTGTTATAAAGAATGTGGTTAAAATTCCTGTAGAAATCGCTACTTTTCAGAATCATCAATTCCGTTCTCTCGTCAGAGTCCTTGACCATCCAGAGTCCTTGACCATCCAGAGTCCTTGACCATCTAGTAACTACTGCAGTCACTACACCCATCAGCACTGAAGTCATTCTTGCTGTCATCAAACTCCTCGTCACTACCACCAGAGTTACTGCCATCCTACTGCCATCCTTGTCACTGCCATGCTATACCAGGTCAAGAATATTGTCTTCATCACTAGGATGCTGAAGTGCCAGTGTTCCACTAGCCAAGATAGCTTTCTACTTGTCTTATCATGAGCAGTTATAGCTAAAGTAATATTGGTTTCTAAAAAATTATTCTGTGTACCTTTATTATAAATTATGAAATATATTTTCAATTTATACTTTATCAGAAAAAAATCTTACTGTTGTGACAAAATTTACTCAACATTTTCTTATGGCAGTCTATGTATTTTATAAGCCTAAAATATACTTACAACAATATAGAATCGTCTGCAATTGTGATTGGTGGCTTCCTTGACTCCACAAAGCCGTAGGGCAAAATGGACGCGAAGACGCATTTTTGACGCATTTTTGCGTCCTCCGCGGTTATCGATTTTTCTCAATTGACGCGTATTTGCGTCTTCCGCGATTAATCGGTTAAAGAAGCTCGGGGCAAAAATACGCTGCCTATGAGGTATGCATGAAATATATTCACCGCATTTTGAGCAATTAGATTGGGAGGTTTGAACTTACTATGGTACAATATTATCTATATGCATAAGATTTTATTTTACGTTTTAAGAATTAGCTCACTTTTTACTGTGGGAGGTTCTTGTTGTGTTTGGTTTCAAACAGTAGCTAGTTGTATTTGTGTAGTACTCAACCTCCCCAAGTGTGTGAAAGAATATATATTTTTTGGGTTGAGTTAGCAGCCTCACTTTAAGAAATTGAGATTTTAAGATATAAAGTGCGAATTACTAATTTACTGAAAATTCAATGTGTTTCGCCACAACTTGGTATAGAAGTGAAATTTTGTCACTGATTGTAAGATATAATTGACTATTTAATATCTTTATGTGATGCAGAGATGACACGAGAATCATCAAGAGGTTGCTAAGGACATGAATACTCAGAAGGCAAGCACACAATACTTGTGTTAGAGGCTACACGCTTCAGTGATAGGGCTGTCTGAATGGTGTATGTGTGTGCATGTGTTGTGTAACATGGTCAAGGAGCACATCCTTGTAGCAAGAGTTTGTGTTTCATTAGTATGAATTCAGTGAGTAGTCCGCTTGACAAGTGTAGTGGTTGAAAGTATGAATGAATGGTTAATGTAACATCTATTAACACTTCCATTCAAAGATGTGATGCTGAATTGAGCACTATTACCTCAGAGCAAGCAACTCTTTTTCCCTTCGCTCACTTGCGAATTATATACTCAAACTCATCTAACACCTTAGTCATCTCATTCTCGTTATACCCATCACAAATACCATTTAAAACACAACCCATATCACTCTGCTCATCTAATACAACATCCAAACTATACATCTCAAATCTCTCCTTATAAATCTTAAGACAGTTACACATGGACCACCTTACATGCCTCTCTGCACCCACCTTACCAATCCTATAATTAACCTCTCCCTTCCTCTCTAAAACTTTATATGGTCCCTCCCAGGAATCGGCTAGTTTACAAGTCATCCCTGAAACACGGTATAACACTAACTCACTAACTCACCCACCTTAAACACTCTTAACTTGGTTCCCCTATTTAAATACAGCATTATGGATTCACGTCCTTTCGCACTCTTAAGAGCCGCACAGTCTCTCATCCTCTCAAGTCTCTCTGCAACAGTAATCACCCAATCACAAACACCCAACTTCTCGTTCTCCCTTTCATATAACCCATGATACAGGGCATCTAACGGTGTCCTCACATGGAAGCCATAAACTAAATCAAAGGGACTAAATCCCGAATCTGTGTGTGGCATCTGCCGCAACACAAACAGAACAAAACTGATTTGACCAACCCAGTCAACCCTATCACTCACACACTTTCCCAATATAGCTTTAAAGGTGCCATGCATCCGTTCAACGGCGCCATTACTCTCTGGATGATATGGAGACGTTCTCACCTTCTGGATTCCCAGCATTTCACACAACTGCCTAACTACCTTCCCACAGAACTGGCTCTCTTGATCACTCAGTATTCTCCCAGGTATTGAGGTCCTCGAGAAGATGGACCACAACCCTTCAACCATAGCCTTAGCCGTTATACTTCTCAGAGACACTGCTTCAGGCCACTTAGTGGCTAGACACACGTACGTCAGTAGGTATCTACACCCACCCTTACCTTAGGCAAAGGGCCTACAAGGTCGATCGCAACCAACTCGAAGGGCTCAGTAAACACTGGTCTCTCCACAGCTGGAGCACGTCTGGGCTTATGTTTACTTCTTCTCTGGCATACCACACAGCTAGTACAATGATCTACTATGTCTCTCGCCATTCCCGGCCAAACAAAATATCTCGCAATCATTGCATTCACCTTCTCCACCCCCAAGTGCCCATTTCTCTCGTGCCCTAACTCCAACACTCTGGCTCGGTAACTTCTAGGCAACACCAATACATCTCTGAATTGCTCCCAGGTGCCATACATACACCTCACTAACATATTCTTCTTCCACTTAAATCCCCTCTCATTTCTTTTACCCAGCTCTCGCCAATCTTTCAAACTCTCATCTTTCAACAACTCATTCCTGAACTCCACCCCGTCTGACCCCTCCTTCACAGGGCCAATCTCACTGGCTAACTCACATAACCTAGCCTCCTCGCCACTCAATTGTAACAACTCCTCAAGGGGATTCCGACTCACTCACACTTTCACTAGCGCTTGACACTACACTTGCTTTCGCCTGGGGCTCGACTGGTTTCGGCATAGCCTCCACCTCATCCACCCCATGTCCCTCCCCAACCTTACATCTTCAGGCATAATTAAGGGTTCGGGCTGGCTACTCGCTCCCTGCACCGTTTCCAGTACACTACCACTCCCACTCTCAGGAGTGACCACACTCCACAAGTCGTTCACACTTACATTCTCCTCACTCTTATCTAACTCCTCCTCCTTCCTGACCATACTCCTAGTCAGAACATTCATGTTCACATTCTCACCGGACACATAGTCCTGAATAGCACACTTATAGGCTTCAGACTCCTCCCCATTTGTCAACGAGAAAGGAACAATACACGACACTCCCGGCATCTCACTCTCGTCTATGATTTCCCTAACCGCTTTCCTATAACCTCCAATTATCAACTCGCTCATGAAGCTCTTACAGCTCTTCTCACTCCCACCATAACCTTTTACTAACACATCACTACATAGCACAACTTGCTCTGGCACTAATGCCTTGGGTACAGACCCCAACTCTGCCCCAGAATCGATCAAAACCTCAGTCTTAGTTCCATTGACTAACGAACCCCATAGCCACATTTCCCGATTTTCCTGACTTGCTCTCGTTTATCAGAACCGACATCTTCCTCGGTACTCCCTCTTTCTTTACAGAAACCACACCCTTCTTGACTGTACACTCTGGACTTCTATGGCCTACCTTCCCACAATTATAGCAGGTAACAACCCTGGGCGCATAACCACTCCCACCGGGTCTCGCACTACTCTTCTTACATTCACTAGCCCCCTATGGCCCTTCTCGCCACAGTTAAAGCATGTGACATAGCTACCGACTCCTCCACTACTCACGCTCTCTCCACTACTATTACTCCTTTCACCACTCACACTCCCAAAATCGCGCCCATAACCACTCTTAAATCCTCTATTACTTTCAACAAAACTACTACCTAACGGTTTGAAATAATTTCCTTTCTGCCTCCCTGCCATCCAGTCTTCTAGAGCTTCCCTGTAATCTCCCCAATTCTTAACAACCCTATTCTCTAGGAACATCTTCTCACTCTGGGGGAGTACTCTTCTGGTCAACGCCATGGCAATGGCCAGAACTCCCTCCTCTAAGTTCTTGCACCCCGGACAAGTACCCTTTACAGTTCTTTGCATCCACTCGACAATACCACTCGCACTCATTCCCTTAAACGTCTCGTGGCATCGAATAGCTGATTGCCATAAGTGATGGCAGTTTCACCCGCGGCCTTCAACAACACTCCCTTCACCTTCGCATACACTGACCCATCATCCCTTAACTGAGCCACCCTCACGCACAGTCGTTCAGGTAGCCTAGGATATAGCCTCTCCGCCCAAAACTTGTCCTCAATCTCACCCTCTCTCATTATTCTTTCAAATTTCTCTAAGTAAGCTCCCAGCTTACTCCCATCCTTATACACACCTAACCCCTTCAACTTCTCCTGCAATAATTCCTTCTTCTCCCTAGCCTTATCTTCCTCCTCTCTTCTAGTCTTCCTCCTATCTTCCTCATCTCTCCTCCTTCTATCATCTTCATCCCTACACCTAGTATACGCCTCATCCCTTCATTTCTGCCTATTTTCTTCCTCCCGTCTCAACCTCTCCTCCAAAGCTCTTAAATCCGCATCCCTTTCCTTCTGTCTCTTAGCTTCATCCTCTTCCCTTTTCTTCTCTCTCGCAGCTTCCTCCTCCCTTTTCCTGTCCTCACTATCCTGCCTCCTCTTCTCGTCTCACTCTCGCCACTTCCCATCTCTGTCTATCATCATCTTCATGAGACTAGCCAAATCAACTTCCTCAGACCTTCTAGCCATCTTCTTCCGCCCAGCTACCACCTTCCTCTGATCTACCGCAACCTCTTCCTCTACTTCTCCCACCTCACCTTCCTCTTCCGAGAGCACCTGTTTCGTGTACGACACGTCAGCGGGGCGCGTAGGGTAGGGGGACCTCCCAGAGGCAATCGGCCTATGTGAGGGACGGTAGGGCTGATCGCCAGTCCCAACAGCTGGCAACCTTCTTGTGGCCGCCTTCTTCCTCTCTTCCACTTGTCCGGGCTCTGACATGAGTCGGTGACCCAGACGTCCGTCAAAGTCCTACAGACAACAGCACACAAAGAATATAAAAATAAATGACACAACTGGAAGGCTATTACAATAGATAAATTACAAAAATAACACAAGACCTCAATTTCACACTTCAGAAAAAAAATCACACCACACTCAGTTCAAACTGTTCCGACAAGATATGGGGGTCCTGTCTCGAGTTAATCCGTCGACCGAATGATCCTCTGCCGTGGCAAGGTCAAGTTGCTGGCCTCCTCTGCTGTAGCAAGAAACGCCGGTTGTCCGCAGACGGTTGGGGTTTGGAATATCTTCCTCAGGTAGGTGGGGATATCTCCCTTGGCTCAGGGCGTCTCCTGATATGATTCGGAATGTCTTCCTTGCTGGTTCTGATCTTAGGCAAATGTCTTCACCGTGAGTTCTGGAACTGGGGGGAATGTCTTCGCCCGCAGATCCCACTGCTGCCACCAAAATGTGGGGGGCTCGCCCTGGGCTCCTTAAGTTTGATATAGAACAGACGGAAGTACAAGAATGATTGTGGGCGGTTTTATATGAAATGTATGACTCCACCCACGGGAAATGAACACGTACACGAAACGTTCTCATGAATACACAACACGTGGCACTCAAAGACAATATGACCATAAAAGGAAACAAATACGACTGCTCACAAACAACTCTACAGAACATGCGCACAACACATCCATCCACAAGATTGAATACATAAAATAATATCAATGTCCACACATATGTCTCTTTCTTTATCTTTCTCTATCTTCTCCTTTCTCTGCTTCTCTGTCTTCTCCTTCCTGAATGTGGGCTTCCTTGCTTTTCGTGAGATGCCCTAAGTGAGCCACAGTCGAGAAGACAAGAATGAGTGATGGTGGTAGCTTACCGGGGCTCATTTTTCAGGCTCTGCCTAGGGATGGGGGGGGTGTGATCATAGGAGGTTTCTTTGTGTAAGGCCCCTTGGGTTGTCCATATGGAATGTATTATTGTGGACTGCCATCCATATTGAACTAATATGTGACCGTCTACAGAAACCGGGCACAACTCGGCACACCCTTTTGAAAATTTTTTTTTGGCACTTACAGAGTTGTCGGCGTCCAGATATTGAGCTCTCAAAAAAAAAAGGGAAGGATAAGGAGGAAAAAAAAAAAAAAAAAAAAAAAAACAGTTTTATCTCGTAGCTTTTAAGTCTTCCCACTATAATGACCTACCGTTCCCTTTCTCCAGCTTGAAACAATGCTTTTTAAGAAATCGATCGATCTTTCTTGATATAGACACACGCGCGTGTGCCCGTTTTTCCTGTAGACGGTCACATATATTGTGGACCATTTCCATATTGTGGACCCTTATCCATTAAACTTATATATGGTGGACCTTTTTCCGTACTTAACTAATGTATTGTGGACCCTTTTCTGTATTGAATGGATATATTTTGGACCCTTTTCCATATTGAACTTGTATATTGTGGACCTTTTTCCATATTGAACTTATATATTGTGGACCTTTTTCCGTACTGAACTTATATATTGTGGACCTTTTTCCGTACTGAACTAATGTATTGTGGACCCTTTTCTATATTGAATGGATATATTGTGGACCCTTTTCCATATTGAACTTATATATTGTGGACCCTTTTCCATATTGAACTTATATATTGTGGACCATTTTCCATATTGAACTAATATATTGTGGACCCTTTTCCATATCGAACTTATATATTGTGGACCTTTTTCCGCACTGAACTAATGTATTGTGGACCCTTTTCTGTATTGAATGGATATGTGGACCCTTTTCCATATTGAACTTATATATTGTGGACCTTTTTTCCATATTGAACTAATATATTGTGGACCTTTTTCCGTACTGAACTTATATATTGTGGACCTTTTTCCGTACTGAACTAATGTATTGTGGACCCTTTTCTATATTGAATGGATATATTGTGGACCCTTTTCCATATTGAACTTATATGTGACCGGATTTGGGAAAATCCGCCTAAACGAGGCAAATAATTGTTTTCAGTATCACCGGGTAAAGCCTTATGGGTCGATTTTTTTCGAAAAAATTATTATGGCAGAAATGGATAGACACCAGTTAGCTCTAGCTTATGACACAGTTATAAGCTCTGGCGTGCTCTAGAACTCACACTAGGAGGCTAGAAACACTAGCCGGTTGGACTCGTGTACGGAGAGTTGCTAAGAAATTATTGGCGGGCTTTTCACTAACAGCCGGGAAAAAACTGTAGCTAACTAATTCACTTACTATTCTACATAATTCACGTACTCACGCTATTCTCGTCATCATAGTTTCTTAAGGAGCCCTGCATTAAGCCTTTTAGACTTCTTTCAATCCGCCTGTAACCGGTTTATTCCATAGTGTCCCGGAGACACGCAGTAATAGTATACGGACACAAGGCACGCCCCCTGACCTTAGCAACGCCTTTACCCGGCGTTTTTTTGAAATCAGCAATAATAAGTTTAGCAAAAATACTGAAGTGTTGTAGTGTGTAGGGCGAAGACGGCTTGTGCTACAGCTTCCAAAATAGGAGGAAGGCATCCCAAGGCCCCGTGCAGCCTACTGGTAGAATAAATTAGAAAACTTTAGATGCCGCATTTAGCCGGGTTTTCACAAATCCGGTCACATATATTGTGGACCTTTTTCCATATTGAACTAATGTATTGTGGACCCTTTTCCATATTGAACTAATATATTGTGGACACTTTTCTGTACTGAACTAATGTATTGTGGACCCTTTTCTATATTGAATGGATATATTGTGGACCCTTTTCCATATTGAACTTATATATTGTGGACCTTTTTCCATATTGAACTAATGTATTGTGGACCCTTTTCCATATTGAACTAATATATTGTGGACACTTTTCCGTACTGAACTAATGTATTGTGGATCCTTTTCCATATTGAATGGATATATTGTGGACTGCAATCCATATTGAACTAATATATTGTGGACCCTTTTCCGTATTGAACTTATATAATATTGAACTAATATCTGTACTGAACTAATGTATTGTGGACCTTTTTCCATATTGAACTAATGTATTGTGGACCTTTTTCCATATTAAACTAATGTATTGTGGACACTTCTGTATTGAACTAATGTATTGTGGACCCTTTTCCATATTGAACTAATATATTGTGGACCCTTTTCCATATTGAACTTATATATTATGGACCCTTTTCCATATTGAACTAATATATTGTGGACCCTTTTTTTGAACTTATATATTATGGACCTTTTTCCATATTGAACTAATGTATTGTGGACACTTCTGTATTGAAATGTATTGTGGACACTTTTCTGTATTGAACTAATGTATTGTGGACACTTTTCTGTGTTGAACTAATGTATTGTGGACACCTTTCTGTATTGAACGGATATATTGTGGACCTTTTTCCATATTGAACTAATGTATTGTGGACACTTCTGTATTGAACTAATGCATTGTGGACCCTTCTCAATATTGAACTAATATATTGTGGACCCTTTTCCATATTGGACTTATAAATTGTAAAAGTAATATATTCTCCCTTTTCCATATTGAACTAATATATTGTGGACCCTTTTCCATATTGAACTAATAAAATTTAAAACTTTCCGTATTGACTAATGTTTTTCATATTGAAGTAATACCTTTTCTGTATTGAACTAATATATTGTGGACCTCTATCCATATTGAAGTAATATATTGTGGACGCAATTCATATTGAACTTATATATTGTGGACCTTTTCCATATTGAACTAATGTATTGTGGACCCTTTTCCATATTGAACTTATATATTATGGACCCTTTTCCATATTGAACTAATGTATTGTGGACACTTTTCTGTATTAAAAGTGTTGAAGTACTTATAAGCACAAGCACTAAGTGCTTGAATCCATGCCTTGTGTGTGTGTGTGTGTGTAATGTGTTTATTGGAATTAAACATACATATCACGTGACATTGCATAGGCACATAGGTTCATGTGAATGGGTGGAGTTTGAATTAGGGCTACATGTATGAGTGGAGTATGGGACACAGTAGTCTGTCCAGATGAATGATGCATAGAAAGTGTTATACTACAAATAGAGGTTGTACAAAAAATGGGACTTGCACATTGGATAGGTTTTGGTTAAAAACAAAACAAAAGGAAAGGAAAAGAAAATTGGGGCAGAAGTGCTTTTCTATATTGCAAGAATCTGCAATAGAAATATCCTCAGTTTTCTAGTGCATCCAATTTAGACTTTTGCTTAATCCTCATGAGTTAATTTGAGTTGATTATGAGATACCTTAATTG
>WLWD01001179.1_pt1 | contig 61784 bp, 32 predicted proteins | sample 6712731 | NCBI WGS metagenome assembly WLWD01 (sample SAMN12718690, study PRJNA576275) | sponge metagenome | isolation source: marine sponge | host: Mycale hentscheli | place: New Zealand: South Island, Marlborough, Capsize Point | collected 2014-11-01 | reverse complement strand
TTATTGCTGCGTTATTGTTCTGCTTGTCTTGAACCTAACTATAATAAATGAGATCCACATTTTCCTTGAGGGTTATGGTAGTTGTATTGTGTGTTTGTCTGTCATGCTCTGATTTTGGAGACTACCGACAATTAATCGTCGAATTTGGTATAAGCTACTGAGAAGGACGTTTGAAGTCCTTTATTGTGCTATTTTTTTATTATTTGAGACCGATTAAAAGAACAACAAACATGGAACATTTAGCTCCGTAATGGTACTAGCTTTTGTAGATGGCAATGCCCCAAACTTTTGCATCACATGACCACCAATGCTATTATAATTATTATTTAACCTTGTGGATTCTTGCATTAGTAGAAATGCACCACCAGTAATTTCAAATAATGCTCTAAAATGGACATCTCTACTGAATATCTATAGCAGAGATCAATATTTGTGACCGTCTACAGGAAAACCGGGTACAACGCGGCGTGCGTAAATATCTAGAAAAGATCGATCGATTTCTTAAAAATGTATTGTTTCAAGCCGACGGAAGGGAACGGTTAGGTCTATTATAGTGGGAACGACTTAAGCTACGACGATAAAACTTGGAGAGCTCAATATCTGGACGCCGACAACTCCGTAAGTGCAAAAAAAAATTTTTTCGAAGGGTGCCGCGTTGTGCCCGGTTTTCCTGTAGACGGTCACATTTGTTATTTGGACACTTCTGTTCGAACATCAAATATAGCACACACAAATTTGAAAGATTGTTTGAGATTGTATGTACATGCACGTTCACCTCTAGCCAATCTGTAGTGGCACACTGAGCAGAGTGAGTCATCACTTATAGTTGCCTAGGATACTTGCAGTGTTTATTCTATGATACCTGAAAAAATGCATTTGGTGGGACTAGACTTATAATCTTCCGTAAAAGAACCTGAATTTATTATGTCGTGACATAAATTAATATAAATGAAAGTGGCAATATGATATTTTTTACTATTTGAGTAAACATTTATTTAGTTAAAAGGTCATGCAATACATTGGTCAAATGCTATTAATATGAATGTACATTGTCAGTCATGAGTATGTCGTTGTTGTGTGTGTGTGTGTGTGTGTGTGTGTGTGTGTGTGTGTGTGTGTGTGGTGTGTGTGTGTGGTGTGTGGTAGCTTCATTCTTCTCTGATGACCCCTCTTCACCTGGCTAGTCGTAATAACCACGTGGAAGTAGCAAAATTACTCACATCAGCTGGAGCAAAGTTGGACATTAAAGATGAGGAAGGAAAAGTTAGTATATATTATTATAGCAGATGTAGCAAATTGGGGACTACTTGTGGTAACCTTATATTTTATTATTTATGTAGAAAAAAACAGATATTTGTATTTGTTAGATTAGGAGTAAAGATCTTCAGTCGTAATAGCTAAATATTTTTGAATGTAGAATTCCCCATACTTTTTAGTTATAATAATAGCAATTTTTCTTGTTCTAACAGCCATATTGTTAATTAAAGCTTAACCCGACTTTTCAACTTCTTCTGAAGAGGACTTCGGCAAAAGTCGAAACGTTGGGTTAAATTTTAATTAACAATATTGGCTGTTAGAATGAGAAAATTTGCTATTATTACAATTATTTCAGCCAAGAATGACTGAATTACTTTTAGTTGTTATGATTCACTTCCTAATTCTACAGGTGCCATTTGAGGTTGCCTGTTCTAATCAGATGCGTAAAGTCTTAGTGGCAGCCAGGACAGTCCGTGCTTCTCCTATTCCTTCACCCGAGGGAGGAGGAGGAGGCAATAAAGAAATGAGTTGCATGATATGTATGGACAACCCCATCAACACCATCATATTACCCTGTGGCCATCAGGTAATACTACAATCACTGTCTATATATATATATATATATATATATATATATATATATATAATACTTATAGCACGAGTCAGAGTACAATATGGGAAAATATTTTACGAGCACGCAAAATATTTTCACGAGCCAAAGGCGAGTGAAAATGTGGCGTGAGAGTAAAATATCATTCCCATATTGTACGACGAGTGTGATAAGTGATTTATTGCTGCCTTGATATTTTTTCTCAACCGGTTACAATTCAATTTTCATTGATTTTACTCGCTACGCGCATGCGTAGTGTACCGTACAATATAAACCGTACAATATGGGAGAATACAGAACGCTCGCGTGATGCGGAAATATTCAATTAAAAATATCAAAGCTGCAATAAATATATATATATATATAATATATATATGTATTATATATAATATATAATTTTCTTTCCCTTGAGTGTTTTCCGTATTGAGCACTGCATGTATTGAACGTTGTGGTAGTTTTCAGAAATGTGTCAGTTATCTCTGAATATTTATTGTTTTGGAAAATAATGTCCAATGTATAATAAAGACTTGTACATAGGGATGACATTTCTCTCTCACGCTTGTGTTTTCACTCACTTTCGGCCTGTGAAGATACTTATGCATGGTCGTGAAATATTTTCCCATATTATACACTGGACTCATGCAATGTGTATATATTATACAAATATATTATACAAATTACTCGAGAATGTATGAAGTCCTAACTGAATCACTTGACTAGTGGAATTCTGTTGCTTATGATAGGAATGAATAAAATATAAATGTGAGCAGATGTTTTGACTTGGTGTGAAAGTTGAAGTGTGTTGGGTACGAAATTGACAACCACTCAGATATAAATAGATTAGCGTAACCATCTATATTTTACTGACAGGCAAGTCAGACTATGTATGTATGCACAGAGGAATCTAATTGTCCGTCTATTTATGTACACACACACAAAAAAAAAAGAAGGAAGGAAAGAAAACACACCACTACAGCAAAAACAAAACAAAGTAAACAAACAAACAAACAACTATTGTAACTCTGAGTTATAGAACATTTAAGGTAATAGATTTCTTGGCTACACAGTTCTGCTGTATTGGTGTAAATTTGCTTTAGTTACAATAGTTATTTGTTGATTGTGTAGGCTTTCTGCACCACGTGTGTTGTGAAGATCTCTCACTGTGCACTGGACAGGCAGCCTATTCGTGAAGTAATTACTGTCTTCAAGTGAACATTTGAAGGATTTTAACTCCAATCTTTTTTATTTAACAATTTTATGTGTCTCTCATCCAGTTTGATTTTAGTTTCATGTTATACTTAATGTGTATTATAATTGTTGCTATTATTATTATTATTATTATTATTATTATTATTATTAGCTAATGGTTGATGCGTATAGCTCATAATAAAACTAAATTACGTGTAATATTACTTTCTCTGTCTGGCATTGGAAGTATCTAAAACTGCAGGCATAAAAGCAGCTGATGCATGAGAGTAGGTAGACTTGTTTTCAGTTGTAGATAACGACCCAAAATGTCTTGGCCTGTTGAACAAAAAGATACTAAATTAAGTTCTAAGCCTTCTAAAGTAGTTATTCCAATCCAGTGAAGGAGAAAATACAGAAAACTTATTTAACACTGTCTCGTCTGCTGAGCTGAGTGCCATGGGTATTAATTAGGTGCACTTCAGAGGTTGTAAATATTTTTCTTGACCCTTGCATTGCTCATACTTAACCTTTATTCTACAGATAATTTGTGGTGGTGGGTTATGGTTAGCTACAGTAGGTGAATATTATTATTGTGAAGTAGATAAGCTGAATGAAGTATAGCTAAACTTGTAGTAGACTTTTTAATTCTATTGTGAGCTGATGAAGGACTTCGAGTCAGAAACATCCCTTCAAAAGTCAACTACATTAAATAATTGCTCAGTAAAAGTATTGCTATATGTACATCATTCCTCAACGTAGCCTATACTCAAGATAAGCAGAAGTTGCATGTATTTTGTAATTTATACTATGATTTTAGGTGTGGAGACTCATGATCTGATCTTGGGGACCTTTACTGGCTAATAAACTTCCATATATGGATATATTTTGTTTAAAAATTATAAATGCCACAATAATCAGGTATATTTACTACATAGCATTAAAACCCCATGAGAGTCTTATAATAGTGGAACATTATAAAAATAGAATAAATACAATTAATTGATGCATGTTTGATTATTTTTTGGCACCCTCAGGCTCCTTGTATTTTTCAATCATTAATTTATACTGATGAGGGACACTGTATAGTGTGCCGAAACATCTACATTATTAAATTTATGGCTAGTGAAATAAAGATATTTAGTTTTAAAATTTTCCCCCCCAGCCACTCTATTTGCAGTTTTGATTTTAATGGGATTAGCTGCCTTTTATATCAGGCATAACATAATGTCTCAAGAAGTGCTTTTCCTCTATTTATAATAATAATAATAATAATAATAATTATGATAATAATAATAATAAATAAAATAACTAATAATAATAATAATAATATAATTTTTTGTTCTATGCAGAGGTATAATTAACAAGTTCAATTATTATAATAAAAAAACCAAACAACTTCATCAGTCTGAGTATACAAATACCATAGTCTCATAATATAGGACACCTCTTTATGATCATGATGCAGGTTGCACTTAGGGCAGGTTGTACTGGTCCATGTACAGTACCATTAGTGGGGTTATCTGTTACCAGATTCACAACACTGCATTCACATCGTGCAGTTCCGTCAAACAGTGTGATCTGGCTAGTATGAATCACATACTCAATGTTCGTCTCCATCGCACAATAAATTGCAGCATTGAAGTAATTCTAAAGGAACAATAGAAGTTTAAGTGGATGATAATAAGTGAAAAACAATATTGCAAACTATGTACAGGACATACCAGGCCAACAAGATTTTGTGGCTCACAAATGCCACTGTGTGGTGGGGTACTTGCTAGTACTATATAATTCTTTCAAATAATAACATGAAAGTGTATAATGGGAAGCTAAATATTTGGTTGCACTTTGTATCATGTTTCTGCACTCAACTTCTAAGAGAACAGTAGCTGTGTGTATATAAGACGTATGTATGAGTGATTGCCATCTGATGTGTGCACATGCTTATGTGTGTATGTGTGTGCGTATGTATGTATGTGTGTGTGTGTGTATATGAATAATTTGAATGGTCAAAAGATGAAAGTTTCTGTTCTCCCAGCTAGATGCCATATTCGTTTTCACAGCAAAATTAATAATATGAGATGATATCTTAAAAATACTAATGCATTGGCTGATGAAAATAGAAGTATAATGATATGGTGTTCAATGTAGCTACACTTAAAGTGTTTTTTAAATGAATGCATATATTATAGCTAATTTCTCTTCATTTTTTGCAACTTATTGCAGGGACATAAATTTAAGCCCTGCTATTGTTATTCAGATTAAAAAAAATAAAATGATATAATATATTTTAAGTATACACCACACCGTGGAGGTAGGTATGGGATTTACATAACCAAGGGCCAAAGGATAGCGTAAATCCCATACCTACCAAGCGTAGAGTGGTTCAACCAACTTGTATCATGGCTCTAGGCTATAGGAAACATACAAAACTTATTTTGATTGGACTGTTGATTTATTAGCCTCCTAGGAAGTGAGTATGAAATCTACTTGCCACGAATGGAGCAATCTTATTGGACAGTTTGAACATACCATGGTACAAATGCATAGCTATAGCTAGTTAGGACACCATACCCAAGTGAAACAAAATTCAAGGTAGTTTTTCTTGAGCAATTTTAAATGGACTTAAATTGAGTACGTTTTCTTGTCTTGACATCTTTCTATTTTTTGAGCCCTCAACTATTCTTACCGGTATTAAGAAGTCGACCTCGTCAGTGTAGCAGTGCCTACTATACAAAACTTTGTTAGGACGAGGTTGAAGTCGGCAAATGTGACGTTCATCGTAACAATTTTTAGCCCTTACGACGGAGTGATTTAAGTCTTGAACTGCCATTTGTAAGCTATTCAAGTGCCCTTCATTGATAATGGCAGAGTAATTTACTTCTCCAACGATAGCTTGCAAGTTACTCAAATTTTCTTCTTGGTCACTGACTCTTAGAGCGATCAGTTCAGCTTGTTCTTGAGTCACTGCCGAGCGACTTAAATTCTGAACTATCGATTGCAGGTGGTCCAAGAGAAATGCTTGACTATAGTTATTTTGCTTGAGCAGCTCACGGGTTACTTGTTCACGGGTTACTTGTTCCTTTTCCAAAGACATTAACCTTAGTTTTACATCTCTCATATCACTATACATTTTTTCTACCATGGCCAGTAGAGTAATGACGGCTAAACTCAGCGCAGTGATTATGCCCGCCAGCATTATCTTCTTTGCTAAGCATCTTTTGTTAAATTTTCTCTTTCTAGTCAATGCTACACTTGTAGTATCTGATAGAGCATCTTCAAAAATAATGCTAGAGTTCTTTATAGTTTCACTGCCCTTATCCGAGTTCATTTCTTGGAATTGCTTGAGCGGCAGACTCGCCTTTATTAGTGTAGCTGTCTACCATTATGTAGCAGTGTGTATAAAAGCCTCTATATGGCTAGTAGAGTAATACTCTAGTAGTGTTAGATAGCAGATATCTCAGAAGTTACTAATAATAGTACTACTGAGTGACCATTGTGGCCACATCACCTATGCTGTGGTCGCTATATCGAGTGGACAATATAAATTTTGCGCGTGTGCCCAAAACGCGTGTTTTATTGGTTCTTGTAGGACAGAGTCCTTACTTAAACTCGTGCTTAAAACTTTGATGGTCTTTATGGCATTATAGCATGATTGATCTTATAATAAACATAAGGTCAGCAGTCAAGTTGAAGAATCAACTTGCTTGATGTACTTTATTCACCACTGGATGCCATTGTCTAATAGCTCTGTCCTTCAGCTATTTTGTTTTCCAGTTCCAGTGTGACCTCATTCCAGATTCAACATTTAAACACTACTTTGGTTGCTTGCAAGGGAAATATTAGGTATCAGAGAATAATTTAGAAGATCCTTTCGACACCTAAGCCATGCTCTCGGAAGACTCAGTTTTTCTAATTATTTAATTCAAAACCCATCAATGGAACATATTTAAAATGACCAAGTACTACTTGTGCATATATGGTTTTTGAGACGGAATGGCTAGCTAAAATCGCACTGATGACTTCAGGCACTAGGTACGTATTTATCCAGGAATTTTCACAATTCTAGTCTACAAGTCTAATTTACAGATCACCATTGTATTAATAATTATGTTTACTACATGTTATGACTTGATTTAGTCCTACTAATGTTCCTTGTAGTAAAGTGTGTATAAGTTATATATAATATGTATAATAGTAATTGTTTTAACTATGACACTAAATGAATATTGTCTCGATTTCCTCATTAAAAATGGGGTCAAGAAGACTCTTTCCCAGAGTAACTTCTTAGCCACTTAAAAAAACCCTGAGATAACATGTGAATAAAAATCAGAAATTAGATCCCTTTGCTATGTTGTATTGATTTAAACTTATTATAAATTTGCTGTAGATGATAATGGATTGTACACACATGAATTATACACAATGAATATTAATTCAGTTAGTTTTCTTGGTAGGGTATGATTCTCTGTTAAACTTCCGCAAAATTTCTGAAGAGTGGCTAAAATAAGCATGCGCTGACCAGATCTAGCTACATTGGTTAGAGCACGTGCTTAGTTTCTAGTAGATTTAGTGTAGTCTCGCGTGGCCGACCCTTTCCCTTTTATTATAAAAGGGAAAAGGGTCGGCCACGCGAGACTAGATTTAGTACACACGGTCCTCTGGCCTGCGGCACTCGGGCTATCCTGCACTATATCCGCTATGGCCAAAAAAACTAAGTGGTTATGCTCTAAATAATATTTAGGTGCTGCTGCGGAGAGAATTTCTGTTTTTAGGGTTCTGAAGGCCCCTGGTTGTACTTCCGAAGCCCAGCCCTAGGAATGTAACGCCAAATCGGGTCCTACCCAAAATCGGTCCCCCGGACTGAAATTGGCTGCTAAAACCCGTCCGGGACCGGAATTGGCTGCTGAATTCAGTCCGGGCGGACTAAATATGGCTGCCAAATGTGGTCCGCTTTGCCAAATTTAGTCCCACCTAAAAAAAAACAATATTGTGTGGTAAATTGGAGGGTGAGGTATATCAGTATAGTTATAGACGGCTCTTTAGTTACTTCTTGTTGATGAGTTTACTCTCTAGCTACTTGATAATCTTCTAGCGCCTGAAGTATAAGTAAGAAAGAAGTATAGGAAAGAAAACCTATAGGTAACTTACCTCGTAAGGGAAAAAATTAGGTTACATAATTATTTTTAAGTAACAGTTGGTAGTTTGATTTCTGACAATTTCTCTTACCATCAGTAGCTATATACTGCTCTTTCAGTACTTCTTGTTGATATATTTTCCTCAGAAAAAGGGCTCAATTAACTATGTTTAAGCTCTAACTATAGTGTTATTCCCAATATTCTTTGACATTGGGATTGTTAATACTTGGAATTGTTCCCAGAAATTTCAGAGCCATCACAGTGTGCAATCTACTATCTCATTGGAAAATTCCGTAATGTATATTTGTTTGATTCATAAATTGCACACATTTTTGTGTAGTGTAGTTACCTTCCCCTGGCTATTTAGAGTTGGGAAGGGGACTATGTGTGAGATCTTACCACAAGCTATTTGGAATCTTTGATGTATTTGTGTTGTGTCTATGTGTTATCTTAGCTCCTCCCTATCAACACTTTGGTTTTGTTTCAATTCTTATATCTGTGTACTTCTTGTTTTTGACAGTTGGGTGTGCCTGTGTATTGAGATCTTTTTAATGAAACTTTGAACCAGTAGTTTGCTGGATGATTACAACAAGGCCAACCTCAATATTTAGTATTTAGGCCTATCTATTACACTACACCAATCACATTCTAAGTCATCATGATAAGGAAACGTCATACATATTATTTATATTTAAAATATTATGTGTATGAGCTTTGGCTCTGCATGTGAATGTGTGTGGTTGTTATGAGTGTGTATGTGATATTAATATAAGATATAAAGAATACTTCAATGATGAATAAAGTACTACTTTTTGTCTTTAAGCATGTTCTCTACTTCCTGAAATTTCACATCATCTGCACATGTCACAGAGCCAATTGGACTCAAATATGATGTTATCAACTACTTTTACACAGGCACAGTGGAACCATTCTTTGCAGTTGGAACAAAGGATCATTTTCCCACCACTGTCCGGCTTTCTGCAGATGCAGTATATTCTGACCTTTTTTTCTATTATAGATATGGCTTGCTGACGCGACTTTTTGTGAGGAAAAGGAGTTAATTCTTTATCCTGAAATGCTTTTAATAAATGCTGCCTCATTATGCTCCGCTCAAACTTCATTTTAGCAGGATTGAATTCATTGCAGAGAGCACAAGCTGAAGCTATTGCAAATAAGCCACAGTCATTTGACCCTATTTGATATTGCATTTTTACATGCTTCAAAACAATGTGTTGATGATCCTGTAAATGTAGCAAGTCTGCCACAACCATCTGCAGTTCCTTTGTAAGTAGCAAGTTCATGCTGTCAAAAATAAAAACTGAACCAGGTTCACAATCAATGGTCGAAATTGTTATCCAGTGGTTCCCAGCGTGATTCAGTATCTGAACAAATGGTTTTTTCATTATTTCAAAAGAGCCTGTTAACTGAAGTATAGGATTCTGTAATCCACTTATATGAGGATGTTGTTGCTTTAGAAGTTCCTCAGCTGCAAATATCACCCTGTCATTTAGCCATTCACTTGATCTAATACAAGATCGATCACTACTGTAAAGTTGTGTACTCCCTATGGTCATCCAGCAATCTACTTTTGTCCACGTAGAACTATTGTCATCCAACACATCTATTGTGTCTGTAGTAGCAACAATCATGGAGGTATTGCAGCAGGTCTTCGAGGGATGGCAGGTAGATGAGCAGGCAATACAATTTCTCTTGCATGGACATGCTTTTGTTGCACATCTTGTTCTACAGGAGCACCAAGTAGTTATGGGTGTCTCATCTTCAAGAATATTGAACAGTAAGCAATTATTTTTAGCTTTATAACAAACTTTACCATTACTCTGTTTTGCTTTAGTACTGCTGGACTCCTCTTTTGTGGATTTCCTACTTGCCTCATCCTTTTCCGCTACTACAGGTCAACACATGAATGCAGGGTTAACCTCAAATTTTAATGTTTACCTTTCTTCTGATGCTGTGCTTTGGAAGCAGGGTTGTTGTTTTTTGTGGGCTCTGTGCCTGCTTTCTCTAATAAGCAATTTTTTATCAGGTAAAAGTAACATAACTAAGTTTATTATTTTACTTCAATAATAGTTTTACCTTCCAGGTGTTGTTCTTCGTAATTGCTGGAGTTGCCTTCAATGAATTTCAAGCATGGCCTTTGCTGTGACACTGCTGTTTGATATGGAAAGATCTACCCAAATATTTGTTTATGTGGTAAACATACCTGTTTGTTGGCTTTGAGACAGAGCTAATTGTGATGTTAACCCAGGGCAAGTGTTACCAAAAGTTTTATTTGAGTACATCACACATTTAGCCTAAGAAACACATTAGAATTTGATTAGGGGTATGTTTACATTCATGTGAAATTTTATACCTGGCTACTGCTTAGCTTGAACATATCCTTAAGCAATGCTGTAATTAGTTCAGGAAATATCACGTCAGCAGCATAGGAGAAAAACTAAAACACGTTTGATGTCATTCATTTGATCATAAAACACAACCCTTGCCTATTTGTCATTTCTAGGAAGAATAAATAATCTAGCTACATACCTGTAAATCTTTTCGGAAATACTTTTGCATTACATAATCAATTATTCCTTCAAACTGTTCTGATGAAATGCAGGAAATTAGATTGCTTGCATCCTTCAATTGTGCTATAGTGGACATAATATGGAGTGATAGTTTCATATATCTTAGGTAGTCCTATACTTTAAACTTACCTCTAGCTTTGCATGATAGAGAATTAAATGATTGAAGTGTGACAACCTTAATATGAATGACAGTAATATATAATATAATGACAAAAACAATAATATTAATTTAATAACTAGTGTGTTTGAGCACAAATATGGCGTGAGCCTGTCTAGTTAGGTTGCATAAAACTACAGTATTGTTTCATATATTCTAGCTTCTACTCCTGTAGTTCATAATGACAACAGAGTATGTAGCAGTTGACTATAAACTTTAGCAAACAAATTACTTTCTTACCTTTATCTCAGAAGTTGTTAGGTAAGCCATTGTGACTTCTGTTGCCAGTGGCTTTTGGCGAGAAGCACCTAACTCAGCAACAAAAATAGGCCAAAGGCAGAGTTTTAAAAAGTTTAGACTGGTAAAGGATTTCAATGCCATGGCAACCACTCGCCCCAGGTTATGGTGACTTGAAAAAACAAGAATGCTAAGGAAATAACCGTACAATAACATCCTCCGAACAAAATACTATAGTCACAATTGAGGTTGTAATGACTTGAATGTTCTAAAATTGTATTGAAGTAAATAGTGATAACAAAATTAAAAAAAAACTAGAAAGATTTACAACAAAACCATTTTAATTAAGAATTGATGGTTACTAACACGTATGTGGCTAACCTCTACTAAAGTCATAATGTTATGTCCATACTGTACGAACCTTTCTAATTTTTTGGAGTGAAGACAACTTTGCTGTCAGTTCATTAGGAGGAAATTTTTTTATCTCATCTATGTAGTGGTGAGGCTGAAGGGTTTTTTCGGGTGGAGTATGACCTGAAGTACAAATTGTATTAACTGTTAATATACATTTCCAAACCTACAGTGTAAAGTGTTAATACTTAGATAATACTTCATGGTTAAAATGGTGTTATAGCAACATAATTTATTGAATCCTACTTTAGTGACTCACAAGAGTCCTCATGATAAGTGTAGCAACTTGTAGTGGTTTCCAAAATTGTACTAGATGCTTTCTTTTCCTACAAAAATAGTAACAGACATATACAATTTTATGATTTACTAGTGAACTTAAATGTCCTTGACTGTTTATATCATGAGGAAAGTCCATTAAATCTTTTGAAAGTAATGAATGCTTTGTCTATGAAATGAGAGAGCGTTTAGCACAGATTCTACACATGAGTTCACATACTATTTGTTGTAGACTTGGTGTACTCAAGGATACTGGTTCCAATTCTGGAAGTGAACTCATCTCTTTTAAATCATCATCCTCAGAAAGTGAACATTGAGGCTATAGAAGTGGGATGACAGGTATGTAGATTTCTTAACATAGAGGCTAACAAACATACCGTTCTGATAGGACTTGAAATACAAGAGGATAATGGGGATAACTCCTTTTGAGAACTCAAAGGCTACAAAATTTCAATTAAGTGTATATTACTAATTAATGATGAATTCAAAACTTCATTTACCAGTGGACTAATTGTTTTTCTCCTTTTCAGTTTAGGTCTTGCAATGTCTTCTGATTCATCAGAATCAGAGAGAGGGGGCTCCAGTTCAGATGAAGAACTGCTTTGCTGTTATACACAATACATACATAATATGCTATACCTCTTGATTACAATTACCTTGGAGGTTGACTTGTATTCTTTTAAATGGGCTCCATTCACTCTAGCTACTATGTTATTGCGATTTGATATATCTTGAAGACGAAAAAGACCACGACCAAGACTACATACAACTTTGAAAGGTCCAACCCATTTTGGATCAAGTTTACCACCTCTCCTATGTCTCCTCCTGAAATCCTTCTTGAGGACTAGAGCACCATTCCTAAAAATGTGTGGATTTGAATGCTTCTGATCATAAATTCTCTTCTGACGGGATTGGGCATGAACTATATTGGCTTTTGCTTTTTTAAGAATGCTAGTTCTCTTCTCTGTGTTGGTGAGGATCAGATCTAATATAATAACATTAGCTAAATTTCATTACAATTATTGATTACACATACCATCAGTTACTTCTGGAAGGTTTTCATATTGGCATGATGCATCTTCAGTTATATCAATTGGGAGTACTGGACTTCTGGAGAACATCAACTCAAAGGGTGTGAACTTTGTAGATTCGTGTTGAGCTGTGTTGTAGGCATATATACATGTGTCAATGTAATCCTCCCAGGTCTCTTTTTCTTCCTGAACATATTTTACTAATATGCTCTGTAGAGTTTGATTGAACCTTTCAACCAGACCGTTAGCCTAAATTCAAGTTATAACATAAAAATTAGCAATAATAATAGTTATAATACCAGTACAAAGTGCAAGTAACCTGGGGGTGGTACGGTGTAGTCAGGCGATAGTCGATTTTTAGTAAACTCATGAGTTCACGATTCAATGAATTATTGAACTCTGATCCTTGATCTGAAGTCACTACCTTACAAATTCCCATTCTCATAAATACCTATAATAGTATATTCAATAAATTATAAGCTTCAAGACTTCATCATAGTGCATACATTTGACTACCTTGAACAATGCCGCGGCTACATTTTCTGCATATTTATTTTTCATAGGTATTGCCTCAACAAATTTTGTAAAATAATCTGTTATAGTCAGGATGTATTTGTTTCCTTGATGTGATGCAGGAGAAATGGGGCCAATGAAGTCCATACCAATGTGGTACCATGGTGACACAACTGGTACAGGATGGAGCTCTGGGGTAGATTGGCTTAATTTGCCATGAATCTTTTGGCATAGATCACAATTACTAACCTGGATGTATCATAATTAATAAATAACAACACTCTTTGTCATTAAGTGACCAACGTTCTCTTCTGTATGAGTTATTTATTTACTTACCAATTTATTGACATCATTGACCATTCCCTGCCACATAAACCGCTCACTAACTCTTCCCAAAGTTTTTTTTGTGCCTAAGTGTCCAGAAGTGGGGTCATTGTGGCATGATGCCAGAATTCTGGATCTCTCGTCCAAATCAGTAATGTAACGAACCTAAGTTGTGGAAGTCATTATGAACTTAACTCCTTTTTTATTTTAAATAGTAACATTTAACTGGATCAGTAACATTTAACTAGAGCTTTTTTTTAATGTACTGAACAGTCCTTGGTTAATCAGGTCTCTATAGCTATAGATGATGTATTTTGGTGTGGAAAATATATAGCTATATCTCCAAAAAGCATGCCTATTAGAAACTCTGGAAGCTAGTTACCTAAAATGCTAGATATTTAGCTATCTGTTGCAAATTATACAATTGTAAATATTGTTTGAAACTTGGTAAATATCTTCATGCCTATACAAACTGAAGCATCTCCCTTTTAATTACAGTATAATCTAGTCATCATCCAAGAATGGTTTCAGGTGGTTTTGGTTTAGAGATTGCAATACTAAAAAATATTTTGAATGCTTAGTTTTAGTTTTTTTGCCTTTGAAGATTTTGCTAATTATTAGTTATTCTTCAATATTATGTAGTAGTTTGATAATATCAATTGACTTGTAGTTTTGGTTAATTTATGTAGTCTCAAATTCTTCAACAATGAGACTCGTAAAATAGAAAGTTTATGTAGTTTCCCAAATATTTTCAAAAATAGAATAGCTATTTCAATGAAAAAATTGTTAATAAATAAAGTATGATATTATTATATAGTTTAGAGAATAGCTAGCTAGCTATTTACTTATATCAGTGACACGATTCGAGGTGAATTGTTTACAATAAAAATTGCTTAGTTTTAGTTTTTGTCATCCACAAAATTTGAATAGAATACTGCGTCATCTAAAAATATTTAGTTGTAGTTTATGTACTGTAGCTACATCTTAGTTTTAGTTCTTATCAAAATGAAAGACCCCATGAAAAGTAACGGGTTTCAGTTTTTATTTTAGTCAACACTACATGTTTATAGCTCTAATTTTAAATGATATTGAATAAAATCCTTTACTATATATATGTATAAACTAATCTGCTACACCTGCAAAATACATTCTAGCTAATCATAGTCCCATATATGAATATTTTATAGTTAACTAGCTACTACAAAACATTTTTGACTTTTTTCCACGAAAGATAAAAATTTTATGCTGTACCTGAAGTAGCTACACCTTTTCACGTATCTTCTCAAACTTGCTACTACAATGGCAACAATGTGTAGATATGTGATTTTGTTACCTCTATAATGAAGTACTTGTGGTACTAAAAATGTAATGAATGCCTAAACACAAATGGCTATTTAGAAACTCTCTTACGATAGGACATGCGAAAATAGCTAATTGTAGAGTTTCGAATTAAAAATTGAAGTAGCTAGTAGCTACATGTAAAAGTAAGTTATATGCTGAGACTGAGAGATTAACAATCTACTGGTTAAATTCTGCAATGACTGTCCAGACAACACATACACACACACACACACTGAATATAACTAGCCATTGATCTGTGTTGTTTTGTGACTATAAATCAATTATACCTTCTTTCCATCTTTCTTACAATATACCACTTCACCCTCTTCAGTAATAGCCAATTTCTCAGCCTTTCTTCGTATTACCCTTCCCATTATTCGAAACACCTGCACAAACCCGTCCATTTGAATTGCGCAGTTGGCAGCATATAACTGAATACCTACCTGCAGGATATTCCCTAGTCCGGATATACCTAAGCGCATCCTTGACCAGAAGTACATCCTTATCGGTGTCAAAATCAACCACAGGATTGGAATCCGCCATTGCGGCTATAATTCAAATTTTGGTTTAACTGGAGCGCACCCGGGCGGACCGAAATTAGCAGGGCGGACCAATTTTGGCTGCCAATTTCAGTCCGGCCGGACCGTATTTGGCGGGGGACCAAATTTCGCGTGACAGGAACCCTAAATGCGGTAGTTCACGACTGCTGCGCTGTGCCCAACTTATTTAGAACGCAGCTACAGTTTCTTACCACAGAATAAGAGGGACTGTGCATATAGACGCTGGGCCTTGAAGGCCTGTGTGTAGCGTGGAACACAATATTGTCGAAGCTTCCTCGGCGGAGTTGAACGCTATCCTACCGTACGGTATCGGTACTCGTAGTGTAATCGTTTGTGATTTTCAAGTGAATTAAATATGCTATTCCAGAACTATTATTTGAAGGTAGAAAGTCTGTATTTTTTTACTGTTGTGAACAAAGTTATCGGTAAGAGATTTAACTGTTGCTTTATATAGCTAAATATTTAAATCATTTTATGTAGTAGGGACTGAACTTGATTGTTTTTGGATCTGTCTCACTAGAACACAACACCATACAGGGAATGCCTCTTCCCCTTTCTGTTAAGTGTTCTGAGTTATAAAGTCGACCCCCCCATACAACAGTGGTTTATAGCTATAATTGCGAGTAGTGACTTGCTGAGTAAATATATAGATGAACGACATAACAGGTGTTTACTGGAGAGATAGAAATGGCAAACCACCATTGAAATACACAGAGCTGGGTATGCTCTTTATTAAATGCCAGGTTGTAGTTTTCAGACAAAGAGGGGGACTGAAAGTATAAATAAAGGGGGGTCTGAGAGAGTGATTGTGCGTGTGTGTGCATGTGTGTGTGCATGTGCATGTGTGTGTGTGTGTGCGTGCGTGTGTGTGTGGCTGTGTGGTGTAGTGATGTAGTGGTTGTGTCCTTGGCTCAGGGCCTGATGTCTCTGAGTTCAAGCCCCACTCAGGTCATTTTCTATCTGATTTTCATCTGCCTCCCACCAGCCCCACCAGTCCACCCAGCTATGATTAGGTACCTGGCATTTGCTAAGGTGCAAATTCAAGGCCTTTTCTCATGAAACAGCAATGGTACAGGTGGGGCTTTAGGTGCCCACACCACTTGCTGTGAGGAAAGGCCTGTTCTCATGCGAGTTCCTAGCCCGGCTCCAGGTGTTTGCTTGCATGGCTCATAGTGCCTGCTTAGTGCACAGGCATCCTGGCTCTGCCAGGTGCGTGTGACTGCCTAGCGGTAGCAAGAGAATTTGTATTTTTGTGTGTGTGTATGTGTGTGTATATGTGTGTGTATATGTGTGTGTGTGTGTGTGTGTGTGTGTATGTGTGTGTGTGTGGTGGTTGTGTTCTGGGCTCAGGACCTGAGGTCCTGAGTTCAAACCCTACTCTGTAATTTTCCGTCTGGTTTTTCTTCCTCTATTTTCTTCAAATATTAGTCCGCAATTGCAGGGTCTGCCGCCAGTTCCGCCGCCACCCCATTTATAGTGCCTGCTTAGTGCACAGGCATCCTGGCTCTACCAGGTGCTGTGACCCCTAGTGGCAGCAACAGAATTTGCATTTTTTTGTGCATATGAAAGTTAATAATAATGTTTATATATATTATATATATATATATATTATTATTATTATTACTATTATTATTATTATTATTATTATTATTATTACTATTATTATTATTATTATTATTACATGAGTCAGAGTGTGTTAAGGCATAATATTTCACATTAAAATTTATATTTGTAGATAGAACAAAATGTTGAGGGTTTGCACTCTTAGTGCTCTAGTTATCAAGTTATTTTACAGGTACTATTTTCACTCGCCTCTGGCTCTTGAAAATAAATTAGCCTGCTGGTGTAATATTTTCAGCCATAAAAATAAAATCACTTGTTGAGAATATATATTTAACCACAAGTGAAAATAAAGCCTGAGAGTGAAATATCTAGACATATCCATAGTTGCCAACCATCCCGATTCTGGCGGGCAATCCCGACATTCTAGCTCCAGTCCCGCTCCTGTCCCGACATCACCGACCAGAGAGGGTCCGAGGCCAGAAAATGAAGGCTAAACTGTAACAGTACAGCTCGAGACTTAGTTTAGCTAGCTATGGCCCGAGTAGGGTCAAAGTACAGTTATTTTTAGTCATAACACAAGAAAGCAACTCGCCAATCACTTCACAAAGACTAAAAACAAGTTCACATAACAAATCATCAGTTCACAAAACAAATCATCAGTTCACGATCAATCACCATGTACCACTGAATCTTTTCGATGTGCATGTGGACGTGGCAAAAGGGGCGCGGTTTAATTAAAAAGGGGCATGGTCGTGGCAAAAATTTTCAGGCGCGCAAGCTCGCCGAGTTGTCCCTGCATTTTGTATCTAAAAGTTGGCAACTATGCATATCACTCTGACAGAGTGTAATAGGGTTGATTCCTTGTATATTCACTGAAGTAGTTTTTATAGGGTTGGTAATTCTTGGTGTAAAGTTGGCTGTAAAACCCTCTAGGGACTCCCCAAGATCCCCTGTGGATGATATCTTAGCAGCAGCTCAACCTGGTTGGGTAGGCTTCACTTAGAGGAACGCAGCTGTAAAAACCCAGAAAACTGTTAAGCCAGGCTGGTTGCTATAATTACTAGGGTAATGAGCTTGTCAATACAGCTGTGAGATAACACCATTTGATAAGGTCACTACCTAAAAATAATATTGTGAAGGTATCTAGCTGGAATAAATTATTTATATGAGTCAGAGTGTAATATGGCATAATATTTCATGTTCAGGGAGCCTGAGGCAGAGTGAAACCTGGGAGTGAAATATCACTCTGAGGAGTGTAACAAGTGGTTTATTCCATGCTAGATGTCATTGAAGTAGTTGTACTAAGGTTGGCCTCTTGGCTGTAAAACTCTCTAGAGAGACTCCCCACACCCCCAGCTGATATTTAGTAACTGTGGCGGGCACTCCTGTAAATACTGAGCGAACAGATATATATGTTATAGTTATAAACCAAAATTGAGGTTTGTATGCGATTTATAAATCGAAATACAAACCTAATGATTTTTGGTTTATAACTATTTTATAGCCCAAACATAAACAACGAGCAAAGTATAGCGTTAGCTATCTTAGTAATTGTATTAAAGTACCCAAACTCTTCATTATTCCATTTTGCTTTGATCTGCCTTCCACCATAATTGTTGCTAAGAACTATATCAGACTTTTCCCCGCTAATACATTTTCTTACGAGCATACCAGACTGTATCCGATTTATAGTTCTTAACGACAAGCGTGGTTGCTCGGGTAACGGGCTATAAATATAAATATATATATGTATATTATATATATATATATAACACTTATTACAAGAGTAAGAGTGTGATATGGCGAGTCAGAGTGTGATATGGCGAGGCAGAGATATTGCACTGAGCAGGCTATTTTATTTTCAAGAGCCAGAGGCAGGCCATAACACTCTGACAAGTGTAATAAGTGGTTTATTCCACACTAGATATACTAGAGGGTAACTCACAGCACAAAGTTGGTTGTAGGAGGGGCTACCCACACGCCCCAGCTGATTTAGCAGCTGCTCTAACCCAGTAGACCAGAGAAAGGTAGCTGTAAAAACTGAGAAGGTAGAAAAGTTTGGCAGTTGCTAAAACTACAAGGGTAATGGGCTTGCAGTACTACAGTGTGAAATATAGTGAGTTATTTCACGGTCATGTACCCAAAAATATCATTGTGAAGATATCTAGGGTGGAATAAATATATATATTCCACCCTAGATATCTTCACAATGATATCTAAAGGTACATGACCTGTGAAATAACTCAGTGAAATAACTCATGATATGTCAGGCTGTTATTTCATGCTGTACTGAGCAAGCTCATTACCCTAGTAGTTATAGCAACCTGGCCAAACTAGTCAATTTTCTTGTTTTTACAGCTACCTTCCTCTTGTTGTATAGCCTACACTCAATTAGGTTAGAGCAGCTGCTAAAATATCATCTGAGGGTGTGGGTAGCTCCTACTACTACTACTACCAACTTTACCCTGTGTGTTACCCTACCTCTAGTACTAACTTTAACAGTGAAGGTATCTAGTGTGGAATAAACCACTTATTACACTTGTTGGAGTGATATGGCTAGATATTTCACTCTTATGGCTTTATTTCACTTGCCTCTGGCTCATGAAAATAAATTAGCCTGCTCATGAAACATTTCACCATATCATACTCTGGCTCATGTAATAAGTACTATATATGTATATAATATTCTACAAAATTAGCACTTTCCAGGAATGATCTTCAAATATGGCCAAATTATCAAAAAGTACCACTGGGAATGGCATTTCTGATTTACTGTGATTCCTGGATTCCTCCAAGGTGGCATCACAATAACACAATTATAAACACTACAAAAAATTCTATACTAGTTCCACAGGCAAAGTTATCTCACAGTGGTACTTATAACTGCATTGGTACAGGAACTAACAAACAAGCGTTTGTAGCAACATCAATAGTTAAGGTTACACAAGGTTAGCCATCGCTAAATTAATTCCAGTTGGAGGACTGAAAAATTGTATATATGTATGTATGTATGTATGTATGTATGATTATTTTATATTATATTTTATATTATATATTTATTCCACCCTAGATGTCTTCACAATGTTATTTTCAGGTATGACCTATGAAATAGCTCATGATATTTCAAGGTGTTATTTCACTATTGCTCAAGCTCATTACCCTAGTAGTTATAGTAACCAGCCAAGCTTGCTTTTCCTGCTTTTTACAGCTACTTTCTTCTGGTGCAGCCTACCCACTGGGTTAGAGCAGCTGAATATTAGCTGGGGGCTTGGGAGTCCCTGCAGACAACTTTACACCATGAGTTACCAGTCCTAGTACAAACTACAGCAGTGAAGTTATCTAGTGTAGAATAATCACACCACCGTCAGAGTGATATGGTAAGATATTTCACCCTCAGGCTTTATTTTTATTGCCTCTGTCTCATGAAAATATATTAGCCTGCTCGTGAAATATTTTGCAATATCACAACTCTGACTCATGTAATAAGTATTATATATAATATATATATTAATAATTATACTTGCAAGTTCGGTTTCTCTTAGTACTGATATAACACAATAAGTTGAATGTTTTATACACTGCATAATAGCTATGTCAATAATGTAGCATAAAATATTTTTTAGAGTTATGGTATTATGGGGAAATACATCCATATTTTGCTGAAGCTCCGCTGAATGGGGCCATCATGTTGCACTGTTTCTCCAAAAGCCCAGTTTCCTGGAGTCGTAAAGGAAAAAGCCTTCCATCCAATGCAGCACATTTCACTGAGACTGTATTATTAATTGAAAACCTTTCATATGATAATGATGGCATATATGTGTGCAAAGGCACTGACCTTATGAATGATGTATTTTTTGCCGAAAGAGATTTGATAATATATGGTGAGTGAGTTAATTATTATAGTAGCCAATACTTCATCTTTTAATATTATAGGAACATTTTTCAATAATTCAGTAAATGTTTAGCTGAATTATTTACTTTTTGTTTAGATCAGACTAAAATATTGCCTAACAAAATCCTGGCAAAGTTAGGCTCTACAGTGATGGTGCATTGCAACTCAGCCACATGTCCATATTGGACACATAATGGTAGCCAAGTGTTGGATAATGTAATTTCGCACTGCAATAAAATGCTAACAATAAACAAGGTAGCATATGAAAATGGAGGGCTGTATAATTGCCTTGGAACAATTGAAAATGGAAGAAAAAATTTTGCAGCTCGAGCATTGTTGATTATATTAGGTAGTTACCATATTTCATAACATAATTATGCTGGATTTAATTACATGTAATTGCATCTGTCTGTCAGTCAGTCTGTCAGTCAGCTAGTCTGTCTGTCTATCTCTCAGTCTGTCTATCTGTTAGTCAGTCAGTCAGTCAGTCTGTCTGTCTGTCTCCATATGTTTCAAAAAGATTTAGATATATATATATATATATTATCTCATTGGCTTGGGTTTGTATACTCCTTGCTTCTCTCTTTTCACTCCAATTGAACTTAAGTGTGCTGTAAAAATGACAGTATAGATTGACTCCTTGCACTTGACCCATTTCTCTGTCAAAGAGCCATCGTGGTGGCTGACAAGTAGTACAAATTTGTAACTATTAGGAAGCATAGCTATAATTTCTTAGGTTGTTTGCTACTTGTTAAAATTATATATTGAAGTTATGTCTTCTAAGTATTACTTTTTGTACTATGCAATAAACAATTCGGAATGAAATTCTTGAATACATTTAGAGGAGCAGAAAGGAAGAGTTCCTGCCCCTGTAATCTATGGCTATTTAGGCCAATCAATTGCCATTGGATGTTATTCAACCGAACCAGCAGCATGGAAATTCCAAGGGAGAAAATTTCCAAATAATGTATGGATAAACCATAACGTTTACTTAAGTATGTATTATTTAACTTTTACAAGATTAGATCATTTTCATTCAGGTATTTATCATTGTGAAGGAGAAATTCCTTGGGAGAGCAGAGGATTTTATGCTGACGTAACTGTACTTGTCCAAGGTAAATACTGGTGTATCAGATTCCTGGTGCTAGTCAACTATATTCAATTAAATCAGTATTGTTGGGAGATTGTGCCTTGATAAATTTTTATATCTTTCCTTAAAAAAAACATACAATATTTTTAGCTAGAGCAAGATGTAGCATAGCAGCCCTGACTGACTGAACTGGTGCATTGTGACTGGTGCATTGTGACTGGTGCACTGTGACTGGTGCAGTGTGACTGGTGCATTGTGACTGGTGCAGTGTGACTGGTGCAGTGTGACTGGTGCAGTGTGAGTGGTGCATTGTGACTGGTGCAGTGTGGCTGGTGCATTGTAACTGGTGCAGTGTGACTGGTGCAGTGTAACTGGTGCAGTGTAACTGGTGCAGTGTGATTGGTGCAGTGTGACTGGTGCAGTGTTACGTGCAGTTGAACGGTGCATGTGATGGTGCATTGTAACTGTGCAGTGTGACGTGCGTGTAACTGGTGCAGTGTGATTGTGATTGTGACTGGTGCGATGTGACTGGTGGCATGTGACTGGTGCAGTGTGGACTGGTGCACATTGTGGACTCGTGCAGTTGTGCCTGGTGCGTGTGACTGGTGCATTGTGACTGGTGCAGTGTGACTGGTGCAGTGTGACTGGTGCATTGTGACTGGTGCAGTGTGACTGGTGCAGTGTGACTGGTGCATTGTGACTGGTGCAGTCAGTGTGACTGGTGCAGTGTGAGTCACCAGTCACACTGCACCAGTCACACTGACTGCACCAGTTACACTGCACCACTCACACTCACCAGTCACACTGACTGCACCACTCACACTCACCAGTCACACTGACTGCACCAATCACACTGCACCAATCACACTGCACCAGTGCACCTGCACCAGTCCACTACTGCACCAGTCCACACTGCACCATCACACTGCACCATTACACTGCACCCCGGTTGACTGGTGCAGTCAGTGTGACTGGTGCATTGTGAGTGGTGGCAGTGTAACTGGTGCATGTGATTGGTGTCAGTGTGATTGGTGCAGTCAGTGTGACTGTGGCATTGTGAAAGGGTGTCAGGTGACTGGTGCAGTGTGACGGTGCATTGTGACTGGGTGCACGGTGACTGGTGCAGTGTGGACTGGTGCATTGTGACTGGTGCTTGACTGGTGCGTGTAACGGTGTCAGTGTGATGGTGCAGGTGATTGGGTTGCATTCATGTACGGTTCAGGTGTGAGTGGTGCAGTGTAACTGGTGGCATTGTGATTGGTGCGTGTGATTGGTTCAGTGTAACTGGTGGCAGTGTGATGGGTGCAAGTGTGACTGGTGCATTGTGATGGGTGCGTGTTAACTGGTGCCGTGTGATTGTTGCATTGTTATTGGTGCAGTTGTGAATTGGTGCCGTGTGATTGGTGCGTGGTGATTGGTGAGTGTGACCGGTGCAGTGTGACTGGTGCGTGTGAGTGGTGCAGTGTAACGGTGCAGTGTGATTGTGCAGTGTGATTGGTGCAGTCAGGGGTGACTGGTGCAGTGTGGGCCTGGTGCGTGTAAACTGGTGGCGGTGATTGGTGCAGTGTGATTGGTGGCAGTCAGTGTGATTGGTGCAGTGTGACTGTGCAGTGGTGACGCCTGGTGCAGTGTGGTGGTTTCAGTGTAACTGGTGCAGTGTGATTGGTGCAGTGTAACTGGTGCAGTCAGTGTGACTGGTGCAGTGTGACTGGTGCAGTGTGACTGGTGCAGTCAGTGTGACTGGTGCAGTGTAACTGGTGCAGTGTGATTGGTGCAGTGTGATTGGTGCATTGTGACTGGTGCACTGTGACTGGTGCAGTGTGACTGGTGCATTGTGACTGGTGCAGTGTGACTGGTGCAGTGTGACTGGTGCATTGTGACTGGTGCAGTGTGACTGGTGCAGTGGGACTGGTGCAGTGTGACTGGTGCAGTGTAACTGGTGCATTGTGACTGGTGCACTGTGACTGATGCAGTGTGACTGGTGCATTGTGACTGGTGCAGTGTGACTGGTGCAGTGTGACTGGTGCAGTGTGACTGGTGCAGTGTGAGTGGTGCAGTGTGACTGGTGCAGTGTGACTGGTGCAGTGTGACTGGTGCAGTGTGACTGGTGCATTGTGACTGGTGCAGTGTGACTGGTGCAGTGTGACTGGTGCAGTGTGACTGGTGCAGTGTGAGTGGTGCAGTGTGACTGGTGCAGTGTGACTGGTGCAGTGTGACTGGTGCAGTGTGACTGGTGCAGTGTGACTGGTGCAGTGTGACTGGTGCAGTGTGACTGGTGCATTGTGACTGGTGCAGTGTGACTGGTGCAGTGTGACTGGTGCATTGTGACTGGTGCACTGTGACTGGTGCAGTGTGACTGGTGCATTGTGACTGGTGCAGTCAGTGTGACTGGTGCAGTGTGAGTCACCAGTCACACTGCACCAGTCACACTGACTGCACCAGTTACACTGCACCACTCACACTCACCAGTCACACTGACTGCACCAATCACACTGCACCAATCACACTGCACCAGTTACACTGCACCACTCACACTGCACCAGTCACACTGCACCAGTCACACTGCACCAGTCACACTGCACCAATCACACTGCACCAGTTACACTGCACCCAGTGTGACTGGTGCAGTCAGTGTGACTGGTGCAGTGTGAGTGGTGCAGTGTAACTGGTGCAGTGTGATTGGTGCAGTGTGATTGGTGCAGTCAGTGTGACTGGTGCATTGTGACTGGTGCAGTGTGACTGGTGCAGTGTGACTGGTGCAGTGTGACTGGTGCAGTGTGACTGGTGCATTGTGACTGGTGCACTGTGACTGGTGCAGTGTGACTGGTGCATTGTGACTGGTGCTGACTGGTGCAGTGTAACTGGTGCAGTGTGATTGGTGCAGTGTGATTGGTGCAGTCAGTGTGACTGGTGCAGTGTGAGTGGTGCAGTGTAACTGGTGCAGTGTGATTGGTGCAGTGTGATTGGTGCAGTGTGATTGGTGCAGTGTGATTGGTGCAGTGTGATTGGTGCAGTGTGACTGGTGCAGTGTGACTGGTGCAGTGTGAGTGGTGCAGTCAGTGTGACTGGTGCAGTGTAACTGGTGCAGTGTGATTGGTGCAGTGTGATTGGTGCAGTCAGTGTGATTGGTGCAGTGTGACTGGTGCAGTGTAACTGGTGCAGTGTGATTGGTGCAGTGTAACTGGTGCAGTCAGTGTGACTGGTGCAGTGTGACTGGTGCAGTGTGACTGGTGCAGTCAGTGTGACTGGTGCAGTGTGAGTGGTGCAGTGTGAGTGGTGCAGTGTAACTGGTGCAGTGTGATTGGTGCAGTGTGAGTGGTGCAGTGTAACTGGTGCAGTGTGATTGGTGCAGTGTGATTGGTGCAGTGTGATTGGTGCAGTGTGATTGGTGCAGTGTGATTGGTGCAGTGTGATTGGTGCAGTGTGATTGGTGCAGTGTGACTGGTGCAGTGTAACTGGTGCAGTGTGATTGGTGCAGTGTGATTGGTGCAGTCAGTGTGACTGGTGCAGTGTGACTGGTGCAGTGTGACCCTTAATGCAGGTTCATAACTACCCATACTCACACAGTTGCCATCTGAGATACGTCCATCCCTATGCTCCTTCAGTGCTATCTGGATTTGGCTGCTCTAAAAATTACCTAAAATTTTCTCACATTTCACTAGCATTACCCTACTGGAATTGTCACAGTTTCACTATTTAGAATCTGCTGGTGTTTTTTTAGAATGAAAACAGAATTAATAATAACATTCACAGTGTCGTGCAGCTACAAAAGTGAAGTAGCAGTATTCATTTACTCCTTAATTTTACGGGAGTCTTCGAGCAATCTTTATTCACTTTCACCTGTAAAACTATGAGAGTTTGCTCATTAAGACTAGTGTATGTCTCTCAAAGTTAACAAAAAACAACTTCAATACAATACTGGAAAATTTTCAATAGTATCAACTAACCCAGTTGCTAAGTTTTTGATTGCTGGGTGTTATTTTCTTAATATTACTAAAAGCACTATATAAGCCTAAACCAATTTATAGTTCTGGTTTTGGTGAACTTGATTATTGTGCTATGCTTTCTTTATTTTAGATTCACCATATCCACTTGATCAAGCCATAGCCACATATTATGTCTAACATTTTTTTATTAAGATACATCACAATTTAGAAAATTGACGATGAATGAAATATAACAGAACAAGAATTGATTTAATTACAAGTTAAAAAAAACATTTTGATTGGATTGATACCCACTCTGGTCGTTATTACAGAGTTAGAGCCAAGACATTGTGTGGGTGGGGAGGCGGGTTGCTTGAAGGCTTAAGGAGAGGAACTTCCTCTGTATATGATTCTCTGCTCAATTGTGTGGGTGGGGAGGCAGGTTGCTTGTAAGGAGAGGAACTTCCTTTGTATATGATTCTCTGCTCAATTGTGTGGGTGGGGAGGTGGGTTGCTTGAAGGCTTAAGGAGAGGAACTTCCTCTGTATATGGTTCTCTGCTCAATTGTGTGGGTGGGGAGGCAGGTTGCTTGAAGGCTTAAGGAGAGGAACTTCCTCTGTATATGATTCTCAGCTCAATTGTGTGGGTGGGGAGGCGGGTTGCTTGAAGGCTTAAGGAGAGGAACTTCCTCTGTATATGATTCTCAGCTCAATTGTGTGGGTGGGGAGGCGGGTTGCTTGAAGGCTTAAGGAGAGGAACTTCCTCTGTATATGGTTCTCAGCTCAATTGTGTGGGTGGGGAGGCGGGTTGCTTGAAGGCTTAAGGAGAGGAACTTCCTCTGTATATGGTTCTCAGCTCAATTGTGTGGGTGGGGAGGTGGGTTGCTTGAAGGCTTAAGGAGAGGAACTTCCTCTGTATATGATTTCTCTGCTCAATTGTGTGGGTGGGGAGGCGGGTTGCTTGAAGGCTTAAGGAGAGGAACTTTCTCTGTATATGATTCTCTGCTCAAATGTGATTCTATTCACCCATCTACTTTTTTTGCCGCTACTTCGATTAAAGATATTTCCCCCTCAATACTGCAGATGCAATACCAGTAATGATATAGAGTCAGATTGTTTTCAACAACAAATGTTTTGCTTACACTTTTCTTTCACTATTAGGCATGAAAAATGGCCTAACAACTGGATTGCTCTTCTAATGAGACCTAGAAGCCCTCAATGAATATTAAAGACTCCTTAGCCCACTTGAATGGCTTGTTTAACAACTGTGGTGGACCTAAGCTGTATGCCTTCACCCTAAATGTAGGACATCAGCAGTATTGTTCCGAATTTCAGCAGATACAGTTATAAATAAGTAACTAAATAGTAAACATATAACTAACCAACTAACTAACTAAATAAATAAACAAGCAAACAAATGAATGAATGAATAAATAAATAAAATAAAATATAATTAAATAAATAATAAATTAATAAATTAAAAGAAAAAAAAGATGAATGAACAACAATACAAACTAATAAAAATACAATGAAAAAATTACAAAATTACAAAAGTAAACCATTAGCTAGATCTCTCATTCACAGGCTATGGGCAGTCTGGCTACTCGAGACTAGGCAATGGGCAATATACTTCTTGTTGCTGTATCTTTCTCTTACGACACTATTCTCAATCACTCCTGTCACATTTTCATAATAGTCACCCTTCCAGACAAAGTATGATGCCATTTGAATTATGTAGCTGAAATAGGGCACACCAGTCTAATTAAATCAGTACTGATTGGAGTCAAAATCTCAATTCGTATCAAGGGTGTATAGGCAGAGAGAGTGGATCCAGGTGTGTTCTGCAAAAAACAACAACAACAACAACACACAAACAAAAAACAACAACAACAACAACCCTCTTTTAAATATTCACAAGTTATCCATGACTGGCTCTGGCTGTACATCCCAAGAAGTATTTTTTTGTATCTATTACAAATGAAGAGGCAAATCCAACCCAAAGACATTGGCTAAAGAGCAGCTACAGCCTCAAATATTTGTGTATAGCTAAACACATTAAATTTATCTGAGATGTGGGCTTCACCATCTTCTGGTAATGATAGTTTAGCAGTCAGTTGTGAATCAGTTTCTCAACTACCTAGGAAGCTATGCAAATGTTTCTATTTAAATCCTTTCAAAAGAAAAATGATGTTTTGTTTGACCACATTCAAATCTTCAAGAACCTGCCTAAATTGTTAGGTACTATGCATTATTACAAAATGAAGGGAGAGACATGAAACTAGCTAAGCAGGGCTAGTGGGTACTAAAAATAAGAACTTATATTACTTCTGACTAAGAATCTTAATCTGACAAAACAACAACAACAACAATCTGCTACAAAAAAATATAGCATTGTAGCGAAGTGTTTAACGCCAAGACTCATTCAATATAATGATCATAAATAAAGTACAAAGACGGTGATGCTCTTGTTCATTATAGTATGGGGATCCTTGTTATTTTGTCATGCTAAAGTATCGATAGGTGAGACTTACCAAATTTCCATAACTAGCTAGCTACGTAAATGATAAATACTGCTGAATTTAAAAAAATATGCGGCAAGTCGGCGTAGAAGACTGGCCGACTCTCGAATAAGTTCGGTAGCTGGTGGGAGGGTAGGCGGAGATTTTACGTGTAATTCAGCGAAGCGAGCGAAGCGAGCTGAGCTGACTTTCTAATGAGTTCGCGATATAGGTCTAGAAATTGTTTTTGTTCTTGCGTGGGCGTACGTGTGTACCCTTTCTCCTACGCGCTTGCGCGGGCCGGGTAACCTTCTTAGCAACATTTTGTTTTGTTTACCCGCCGTACGAAGTAGCGATGCCCAGTAGACAAAACGTTCCCTTTCTCCTACGCGCTTGTGCGGGCCGGGTAACCTTCTTAGCAACATTTTGTTTTGTTTACCCGCCGTACGAAGTAGCGATGCCCAGTAGACAAAACGTTCCCTTTCTCCTACGCGCTTGCGCGGGCCGGGTAACCTTCTTAGCAACATTTTGTTTTGTTTACCCGCCGTACGAAGTAGCGGTGCCCAGTAGACAAAACGTTAGAAACGCTCGGTCAAGAGCTTTGAGGGCGTTAGAAACTCCAGAAGAAAAATTAGTAAGGAGAGAGATAAGAAATGAAAAAGACAGGGCAAGGAGGAGGAGAGCTAAAACTAAACAGAAACAGGTAGCAAAGTAAAGAATCTTTCTTTTTGAAAAGCCATTAAATGTTCCTAATTTATTTATTAGACTATTCCTGAGGATTACGGTACCAGGAGCCTTCATCATAGAAAAAAAAGCTTCCACTATTGTTTTCTCACTTTGACAGTATTTTGTAGCCACACCAAGCATGCATGGAATAGCTGCAATTACAGGGAACATGCATTGCTCGCTTCGCTATTTTGCGCTATTCGAGCGCACCACTAGTACTATAGCCGAGTAGTTCTACATTATAGTGTGGTACTATTTTGAAATGCCAAAGCATTGGAAAACTGTAGTGATGATCTTATTGGTCGCAGAAGGGTTTGTCATCCACTGGGTCACATCAGGTGCTAGGTTACCGACTGAAAGAAAGTGCGTAGCAGTCAGAGTAGACGACACACACTGTAACGTATACGGGACAGTAGTTTCGTCTGAGGTGTGCGGGATTAATAAGAATAAGACTTATCCATCACGCTCCGATTTTGGAGATTACACACAATTGACAGCTGAATTAGGCACGAACTTAGTCATAATTAAGTCCTTTTTATTTATTTATTTTTATTTCGGATGGATTTTGAAAAAAACTTGAAGCAGTCATCTCCCCTTGTCACCTCCTAATCATGTGAGCAAAAGCCTACGGTAGTTTTACTTTACTCTGAGTAGTTTACCGAATGCTGAAATTGGAGTTTTGCTTTGTAACTAACTGTGAGTGTATTTTTTCTTGCAGGCCAGATTCTTCTCCTAACATACGCTGGAACAGGGTCTGGAATCTTGATCATATCCGTTCATCGTTCATAGATGTCTGTGGTTTAAGTATTATTCCCCAGGATTCATGGGGAAGGGAACGAACTTACGGTCGAAGTTCCAGACCCTGTCCCTCAACGTAGATTTTGGGTAAAGGGTCTGCACCACCAGACTTTGCAGTTTAACTGTTTATGTGTAGAGACAGTATTTTGTTTTCATTGCACGATTGTAATTTATAATAGCTAGTGTATACTAGCGCTGAGGGTTGCACCTTTGCTGAAATTGTAGAAAGGCAACCAAATCTTATACAGAAGAACTTGTTTGGTTGGCTTGGACATAATTTGAAGAGAATCCAGGAGATTCTCACATTCAAATGTTTATATACTTCATAGTTAGAGGTGATGAGTTCGTGTTCTAATTGTGTCTTCAGTGATGATGTAAATACTGTCTCTTAGGAATATTACTCGATCCTGATTGAAGCCTAAAGAGAATCGATGAATAGAAATTTAGTTATTTATAATATTATTATTTATTTATACTTGAGAGGCATGAAATATAAGGTGAGGCCTAAATTAATATTTTTATCTTGATTATATTCATTCATTCTTGTCAGCCTTGCGTATTGTTCATAATGAAGACAGAGTATGGCCAAGGCAGCAAACTGTATCCAAAGGAGACATTGTCTTAATAGTATGTGACTCTAAAACTGTGCCCTATTGGTATCATGATGCAAAACCAGTTCCTTCAGACTTACAGACTGGTTCTTCAATTGTAATACTTGGTATGGAATATACTGACTATGGAGTGTATACATGTATTGGAAAAAACCGGCAAGGTCAAGTGTTTAAGGCGAATTCAAAATTAATAGTGAATAGTAAGTAAAAAATGTTGGGGTCATTCACTTAGTGCTAGTCTGCTAATTATTAATAAATAAGTATAATCTATGTTAAATGATTATGTTTAGATCTGTGGTATAAAATTATTGTCCAGATGCTCAATATTATGGCATATATCCAAAGACAACAAGAGCTCCAGTTGGTGGTCCAGCAATGTTTGGCTGCCACTCTGAGACGCAAGTGTCTTGGCTACACAATGGAAAACCACTCCCAGAAAACTCAGTGCAATTATCTTATAATGTTTTATTTTTAAAGAATATTCAACTAGAGGATGCCGGTTTCTATTCATGTATCAGTACCACAAATGACCATACGTCTATTAAAACTAAAGGAACTTTGATAGTATATGGTAAACTTTTAATTATCACAAATTTTATACTGTAGCTAATTGTGAAAAACTGCACATCCATTTACATTTTAGGATTTATGGAAAGGTCTTACTTAATTCTTTTGTAGAATGCAAAAAAAAACTTGCATAGAAGATAATAATGTGATATGATTATTCTGCAATTTGTACCAGTGGATTGAACTTGAACTGTATTATAGCGAATATAATATATGTGTACAGACATGACTCGATTAAGTCCAAACAGGCAAGTAGTTTATGAAGGTAATAATGCATATTTTCACTGCCACTCTAGTTTAACTCCAGTTTGGACACATGAGGGTAAAAAAGTTCAAAGAAATGTTAAAGTTTATTCAGGTAGAAGGTTAGAAATTAGAGGAGTCGAAGAATCTAATTCTGGACTATATGAATGTGTTGGAGCTACTTCTGACAACAAAGCTTTTATGTCAAAAGGAAGACTCATCGTTCAAAGTAAGTCCAAGGATATTATTATCAATATTGTTATAGTGATTTTTTTTATATAATTTATGCAGTTAATCAACAATACAGAGTCGATACAAATGTACTAACTATGCTGCCTGGATATAATATAAGGGTGTCATGCTCAGCTGAAACCGAACCTACTTGGACATTTCAAGATGGGCTCTTGCCTCACAATGCTGATGTAAGAAAAAGCAACGACTCTGATTTGTATTATCTGTACATTTATAGAGTATCTCTATCAAACTTTGGAATATATGAGTGCAAAGGAGAATTGCAAGAAGGACACACAGAGTTTCATGCTTTAACAAGGTTACGATTATCTCGTAAGTAATCAATCTATGATAGTGACATGAAGAGGAAAAATGATTTTGAACTTTTTAATGCATTCTTTTCAAGATTATTATTGTGAACTTTAGTTCTTCCTCTTGAAATATTATTTATATATATATTAGCTGAATTTTTCATATTTGAGATTACAGCTAATATGGACTAATTTTGAACTTCATGAATAATAATACTTGGGATGATTTTGAGCAACTGATATTGAGTTTTTAGCTCAGAACAGATACATCACCATCATGTTTAGTTGAATTAAATTCTGGATAAATAGCACAAGTTCTAATAAGTGATACTGAGTTGTTACATAAAGTAGCTGAAGGGGATAGGTGGAGACTGTTGCTAGTTGTTCCTTTGATAGTCAATAATGTTACTTTTTTTAACATTGATATTTGAGGTAAATTAAATTTTTTTTTATTGTAGTGGAATCAAGAAATGCACTTGAAGAATTGGACTTGGGGATGCCAGATGTTTCAGAAAGCAAACGCTTTCGTACCAATAAATGGGAGTACTGAAAAATGTACGCTATTAATATTCATGTAAAAATCACTGCAATACAGTTTACTACCTTGTAATTTTTTTATTCATAATATAATTAAAAAAGAACAAAGGAAGGAATTTAATAGTATTTTCTTTTAGCAAAATTCTTAGCTTGATACACAACTTGTTGATTTAGGCTTTATAGCGAGAAAATATGACAGGAACAACAACAACAACAAAACAAACAGTATACTATCATAATTAATAAAATGATCATCATCAAACATAAAAGGTTAATTAAATACTCATTTAAAATATGCCAAGGTAGAATAGTGGATTAAGAAACCTCATTAGTATTAATGTTCTACCATTACTGTGGTTGTTAGTATTATTTATCAATTATTAAAATTTTAATTTGACCAATTGTTGTTTTTCCTTTATAGGCCATTTTATCAGCACTCAACAATAACTGACTTGTATTTATTGTTCAGCTTCTAACTGATTTATTTTTCAAAAAATGAAGTAGATTTTGTAGCATAGCAATGATGAGATTACCTTGAACAAAATGAGTTAATTAGAGTTGACCAGAAACTTGTTCCAACACCTGCTAGCAAGTGTGAAAGGTAAAATTATTGAAGGTAACCATGATCCAATAATAATCTCTTTTATATTTAATCAAGCACCCCATTATAGCTAAGTGGGACAGAACAAATTTTGTAAGACCAAGTCCCCAGACCCTTTCCCAGCTTAGCTGTTTGTAAAAGATCTGGCTATGCCAAGGTTTACATGGTCCAGTCAGTACAGGGGTATTCCTTATCCTATAAGTTCTAAACTGGAGCACTTTAGCTAGCTTTCCGCTCCTATAGCTGTGCCAATAATGTATCAATTTGTGCTCTAATTAAAGAGTTGACTCATTATGAGACATATTTGTATGGCAACCAGTTGGGCATCCTGGAAACTAGAACACACAACCAAACTGAACATTACAAATCAGCACAACTTGCACCAATCATTCATTAATGCCATTATTTTTTTGCATCACCTCATTCTTACGCAGGTGGGGAGCTGCTAAAGCCATTAATTTTATGTCATTTTTGGAATTTTTTCTCCGGAGAACTTCGGTTGCAATTAAGTTAGTTAATTTAAAGGACCTGAAACCTCAAGCTTACAGTAACCAGTCTGCAAGACAGCCACTCAAGAGTTCCACTATACAGTGGCAGGGAACTCGGGAAATGGCTACCCGAGTCCTCGGATGCGCAGACGTCCTCCCAGCCCCACACAATATTGATTAATAAATTTCTTCGGGTCAGGAGCCACTAAGTTCCTCCAAATTCAATTCCACCGGGATGACCCCGAGGGTCTCGGTGGGGTGAAATGTATGGAACGCGGAATCCGCCAAAACTAACCGTATAGGATCGAAATTTAAATAAACGATTACGAGATCGTTTACTAGATCGAATAGGAGAACAAAATCGATTAGGAAAACAAAATCGATTAGGAAAATAAAATCGGTTAGAAGACCGATTACAAAATCGATTAGGAGAACGATTATGAGATCGATTAGGAGAACGATTAAGAGATCGAATATGAGGACGACAAAGATTAGGAGAATAAGAAAAAAGTATTAAGTTTACAAGATCGGTTAGGAGCACGATTACACCGGGTGCAAGATCGATGATGAGATCGATTATGAAATAATTTAGTCGGCGACCGCTTACCTCTCTTTGGTAAAGGGTCTACATTTCTTTCTTGAAAAATATGGATATTGAAGAATTGCTGGGCGTTTTTTGTACTTTTGGGAGCACATAATGGAGTATATTCTGAATGAATACGAAAGGGACCTTAGACAGCATCCTAATAATATCCACAATCTACACTATTGCGTGGAACAGCTACTTGAATGTATTGTGGTGTTAGAGCACTAGTTGTAGAAGAGGAAAGACTACGTTTTTTTGTGGATAATGGCTTTAAGGTTAAAGATATGGCATTACTACTTGGTGTAAGCAAACGAACAATTGAGCGACGACTTCATTGCTATCAGCTGTCTATGTACTAGATGCTACACTATCATATTGGATCAAGAATTGGACAATATTGTGCGAGAAATATCATCATCCTTTCCCAGATCTGGCGAAAAAATGGTAGACGCTAGGCTTCGTGCTCAAGGAGTGCGAGTGCAACGGGAAAGAGAGAGATTCGTTAAGGAGAGTTGATCCTATTGGAATTCAATCGAGATTGAAGCAAGTCCTGCAAAGGAGACAGTATCATGTTACTTCACCCAATGCTCTTTGGCACTTGGATGGCTATCATAAACTGATACGCTGGAAAGTAGTAGTGCATGGTGGAATAGATGGCTATAGTAGAATGATTACGTACCTTCAAGCATCTAGCAATAATCGTGCAACCTCTGCTTTTTTGATGGCTGTTGATGAATATGGGCTTCCATCTAGAGTTCGTACAGACAGAGGAGGTGAAAATATTTTAGTTGCAGAATATATGCTTGGCCATCCAGACAGAGGGCCAGGATGAGGTAGCATAATTGCAGGTAAAAGTACCCACAATCAGCGTATTGAGAGACTGTGGAGGGATTTGTATTCAGCCTGCAATCAGCTTCTTCTACTTTTTTTTTACTTTCTAGAAGATATCGATATGCTGAATCCAGATGACCATATAGATTTATACATTCTTCATTATGTGTTTCTTCCAATTATTCAGCAACAATTAGATGTCTTTCGAGCAGCATGGGCATGCCATGCTCTGAGGACTGAGAGAAATAGAACCCCTCATCAATTGTGGGTTCTTGGGTTGCACGAAGCAAATTTGCAAGATCAAAGTCAGGAAGCAGTTTCTGGAATTGATGTCGTAAGTAGCTATGTAAAATTACATTATCGGCGAGTGAACAAAGCCACTCTCATGTCTCACTCAAGTATTTTATATATGGGCTATGGGCAGTTGCTAAATTGGGTTATACACAGTATAGTATTGTTAAGGTAATAATGACCCCTACAGTGTAGCTTTGCTGGGTTGCTCACTTGCCACGCTGTTTGAACACACCGCTAGTGTTATATATATATATCATCTACATTGCAGGACTGGGATGATTATGGCATAGACTGGAATGGACCAGTTCCAAGTACTAATCCTTACACCAATACTGTTGTAGTCCAAGAAGTTGAAGAGCTACTGACAGAGGACCAAAAAACACAGTTAGATGCAGAAGTTGGTCCTATTAACCCCTCTTGTTTAGTTGAGGAGATTTTGCTTAATCACTTTAGTGCAGCCAAGAGATACGTACTATCTTGTGTGTCCTGAGTATAGCATCTGTAGCTAGCTCTAATACCTTACATATGAACTTATTCAATGACACTTATTTTAAAAAAAATGTTTTTACAAGTATATAACTTGAAAAAAGGATTAACTCGTAGTCGTTTTGCCAAAAAATGAAATTGTTTTACAGTTATGAAGAAGCTAGGTAGTTTAGACTCCACCAAAGCCATCATTTCCTTTCAGGGACAATATCATGGCCTCCTTAAAATCAATGTACCTATCACCATGGCTCACTGGTAGTCTCAACTGGAGAGCACAGGTTGAAGCTGTAGCCAATATTCCTTCACGCTCAAAAGTAATGGAAGGATAACCATCAAATCCTGAAGGAGGTATCTGGCTAGCTCCAGAACAGAAAATCAATAAATCTTCAATAGAACACTCTCCATCATCATCTATAGCACCAGAAAAACCATGTGATAAAACATGTTCATAATAGTGGTATTTAGTTATCTAAGATTAGAGGACAAGTGTTGTAGCGATTGCCAGAAAAATTCTATTCTTATACATCTTTCTAGATAACTAGTTGCAACTACCTAGCTTTGAAATCACTAGCTAGCAATATACACACAGCCAGCTACACAACTTGCATTACGTACCAAAACACTCGTCCAGAAAGTCAATGAAATGAATATAAGCCTGTTCTTGCTGAGGTCGAAGATTTGATCCCTTTTCAGCAAAAACCACACTAAAACAATCTTTGAAGGCTTCTGTATACACATAATCAATGTCAAGGCAAAATTAAATATAGAATGAGAGTTAAAGAAACCTACAGTTACCTGGGTCCAGCTGTTTCTTTGATGCTGTGAACAATGGCATCCAAATCTCAGGATTAGTCTGAATGTTATTCAGCAAACCATTAACTTTCAAACCTTCCATATACTGGTCCATACTTGACTTGACCTTTACCATCATGTGATAATCCACTATGGCCCCCACAACTTCTTCCTTGTCTGCAACCGTTAATGCTCCCATTGACTTGCGAAAACCACTTTGAAACAACAAATCAGACACTTCTTCAATTGCTAAGGTTACATGTAACTCCATATCATTCTGAGCATCCAAAATCTATATTGAAATAACGATAGTATAGTTTTTTTATAAGAGGATCTTATTTATTACAAAGTCACCAGTTTCCTTTAAACAATATGCAAGCTTAAATAAAACTAAATGAGCTGTACACTTACACTAATGTTATTGCGCTAAGCATGGCTAAAATAACTATTTATTCAATATAATGACTGTACTCATGGCTTCTACTGATCTAATAATGGCAATATCATTTGAAAGAAGCAATTCCATGATGGGAAAATAAAGATGACTGATAAACAAAACAGCAGGTTAAAAAATACAAAAACAACATTTGGATGTATTTCCATTCCTTCGTAACTGCAAAGTTCAGCAGACTGTCTGCTATATCCTCCACCCTCACGTCAATATCAGTATACTTTCCAGTAGATACATATTTATAAACTGAAGGAGAGAAAAATGGAAAGCCATTGCCACCTTGTGCTATAGACATGGCCGTATAACGTATGAACTGACCTTGCAGGAACAAGGTAAGTCAACTACCATTGTGTCTGAAAATTCAGCAGTGAAAGGGTTTAAAAAAATCCATTCAAACTAACATGGTCCACCAAAAATAATTACTGAAACTCAGAATGTAGAGACAGTGTTCAAACAATTCGATGATTACTTTAATTGCTCAAACGCACACACTTGAAAACTTATAAAGTTACATATCAATGGTAAAAAGTTTTATTTTTTTTATGTATTTTAACAACTTACAAGTGTATTACTAATAGAAGTTCCCATATATGTTAAATCATCATCTTGAAGGTTTATTCTGCTGAATATATAAGTATGCATGAAACATGACATACCACAGATCTCTCATCAAACTGTAGAACTTACCCGTGGATATCAACTCATGGCAATGGAGTAGGTGATGGCAACTGTATATCTGGAGTAGGTGATGGCAACTGTACATCTGGAGTAGGTGATGGCAACTGTACATCTGGAGTTGGTGATCGAGACCTATCCAAGTACTCTCTACAAAAATAATCTCAAGCATATTATATATGTTACACCAATAATCAAAATTAATACATTTTGCTAAAATTAAGTTTTATCTTTGGTATACAAAAGGTAGAATTTATTTCCAAAATCCTTAAATGAATATTAAAATTTTAACTCTTCAACTGAAGAAAACACCATATGGTAAATGTCATTCACATCAAACTCTCTTAATTTAATATGGTACCATTGATGAGACATACTTCCTGCCATAAAACTGCAAGCAGTGATATGTTTTTAAAGTATTTAAAAGGTACGGCTGCTGGAACACCGATATAAAGACATTATCTGCTTTGAATATTTTTTGTATGGACGTCAAAATCTCAAAATATACTGCGGAGAATACACACAAGATTAAAACTTAAGTGACGCACAACAAGATTGTGAAGGGATGGAACAGAGGCAAGAAAATGATGAAAGGAAAATAGGTGTATGTGCCTCAGATACTATTACGAGAAATAGATCTTCACTGCCAGAAGGTTTTCAGGAAGAAAAAAAACATCCTACTAATTATGGTTGAGTGCATGTATTTCCTTCTACGGGCACATAGTGTAGTAATTGACAATTTTATTGAAATATTCAACATCAACAACTTTTACATCATTATTCAGTTGGTGTAAGTACTCCCGTTGCACAGCTACATGCAGTGTTAAGCAACCAGATCAAATCCTCATCCTCATCGTATGCTTCTCTCTCTCTTTTTTCTATTTTTCATTGTTTTCCCTCATTCTATTCCACAGGTTATTTTTTCTATCTTTAATTCTGGTTTCTCTTGCATTTTTCACTGCTTTTTGCACTTTTTTCTAAAAATAGTCAATATAGTCATATCTCAATATTTTCAAGCATATATATGTGACCGTCTACAGGTAAATCGGGCACAACGCGGCACACGTAAACGTCGGGAAAAGATTGATTTAATTCTTAAAAATGAATAAATAAGCCTACGGAAAGGGAACGGTTAGGGCACATATATTGACAACGGTTGAAGCAACGGCCGGGAGAGCTCATTATATGGATACCGACGAATGTGTAAGTGCAAAACAATTTTTTTTTGATAGGGCCCCCGTTGTGCCCGATTTTCCTGTAGACTGTCACATATCGTGATACAATATACCCAAACGCCCAACCTTACTATTGATAACTACGATTTTTTAATTCACTTACAATTTCTCCTCACAGTCCACTGCATGTACTTTTAGGGCTTCTCTAGATATTTCTATACCACACGTAAGGCATTCCACCTTGGGCTGCAATAAAAAATAATCTAATTATAATACTTAAATCCTCAAATAGCTCTTACCTCATTGATAACTGAAACTATTTCAGATAAATCCAAATCTTTTTGAAGAGGCCAAATATACGACTATTCCCCACACTGTAAAAACCGGGGTGTTTAGTTACACCCTAAGTGGGGTGTACTGGAACACTTTTGTGCATTGGGGTGTATGGTTACACTCATAGGGTGTGCTGTTACACTCACACTGCGAAACACTCTATGATCATACCAAAAAGAGTGTATTTTTATCAGGAATAATAGGTAACACCCTTTCAGGAATACTTTTTTTACATACCAACATTTTATAATGAACCTGTTGACTTATAATAATTTCCCATTATTTTGTTGTTGGTTTTGTTTTATTTGTTGCTTTACTTTCCATTGCAGCAATAAAGGCAAGCTGGTATAACATGGAGCTTTGGATGAAGAATATAAATATTCATACTCGTTAACTGTTGTACAGTGCCAAGTATATTTTATTCATTTGATCACAAATAAACTGAGAGTCATTAAAAAAAAATCTGCAATTTGATAGCCTCTCACCACACTCCACACTGCTTGAAGGTGCTTGTTTTACTAAATTGAGGAAACCATTACACTAAAGATATACTGCATAGTTTACTCATTAGTAAAACATTATTTGTTTTACTTGACAGGAAACCTTAAGTAAAACATTGTACCATGTTTTACTGTAGTTTTACAGGTCTGTTTCTTGTTTTACTCATGGTTTACTGAAGGGTCCAAATGTTGTTAGTTAATGCATTTAACTAGTTAACTTCTTGCATTATATTATTAAGCAAAATTTGAAAGTGGCTGATGATTAATTGAAGAAGAATCCCCCCCATAAGCGCAAGCATATCCAGAATGCATACTACTGCACAGTTTTATAACTGGTGTAGTTTTTTACTTGATCACTCAGGTCCTTCCAGAGAAAGACACAATTAGATAGTGACCCCACCTTGAGTTTATAGCTAATGTCCCTCCAACGGCATTGATGAAAATGTAGCTACGTTAAATATTTGTTAGGCTATATACTGTTGCGTAGACATAGGCGGCTCAGTGCATCTTGAACTACCGCCTTCAGGCCCTAAGTACTTCTTTGCGCGAGACACCCAGCAGCCTCGCAAAGATACTGCATTTTCTCATGGAAAACCCTTTTCCAATTACGTGTAGGTAAGTATCGCCAGGTTAAATAAATTAAAAACGCTTTACCATATAAGTAAAACTCTCGACTGGAAGTGGTCGTCTAAACTATTGTTGCGCGCTAGTCTACTGATTCGTAATACTGCTACGCTACTGTGTCTTGGTGAACTTGAAGGAAGCTTTCGCTGTCTACCCTGGCTTATGCTTCTGGGTAAGTAGTTTTATGGCTAGCCGGCCAGTGGGTTTTTAAGTATTTTAGCTGCACGGGGTCACCCAGGTCATTTTTTTCCCCTGGTGAAGTTGTTTCCTGAACAATTTTTTCTAAGCTATATAGCTACTGATGAATTAGTTAATGAATGAAAGTAAAGAGCAAGGGTGGCCTGAATTATGATAGTGATATTTTGTGGTAGTTTTAGCTATATATTATGACAAGGGCTCGTCAGTTTGTTTGTTCCATAGTACTCTTGAAATTTTTCATTTCTTTGTGAGAAAGTGTGGGTGCTTGTTGGAATGGTTTCTAGTTACTGAATTGTTCTAAAACATGCTCCACCAAAATTATCCTCACTCATAGTTTTTCCCATGGCCACCCTAACATCCTTTAGTGTGCTCCTGGACAATGAAGGGGAGATAATTATTGCATACAACTCAACGTATTATTATATTTTCTACTTTGTTTTAAGCCCATGGTTTCATGCGGGTTATGGGAGCCCTGGGATTCCCACCCTAATTTTTTTTACCCCTTCTGAATTTATTTCAATGTAAGTTATGAAAAAAATGTAGGAATTTGTAGTAGTTTGTCGAAGTTTTCGTGATCATGACTTCACCATTTTCATGTGGCTAAACGGTTTTTGTGACTTTACAAATCTTTCTCTTATCTCTCTCTCTCTCTCCCCCCAGTGAAAATCGTGTATGAAATGAAGTCCTGTCATTCTAGTTCATGCAATTCTGATAAACTTCAGTGAAATCATTTTACTTATCTGCTTATTCTTCATTGAGCTGTTGTTGAAGGACTTTTTCAGATTGCCCATTGCTTAATTATGGTTTAAACAGTTTATTAAGTGATTATCCGTTTTTATTATGTATCTCTGAGGCAATGTCAGTAAATTTGTCAGTTCTCTAAGCGTACAAGTGCTAATATCACAGCTTCAGAAGCACAGTGTCATATTAGCTTGTATAACCAGGTTTCGTGCCAAGGTGGTAGGGGCACCCTGAAATCCCCCATCTCTTCCAAGCCTTAGTTCCCCTAGAATTTTAATTTAGTAAGTAGCTACAATAGCTATAAGCTTTAATTATGTGACAAAGCACAGGTTAGTATAAGGTATATACACTTTCACATAGGCATGCCCATCAAAGCAGTATGGGTTTCCAAAATGAGACTGGCCAAGTAGACCAGTGTTTCCCACCCCCAGCGCAGAATCCAGTATGACACCCTGATAGCTTAGTCATCATATGCTTTTTCTGAAGTAAGAGTATGTTTTTTCCCCAATGTCTAATGTCACTATGAAGCATTTGTGCATTTTTCAGCTGATGTTGTGAGAATAGGGAACAAGAATTTTCTTCCGTTGGCCAAATATATTGGCTTCCAGTATTCAGATGTGCAGTGATGGGGAAAATGGCCATTTTTCACATGCAGTTCATAGGATAAGACTAGGACAAGTCATAGGAGCTATGACAACCACTAAGGCCATAAGCAACTTGGCATGATACAGTATAGTATTGATGACCATTACCAAATGCAAGTCTTATGAACTCATGGAGGTAGTTGCAGGTCTTATAAGTCACGATGTGGATTTGGGACTGGTATACAGTTAATTTGCTAATTTTTTTCAACAGACAATGTTGGTTGGTGGTTATTGTTGTTTTTTTGTTTGTTTGTTAACCCTAAGCGCGTATGCACAAGAGGTTTGTAGTAGTTTCCCTGTCAGTCTGTCTGTCATGCTCTGATTTTGGAGATTACTGACAATTAACTGTGATTTAGGTATGAACTTATTCAGAAAGAAGATTTAGGTCCTTTTATTGTGCTACTTTTTTTTAATTTGGGGCTCATTGTTGATATAACGTGAATTTCAGCTCCACATTGGTACCAGCTGGGTAACGCCCCCTAGCGTCACGTCATAATCACTTGACTTCTTGCAGCCCGCAGTGTAGTTTGCTTTATGCTCAGGGAAGTTAACTGATGGATTTGAATGAAGTGAAGTTCACATTGAAAATTTATAGCAGTGAGTGTTTCTGGCTAGTTTAGCTTCTCTTGTGAAGACAGCATTTCCATGTACTGTTTTCATTGCTTGAGCTATATTGATGCCTCATTAAAATAGCTAACAGATTGCTTTGTTCTTTTTTAAGGAGATTATATTATTATAATAGCTAGGTAATGTTTAATAGCACTGAGGGTTCGCACCTTTGCTGCTTCATTTGTTTTGTTTATTATTTAAAGCTTATCTGTATTATATAATTTATAGCCAGTCCAGTACACAATGTTATTTGTACGGTAGTGAAGAGGTGGTGTCGTTTCACTGACCATACACACCCTTCCTTATGCTGGGGGAAAGGCATTATACTTGTGATGTGCTTCAGTAAAAAAAATTTACATTGTATAAGGTCAAAGGGTAAAATTCATCTTTATAAAATCATCATGCACAATTTGTTTGAACAATTTACACGGCCGACTTTTTAAAATTAGCCTACAAGCAAAACAAAGTTTTCCAAGAAATTATTGCGCTGTATACATCCTATCTCTATACTAGTGGTACGCTCGAATAGCGCAAATGCATGGCGAGCGAGCAGACTTTTTTTACAGAAAAATAGAACAAATTACATCTAACTGTAGTGCACAGTATAACCCTTTCCATTCTCAGTTAGCATCAGAGAATCTAAAGTCTCTGATCCCAGACTAAGGAAGTGGACCCATCCATTGTAGTAACAATAACAGAATTACCTGAATAAACTTCGAAAGCTGTGGCAAAGAAGCGCAGCTTGACAAAGACTTCACAATTGTTTCAAGAAGAGAGTAGCTATAAACTGTTTGGTTAAAACAAAGTTGCGTAAGGCAGTGCAGCAGGATTCTCCGCGCTCGTTAATTGAAAAATACTGGAACTGTGAACGCTTTACCTAACTTACATAATTCTAAGCGCGGACGAAAATTTTTGACTTACGTATACATATATATATATATATATGAAATCTCAATTGAACACGACTGATAGTCAGCTTCGCTCGCTCGCTGAAAATAAGGCTTGCTTACTAACAAAAGAAACAGGAAGGAACCTAAGAAGCTTAACACATAAAGCAGCAAATGTATATTTATTGTTTGTTCTTAGCTAGCCAGCACATGTAACACACAACACTCTCACATGCACTCGTTCACTGGATATACCAAAACAAGATTTACAGTGAACACAAAAAATGTGAGAGTCAAAGTACAAAAGCTACATACATACGTCCAAGCATATATGATTTATACAATAATATATCCCAGATTTTTTGTGTTGTCACTGATAGTGTCTCACTCGCTGCCAATTATTGCAGATATAATTACCACGGTTGAGCTTTGTATGTGTATGTGTGTGTGTGTGTTTGCAATTGCATGACTTTTACCTCATTCTCATATTCTACCACTGCTCTGCATTTTATCACGTGATGCCAGGAATGATTCTCTCGGGAAAGTTGCTAGCTGGACTAACTTTAGCGATGATGTTTCAGCTTTCATGGCTTGAAGCCGTAGTACTAGTGGCTGGACCCATCGGTTTGCTTAACCACAGTTATATGGTATTGCTCTATCTTGTGTAAAACCAGTGTTTTTGTTATTCAGGGAGCGGAGGAATGTGATTTTTTTTCCCCAAATGTCAATTAGTCATCATTAGATAACTGTTCTGGTGAATTTAAAGCAATGTACAATGGCTAACCTAATTCTTAGTCTAATTTAATTAGCTTCATTTGTAATAAACAACTTTCCACATAAGCAGTGTAGGGCAGACTGTGGCAAGTGCATTGGGGATGCTTAGCTTGTATTATCTATTGTGCTGCTAAATTATGACACTGAGCAGTAATATCTTTTGGGGCTAAGGAAATGATAAATGTGGTCTTATTGGATAAAATGCTTTCTTCGTGATTTCATCAATTGATAAACTTTTGTGGGTTTTTTTTTTTTTTTTTTTTTTTGGTGTCCAGGGGCATGGAAGAATTTGGAATAGGGAGGCTCCACTGCACTTGAGTTAGACAGGGAAGTACTTTGCTTCCCTTTGCTCTCCTCCTCCCATCATCCACATATGCACACACACACACACACACACACACATCCCAGATATTAGTTTGACTTTCGTGGAGACATTTGCCCCAATTTTTCATAAAGTTTTGTGGTAGTTAATATAAATATAATATAATATGGAAGGTGTAAATTTTAACAACTTCTACTGTACTAAACTAGCCTGTTTCTCTAAAAAAAAAAAAAGTCTACATGTACTGTACATGTGTTAGAATTACAAGCACGAAAACACAAATCTGAGAATCTTGAATTATGTTGAGCTAGTTTTACTTGAGACATACACTTTCAATGTAGGAGTGTGAAGTGGCAGGTGTAATAGTGCAGTGACTACTCCACTGGTGTACACGTGATGACTCCTGGACTTCAATACAACTAGAGGTGAGGAACTCTGGAATGACTTCTTAACTCCACTAACAAGAAAGAGGCTTTGTGAAATTATTTTTTTATTTACTATACATGTAAATCATTTTAATTGACTGGTGGATATTTCCATTTAATGCACATTTAGACAACCTGAAATATATAGGGAGCGACTTAGAGTCTGAACTGTTAGAACTCTTGTCACTTCATTTACTAACAGAATAATCCTTTGAAACCATTTGTATGTGTGGCCGGACACACACACACACACACACACACACACACACACACATTATATTGATTCAACTCTTCATTTGTAATTCAAATGAAAGGTGGAGAGTTCCCGGATCATTTGGTCAATGACCTGACGATAGCCATGCACAATCACCTCACACACGCACACACATAGCTACAGTAATGAAATAAATGAAAGTGAAAGAAGAAAAGTAATGGTACACATGATAGTTAGTCATTTGTTACACAGGGGCTGGAGTCAAGTATTTCTATGGTCCTGTGATTTCCAGATAATGTAAGATTCATTAACCCTTTCACCGCCAAGTTTATGATGACCAGTTCGGTAACATGAAAATGTAACTAGTGATGTGCATGAGCACAAATGGCAAGCGAGTCTAATACTACACTGGAGTGTTAGACGTTGGGTTTTAACTTCTAATTCAAGCTACTAAAAAAAAGTGGAGTTTTTAAATCATGTATTATACGGTAAAGGCATTCAATGCCATAATAACCACTCCCCGAAACTATTTGAATTGAAACAAAAAAAAAATCACGCTCTTTAAACGTTTTCTTTGGGACATTCTTAGTAATTGTTGTAACGCACAATACTTTCACATAACTGAACATAGGTACGCAAGACTTATCTTCATATGAAGTCTAGTGGACAATGAATATTCAAGTAAATACTGTTGCGTAGGACTTACAACTATGACAAATAGCGTATTAACTTACCACCGCAACTAACTCGATAGAAATGGAACTCCAGTAAGTTTTAAACTGCACCCACAAAAAAAATTCAAAGTGTCAGTAACAATTCAATTTCTAGGGTGATACAGGTAATGATCTTTAAACCTGATGATACTGTTTAGTGATGTTTGGGACGGGGTTGAACGCTGAGTTAACTCGAAAATACGAGAGGGTCACAGTACATTAGAGTTAACTTTTGTCTAGAAGTAGTGTGGCTGTCCATGTCTTACGAGTCACTATAAGTCTTAAACAAGGAGGTCGTGTATTAAGGGACGGAGCTGGGGACATGTTTCGCTATAAGTGAAAAATGGCTGACATACCCACTTGTGTTTGTTTGTTTGTTTGTTAACCCTTGCCGTACCTGTTCCGACTCCCCTGTGTTATGTGACTCGAGTAACTCGCCGTCATTTGGCTAATATTACAGTCCTGTAATCATTTTATGAGTGCATACATATTACACCCTGAGTATACTTGTCTCTGCCCACTTACTCCTCCTCACACACACACACACACACACACACACGAATGTACAACCATCACATACAATGTGTACTACCAAGGATTTTCTATCTTATAATACCACACACTGCATCCATGTGTGTCTTTGTGATGCATACTCTATAACCAATTGAACATGTCAGTCTCTGCTGGCATTCACGACCTGTTGGTACTCATTACTGTTGTAGTATTATGATTTAGTACAATGCATTCTAGTAAAGATGTAATTGCAATAGATTTTTAAGTAATTATGCACTACGGACTGTTCAATTCTATTTAGTGCACAATATATGCACTTGACGTTATATAGAGGGAAACTTAGTTTAAAAAATTGGATTTTTATAGCTAATTCTTTCCACATTCAGAATATATTTTGAAATATTGTGTACATATACACACACACACACATGTGCACATACATGTGTGATGAGTATACTGTCAACGTGTATACCCATTTTGTGCTGTAATGGGCTTCCTGTGTCACCTAGGTGAATAATGATTTGGTGTAAGAAGATAGGAGTGGCTTGAGCATGTAGGTGATGAAGTGTGTGTGCATGTGTTCTATAGTGTTCATGTGGTGCACAAAAGTATCATTTCCTCCATTGTACAACTTATAAGTGAATAGCCACACCCATACGTAAGTATATATAATGCCCATGTTTGCTAAACTGGTCTAGCACTCAGCTCATCCCAACTCGTTTTTAACGCACATGTACGGTAGGGTTGCAGTACTCAATTTGTCTGTTGTCTGTTACTCTGTCTATTAGTCTTTCTGTCACACAACAACAGATCTCAAAGACAGTGGCCTTCCAAAGATTGAAGAAATAGGCATCTTTTCTTTCTTCCCATTCTCTTTGCACTCTTGCTTCTAGTTTCTTAAAATTTTGCCCTAATAAGTATTCTTGAAAATAACCACTGTGATTTTCCAAATTACTGTTTACTCGCAGCACTATTGCAGTTTATGTTGTTACTGCCTGAGCCAAATAGCTGAGAGTTAGGCAGCAGTAATTTTGGAATCAACATGCAGAGAGTCTTTCACTCAATTAAGACTGCTATTGCCGATTATATGACACATACGCTATCATTGGCAACTCTTCACCACAGCTATTCCACCTCATGCAGAGATCCTTTTAAACACATTGCATGGGCATATATGTGTGTGTTTTCTGTGAAATATTATTTCTATTGTGTTTCAACTAAGGCAAGACTAATGGTTGTGGTAAAGGTACACAGTTGTAGTCATGAAATGAGTGTATACAATTACACCTTAATGGTAACCGTTCCTATCAGTCCACTGTTAATTGCATCTTCTGAGTTATTGTGTATCAACTGTAGCATACTTAAAAAAAAAAAAAAAAAAAGCTGTAGCACTCACATCCGGTGCTCACCTGTTAAATAACCAAAACCTTGCTTGGTTTCAATCGAACTGGCAATCTCATGTCAAGGTAGGTGGTCTCAATGATCAAAGGTCACCTTTATTGTATATAGTAGTAGATTGATATTTTTAGTTTATCAAGTGCTCTAGTGCATATCTGAGTATTCATAATTGTGATGTCAACATATGATCCACCAAAAATGGTATAATATATACATACTTTTTATTCTGTGTGTGTTTGTTGTAGTGCTGGGCGGTATACCGATATTTTCGGTAAATACCGGTACTTCCCGATATACCGTTATCGTACCGTAGTTGTTTTTCAATATCGGAATACCGAATACCGCGGTACCGCCAAAAAAAACAAAACAATAATCGCTCGCGCGCAACACCCGTGGTAAAAGCAGCTGACGGAGAAAATGGCTGAAAGTTACGATTTTAGTGTGGAGCTAAAACCCAAGAAAAACCCTACGAAGTCGGCGGTATGGGCTTGCTTTGGGTATACTGCGGATAGCTCCGATGCGGCGGAGAGTCCAGTCTGTAAGAAGTAACAAAAAATGGAAGGAAAAAAAAAACAAACCTGGGAGGGCTTGAACTTGTGCGTCCTGTTGTCTTGTTCTCTTGCAGAGTAACTTACCAATTACTCAAAACTGCAACCAAAAGGTGAGTCCTGCTAAAACTTTACTTATAGAGAATCATTATTTTAAAAAAAAAAAATTTTTTTTTCCTTGCCTCACGATATTTAGTAATTATCACGATAATTCTTCCTACGGTATATCGGTGGCTAAATTTCAATACCGCCCAGCACTAGTTTGTTGTGTATGTGTGGACAAAAAGGGAATCTCCAAGGGTTGCTGGTGCAAAAGCAAGCTCATGGTCCAAGATGATGGAGGGACAGGACCCGATTTGAATAGAGAGAGTAGATGTGGTATGTGACCGCACAGGACAGGAGTAGCTGGAGGGGAAAGATAAAGCAGGACTGTGAGAGGGCTGGAGAAGGAAGAGCAGAGGAGGAAGGCTACTGCTCAACTAGATGTACATGTGCTCATAACAAGCCACTCTTGCTAACGGATCTTCCAGACCAAGGATGAATTGCCCCCCCTCACGATGACTGGAAAAGACGCTATGAACATTCCAGCTTAATTGTTAATTTACACCTGTTGTCATGCATTCTATCATATCCCGCTTTATTTGTACACTTCTTCTTGAACTCACAATCATTATTTGATACGCTATGGCGGTTGCTATAACTTTATCAGATGTAAAGAAGAGCACTGAAGTGCACCCCCACGAAATTCTAGTAATAATAACATATCCTACGCTGCGACCAGTGAAGAGACCATATAGGTTTCAAATAGTTCAACTCCTAGATTCCTCCACTTTAACTCAACTCATTTAAAATTCAGTTGTAACATACATGCAGGCGAGAAATTTATTAAGTTATAATACTGATCTCTTGGAATGAGATGTATGAATAATATGTACTGTCGTTATTCATAACCGGGCATGTGATTCAAGAGAAAAAATGAACTGACTCTGAACAATAGCTAAATACACATGAATGTATCCATTATTAATATTCTTATAGTATACAAAGACCAACCTACTTTCTTTAGGAGTCATGATCATCTTAGGCAATGCATTTGCTTGTCATGTGAGTAGCAGATGTTTTAATTGAACTCACGATCACTTCAAGCATGCAGTAGAGCTATAAAACTTTCACTATATCAATCACTAAAAACTATATTGAACGAACTCTTAACTGTATTTAAGAAGCTAACATTAGTAACAATTATCCATTAATAAAATGATAATAATAATAATAATAACCATTTAAAATTATTAAAAATCCAAGGATTGATAGACACAACCCAAAGCGGCTGTGGCATTCCCAGCTGAACTGCCACTGAGAGTTTCTGGAGGAGGTACGTAGCTAGTACCACATAGTTCACTAGTGGCCAGAGACACATCTGCCTAGACAAGAGTGGGGTGGATGATCTCATTTAACAGCTTATTTAGAATGTCTTCCTACACTGAACTTGCAGCTCAGCCCATGAGTCCCAAGAGGAGACATTTGCATGAATGTTTCAACTGAATGTTGACAGGTTTATCAGAACACTTTAAAAATGCTTTATCTTGAGAGAGGGCAATATATGTCTGCATTCTCACAGTCCCTCCCCCCCTTAATACTGTCCCACTTACGAAATACGAAATACGAAAGCAGTGAACTTTCGGATTGTTTTTAAGTAACTGTAACTATAACAACAGTCCACGCCTTCTGAGATTGGCCATGCAACCACGTGCGCTCTAGATGGAGTTTAGTGAAGGTTAGAGTTTTTTTTCGTGGGGAGTTTGAAACTGCGTATGCGCTTGCTCTTGTGAGACTAGTGACTGTACACGAACATTATTGTTACTTTGGCTCTTGCTAATAATAGTAAAATGTGGTACCCTGTTTATTATTTAGATAGGTGATATAGCTAAGATTAGTCAGTAGTGTTGTTTTCTAGTTGCACTTACGTTTAATATTTTAATGTGTATCGTGTGTATGGTCTCATTTTATAGGACCACACACAACATGAAAGGTTTCATAAAATAGTAATTTAGATTGGCACTAAGCGAAACCTATCTAGTCTATCCCACTCAAGAGATATTGAAGTGTAGTAGAGCTTAAGGATGCTAAAATAAACTTTAATAGTGTGTTTTGCATTATTTCTAACAGAGCCAGGTTTAAATGATCAGGTAGAAATTATGTAATAGAAGCTTTGAAAAAATTAAGATCACAAAATATCTGATGATTTACGACTGAATTGTTGACTAGCCAGTTAAACATTAGTAATAAGAAAAATAGTTTTGCCAAATACCAAGGTGGTCTTATTCTACCGTGTATCTGCTGTAAGTATTAAGAAATGAAGGGAAAAAACCACTTGCAAGCTGCTTTAAGTATGGAAGCCGGTATTGTAGTGTAGACTTCCAGATTTTTTTTTATGTTGTGATTGCGTATTACTTAACTTGAAATATTCACTTCATTACTTTATTATTATGGATTCAAGTGACCTGTTAAACGTAGAGGTTGCTTTTATAATTCAATGCTATTCCCCGTACGGGAAATCTGTGGCCTCGTATACCACATTCTGAACTCCTTTCGGAGGTCTGGGTATATAAGGAAGAATCCCGGCATGCCCTTTGACCTCTAGCTCCTATTCAAATTAAATTAAAGTAGTTGCGCAAAGAGAATCCTCCATTATACGTAGCTCACTATCCTTTCAAGTCGATCCACACCATGTTTACAACAAGTGCCCTAACTAAAAAACAGCTATATGAGTTTAAGCTATGAAAGGTAAAAATGTTTCATTAATGTGGAAAGGTTGAAATGAATGAACAAACACAACTTCTTAAAACTAACACATAGTAAAAGAAATAAAGTCAATGAGGTATATAAAACGGTAAAATTACAACTTTGAATTCTGGTAAAACTCTTGTGATTCGAGGATGTAGAGGAATGTAGTGAAGTAATGCATTGTAAGAAATATACTTGACTTGATTAGTTGTAGAAAGAATGTGGGCACGGTAGTGTCTATTGTATGTAGTGAGTTTGTGTATGATTCCTTTGAAGATAACCTCTTCTTTGTTGATATAGATGGCAGATATTTCAAGTACCTCAAAAGCATCATCATCAGTGCCACACAAGACCGCGGCGTTAGGCTTGTAAATTTGCCCTTCCACCTTTACCCATTTGGTCCTGGAATTTTAAACTACAATAAAAATTGATTCAGTTAAGGTATGCAAATTTATACTTACTCATATTCTGCTGTTATTGTTGGGGCCATGTCGCTCACTTCCACTGTTGATACAGAGGTTACTGCATGTATACATACATCATAATTTAAAAAACCAACTATACTTGTTGTCTAATATGCTTGCATGGGGACTGTGCACAATGGCTTTAGTTTTCCCTGTTTCCAGGTTTTGTTGGCAGAAGATAAAGCTATTCAAGGGGTAATGTTAATTTAACAGAAACATAACTAGATTAAAAATTGTGCTTGTCATTTGTGCCAAGAGTATTGGCTAATAGAGGCATTTTAAAAATGCCTAAAACTATAAAGAAATAAATTAATTTAAAGTTCCTAAGGAGAAGGAAGCTATGATGCCTAACACAAAGGGTTCCTTCCTTTTTTATTTCATTACTCTAGTAATCCAAACTATTTGTCTCAATTTCATTTCTTATTGATGATTACATTATATACCTGGTCCAGTTTCAACTCCTGCTCTGTTTGCTTTATTTTGCAGGTAGCACTGATGCTGCTGGTGCCTGGTTGCCAATGAAAGTGGAATATTGGTGAAGTTTCCCAAGGTGTGGGCTAGACTTTTAAAGTAAGCATGTTTGGCCTCATACCGCATTGTCCAATGCCTCACTAACGGACCGTACCTGTAATGTCACATGAGTCAATTTAATTGGTATTTCACAAATTTATTTTTCACGTATAGTTAAGGTAAACCTGTCATACAAACCCTCAGCGCTTACACATCTAGAGCCAGTGCTATGCAGCAGGTTCGGATAATTAAAGTCCGGATTATCGAGGAAGCACCAAAAGCCTTTGTGGGCATAGTTTGAAATCATTCTTTATTTAAAGTTCATATTTATTTGTCTAGGTTGTAATGTCATTATTTGATATCCGTCCCTGGAGATACAGAGAACAGACAAATGAATGACAAAGTGAGTTACATAAAGCTCGTGTACATGTACGCTGAGGGTTAATAAATATCTTCCAGAGTTTTGTTCAATATTGTGTCATATTGCAAATGCAGAAATAATTACAATAAGACGTCAGAGTTACAAGCACCTTGAGAAACCAGGCTTTCTGTAACTCAGAATTTTCTATCTATGTGTGAGACTACTAAGTAGTCATTAGTAATGTGATAATTTACTACTAATAAAAGGCACACTAAGGTGTTTAGTTACTGAGTCTTCCGTAATTCTGAAGTTCTTAACTCTGAGGTTCTACTGTATAGATGCCAGGTAGTACAATTGAATAAATTAAATTAAAACAAGGAGAAATGTTTAAACCCTTACTTGTATGCATACATTAAAGCAAATGGGTTAACTTACTGAAGAGTTAATCTTGGCATGTGTAGCATGAAGTGCATTTTTGGTATTATTGACGCTCCAGGATACAAGTGCTTGAAATTGGTATGGTGTACTTGGATCAAGTGAGCCATGTAGCCAACACCATCTTCATATAGTTTGTTGGTGAACAAGAGGTCTGCAATTCTCATCATGATCAAGTAGTTCTCCCAGTAAGGATCTCTCTCTGGGACAAGATCACCGATCACAATAGGGAGAATTCTTGCCATTAGCCACATCTGTGCAGCTACAGGAATAAAAGGTCACTAAATATTCTTTTGTTCTTTGTTTGGCCTACCAGATTGCTTTAAAGTATGTCCTGGAGTAGTAAAGAGTGTTGTGGCTAGCGGAGTGGGTTTATCATGTACTTCCATGTATCCCAGCTCTGTATTAGTCATTCTGGAATTGAATGTGTCTATAGTTGTGTAGTACACATTGTTGTTATGTACATTTCAGAACTGGTGAACTGGTTTCCTTACCAAGACTGAAATGTTTATCTATTTCCATCATTCTTTTCAGAAGGAGCTTGATCTCATATTGGAGTGCACCTTCTAAAATATCATGCATCACATCAGGGACCAAACCACCGTCGCACACATGAAAATATCTAAAACCAGGTGAATATAGAACATTTTAGTGACAGTGTTAATTTTATAGATGTAAGAAATCACCGTAGTTCATTTAGAATGGAATTTCTGTTAACTCCGTAAATTTTGGAAGCATCACTAGAAGTGTCTAGTTCTGAACACTGTAGGTTGTGGCTGGTACGATCCCTTAAGGTGAAGTCGTCTTCCCGGAACTGTTTAGAAACAATAACTAAAATTATGCAGTGAAAATAAACTGTTGGAATTGTTGCTTTGAGCTGGCTTATTATTATTATATGTGAGCCACTTATTTTGAATGTGTGTGTAGTGACTTAACTAACCAGTGACTTGGCAGCATCTCTAGTAGCCATGCAATGTCTGCACAGTCTAAATGCAGAGCAGCTCTCTTTAAAGCCTCCCATGGCGAGACTTGCCAAGTTGTCTGCTGACACAGCACATAGTGTGCCTTGGTACTTCTTCATTTCCCCCTTTATGTTAAGTGTAAGCCCCAGTTCCTAACATATGATAATTAGTTGTGTTTATTTTTGTTGAGGTGTCTGACCAACAAATACTTACCAGTCTTTTCAAGTCATTCACTATCGGTTTTAAAATAGTGTCCATTCCATATTTCTTTAGATGTTTTTCTTTGGTGATTGCCAATAAGTTGATAGAGGACAATTTAGATCTGGCACTTGGAGGTATATTGCCAAGTGTGAAGTAGAAAATACCTGAAATAAGAATGGAAATAAGTAATTTTTTGTTTTTAAATTTAAATTGTAAATATATTTTCATACGTGCTGTAAGTACTTTAGTAGCTTTTGGGAATTTAGATCACATGACTTACTCAGCTTGTGGATCTTGGCTTTAGATCCAAGAGGATTGCAAACCTCTAAGTCATCGTAATAGAGGAAAATGCGGAGTGCAGTAGGAGACATTGTGAAGAGGGGATGGCTTTTAAAGGCAACTCCATCACTATAGTCGGGCAGCCAGCCAGGTTCACTCTTCTCCTCATGTGATACCTGAGTTTGAATGTATGTTGGTAAGTTAGCTGACCTGGCATAAACTCAAAGTTGGGATTAATTGTTTCAAAATGTGAGTGTGAAACTCTTTAAATGTATGCATTCCATTCCTGTGGTTTTGTACTATATGCTTAGTGTGAAGAGTTATTTCATTGTTGTGAAGTGGTAGAATTAGCATGTGTATGTGATCATTGTAGACAAATATAGAAGTGAGGTTTACCTGATATCTGACAAAGTCAGATTGAAGGAGCTGTTGCAGAGTCTGTGTCAGTGGCACATAGATCATTTCATCTCTTTTCAAAGTATACTTCCTTTTTGGTCCACACCCTTTCCAATTCATATGCTTTCCAAGTGTAATGCGTTGTGGCTCCTATAGAGTATGTATTACTATAGCAGTTCATAAAACCACATCACTACTACAAACCGTTAAACTGAAATTCTTTTTTAAAAACTTCTGTTGTAGGTGGTGGGTAGAAACCTCCCGAAATGGATTACAGTATGGACTGTCGTCACAAAACAGTTGGTGGAAGCTGTCATCCAAACTCTCTAGTACTCCCACTTTATTCAGCCTCTCCTTCACTTCTGAGTACAAAGCCGTACAATGCAGCTACAAAATTATTGTTGCGGTTTCATGTAAGTGCAGTCATACTTATGAAATATTCGGTACCTGTATTAAATTTGTTATTCCTTCTATCATTCCTTGAACTGCCACCTGAGTTAGTCTGTATTTCTCCTTTATTTCTAATAAAAATAATGCAGACATCCTAGCAAGATGCTACAAATTATCTTCAGGTAAAGTAGTTTCTTCCATGCTAGATGATTCAAGCTCAGTTGTACCTTCATCAGAGTCACACACATTATATAGCTGTAATTTTGCTGAATATAATAATATATATGTATACATGCATATGTGACAGTACTGTACTTTAACCCTTTCGTTCCGGATCCCGCTTTAAAGCGGGTTGAGACCGGTCGGCTTCTCCGAATTTTTAAAAATAGTTACTTTATAGCTAGAACCTTCAGATTGCATACACAGGTGCCCAATGCATTGAAGAAGCATCTAAAATAGCTTTCAGCCAGGACTGCTTCGACAGTACCTCACAGCAGTTGCGTTTATTTCTTCCTCGGCAAAAAAAACAAACATCGGTTCTCCGTCGAATTTTAAAAAAGTTACCTTCTTCACAGCAACTTCATTTATGGATCCAGTCATTTCTAGAGCTTTGTAGAAGCAGCTAAAAATTGCTTGAGCCCAGTAGCCTTCCATAACATATTGAAACAACCGCTTCTTTGCCGACCAAGACTTCGCGGTTTGACTTACTGTCTTCTTTTTTTTTTATAAAATCGCCAGTTCAACTGGGAGCCTCCCCATTACGTACAGTCTTAGGTAATGCTTATTACATCATAGGAAAAAAGCGAGAGTGTCGTGTGACCCCGGTAACTAAGCAAAAAAAAATTTTTTTCAAAGTCATTTTTTGGAAGATGGCGTCTACAAGTTACAATGCGGTGCAAGTTTTAGACTTGCTTGATACTGACTCTAGCGACTCAGGATCAAGCGGAGAGGAGGGAGACGACATCTATGGCTATAGGAGGCCCTGTATCAGGGTTGGTGGACCATATTCCATCAACTCTGATACTGAAATTTTATATGGGAGTCAAGAAGATAACCCCGGTAAGCTTGTCTTTCTCTTGTTTTTTTCTCTTGGTAGGGGGGAGGGGGGGTATGCTTGCTGGTATCCCTTGGACCTTGGATGCACGTGAAGTTAAATAAAGTATTTGTTTGAATACATAGCTAGGATTATAGGGAAGGAAGGGATGGAAAATAGTTTCAGCTAAATATACTTTTATAAAATCAATCAGTATATATGAAGGTAGGTGCTAATAGAAATTACTTATAATAAGGGAAAACACAATAATATAGCTTGATTTGCTTAGATTAAGTGCGATCTTACCGTATACTGATAAAATTTCAGCTTCATAAGGTGTTCCTCTATGTTTCCATATGACCATTGTTCCAGTGACAATGTCAGAGGAACTTAGACCAAGTCCATCATCTGATTCTAATTTTACCACTGGGCATAAATATGTCTTGTTGTCTTCTATACATAAAACTTTACACCATCCTGTGACAACAACAAGAAATGTTATTCTAGACCATAAATAGCTATATAGGTGGTTAGTACTTACTGGTTTCTTTAGCCCTAGATTCCTTGATGGCATTATCCCTCAACTTAAGAGGAATTTTCCTTTCCCGACTATATTTAGAAGCCATTTTACCACTACAGTGTGCCTTGCAGCTGTAATTTTCTTATGTGCAGCTAGCTGTCTGTAGCTGGAAAGTTCTGCTTACGTAATTGTGGTTTTCTAAGTAGGGGGCATGCGTGGTTTTGAATTTGAATTATGGAAAAAAGAAGAGCTTATCTTTATGATCCAAGTGCTGTGGTTCCAAAGACAACAGCATGGAGGTACCGCAAAAGATTTGCAGCAAATTCAGTTTCAGGGCAAAATGTGTTCAAAAAAAGGAAGAATTATCATCGAAAAAGTTGTAGAATTCCTAAGTCAACTTTGTGGAGATGGAAGAAAAAGTATGATGCTGTAGAGTCCAATGGTGAAGGTGAGAACAGTGAAAGTGGATATGTAGCTGAAGGTATGACCAGTGAATGTGGCAGTGAGGAATATAACAGTGAGAATGGAAATACAGAAAAAGGAAGTGAAAGTAGTGTTGGAAGTGACGAAACGGTGAACTTTGACATTGGGGGAGAGAGTGTAGATATGAGTGGGATTTATTATGATGAGCAAGACATGGGTAACACAGAGAAGGTTGTTCAGAATTCAGATGAAGGGAAGAGTGCGGATGAGATAAATATCAGTGATGAAGGAAGCAATGAAGTTGAAGGTAACAGTATTGAAAGGAGTGACATAGAGGGAAGCAGCATTGAAGGGAACAATGTTGATGAATATAGTGATGGAGGGAGTAACTTTGATGGTAACACTGTTGAGGAGAGTGGTTCAGAGGCAAGCAGCGAAAATGAGAGTGATATTGAAGGACACGAGAGTGAATTGGAAAATTATGATGAAGTGGCAATAAATAAAGACCTCTCAAATTCTTTTTCAACTAGCTACCCAAAGCCACTATTTAAGAATGCTCCCCTTACTTTGGAAGAAAGTATATTTTCCACATATGTTTATTCAATACGAAATAAATTATCATATCAAGCAACATCACAGTTACTTCAGTTAATGCAATTACATTTTCCAAAACCAAACCAGTACCCTTTAAGTCTACATACATTCAAGAAACATTTTTCAACCATGGAAACCCTAGAAATCACTAAATTTTGTTTATCCTGTATGGAAAAAATTCCCCAAGATGCAAGCCAATGTATAGGCAACAGATGTGCAAAAGCTGGTGAGTCTCATTTCACTTTGTTGCCATTTGAGAATCAAGTCGCAGATGTCTGTTCTGGTAAGTTCAAGGGGAATTTATACAGAAATTATTATGGATGTAGTATTGATAAATTTTAAAAAGCGGATACAAAATTTATCACTAGCAGGAGAACTTACGGGAAGGGACAGTATTAATCCCCTAATGTCACTGGAATCGAAACATTTTGAGTACATATATCCATTGATAAATTTCTTGTTAGTGTGCTAAGATGACTTTCTTTTGCAGTGTTAGAATATCATGAGAGGGTAGGGGTGGGTAAGTGAAGGGAAGATGGGGAGAGAGCAGGAGTTAGGGTATTGCATTATCAGTTTTGTGTTCCCCCCTATAAACTATGGCTTGAAAATCATTATATTAAGCTATACATGTTTTAAGAATAATTATTATTGCATTGTATAGAAAAATGGAGAGAGATTCAGTATCCATTTACTAGGAATAGTGTTCACGATGTGTACCAAGATATTCAAGATGGTAATGCTTATAAAAAAATAACAGAAAAAGGTAGTTTTTTTTCTATTCCTGGAAATGTAGGCTTCATTCTCTGCTGTGATGGAGTTCAATTGTTCAAGTCTTCAAGTCAGTCCTTCTGGCCAATACTTTTAGCAATTACGAGTTTACCTCCTGGTATTCGAATGAATGCTGAAAACCTTATTTTGGCAGGTGCATGGCAGGGCACAGGAAAACCACCAATGCAAAATATTCTCAAGCAAGTATTGGACAAAATAGCACAACTTGAGCTGCAAGGAGTTCCCATTGAATCTCCTCATTTTAATGGGACTAAGATTGTAAAAGGAAAGTTAATAATGGCTGTGTTTGACTTACCGGCTCGAGCAGGTGCAACTAATTTTCTTCAATTTAATGGAAACCATAGTTGCTTGTACTGCCTTGATAAAGGAGCTCATATCATGCATAGGCAGGTATTCTTGCCTAGTGAGCAACATGTACCTCGTCACAGCAGCACTCTTGAACAGCATGCAAAAGAGGCAGAAGATAAACATAAACCAGTAATGGGTTGTAAAGGCAAATCTGTTCTATCATCTGCTATTGATTTGACTGAAGCAGTGACAGTAGATTATATGCATGCTGTGCTGGAAGGAATTTCAAGAAAGCTTCTGTCCTTTTGCCTTGATTCAAAGAATCATTCATGTCGCTTCTATCTTGGAAGAGATATAGAAGTGATGGACAAAAAAATTAAAAGCATAAAACCACCTCAAGAATTTAGGAGATCTCCTAGGTCAATATCGAGCTTTAAACAGTGGAAAGCATCTGAATACCGTGCATGGCTGTTATATTATTGCTTACCAGTTTTGAGTAACCTGCTACCATCAGATTATATTTACCATCTATCATTACTTGTCTCAGCAATGCATATTCTACTTGGAGATATAATTTCAATTGCGGATGTCAAGATAGCACAGGAGCAATTAAATCTGTTTTTTTACTTAGTTCCTGAGCTCTACAATGAAGAATTGTGTACTGCTAACATGCACATTCTAATTCATTTGTCCGAATGTGTTCAAAATTGGGGGCCACTCTGGGCCTACAGTTGCTTTGGATATGAAAGCATGAATGGCCATCTTCGTGCTAGTTGTCATGGAGCCCGCTACATATTACCACAGCTTGTCCATACTATCAGGATGAGACAAATACTAATTGTTAAAGGAAGAAAAATAGCAGAGAAAACTAGTAACCCTGAATTGATAGCATTCATTCATTCTTTGTGTGGCAAACCCAGCTCTGACTGTACACTAGAGGTCAAGGGACGTATCAGCCAGAAAAATCTTAACGGATCTGTTTTAGCAGCTCTTAAGTCTGCTAGCTTTACCTCTGGTTCAGTTGATTCTGTCACATTGCCATGTTGTGACAGCATTCGATACAAATCCATTCTATACACTGTAGCCCCCCAAAAAGCAAAACTACAGAAATGGATCATTTTGTGTTTTTAGGTACCATGCAGAATTGAAATTTGGATCAATTATTCATTTCTGTTTTTGTGACAGTGAAAAAGTAGCAGTTATAAAAGTGCTTCTGTATACCAAAACAACTATCATAGATAATATTCGACCATCACAACATTCAAGATTAACTAAATCTGCATGTTCTAAAATAGTCGAATTCTGCTATAATGTAAAGAATGTGAATAAGTTTGTCGCAGTTCCTATCTCAGCAATTTTTTCTAAATGTGTATATATCCCACAAGAAGAGTGTCAACATAATGTTATAGTTACTATTCCCAACATGTATGAACATCACTGAGTGCAGTTCATTGATTTAAAACATTGTATTCATGCTTTTTTCTATTATTCATTTCCGTTGTTGTAGCATTGCCCAGGAATTCCGCCACAATATTGCCTAAGCAGATAGTGTGCAACAAAGTGTATTATACATAAATTATTACATTTCCCCACTACTGTGGTATTTCTAAATAATCCCATACTATTTGTTATTGAAAACTGACTAAATACAATCTTATCAAGAAATACCCAAGTCTTAATTAGAACTTGGGATATGGTCCTACATTAAGATCTTACAAAGATCTTAATGCAGTCACGAGTTGCAATCTTAATAAGAAAGTCATTAAAAAATCTTATCAAGTTCTTTACTAATATCTTAGGAATATCTTAATAATTTTTTAATAAGAAACAAACACAAGATCTTAGTATACAATCTTATCAAGAATTTACCCAAATCTTAATTAGAACTTGGGATATAGTCCTACATTAAGATCTTGCAAAGATCTTAATGCAGTCTTGAGTTGCAATCTTAACAAGAAAGTCATTTTATAATCTTATCAAGTTCTTTACTACTATCTTAGAAATATCTTAATAAATTTTTGAATAAGAAACAAACATAAGATCTTAGTATACAATCTTATCAAGAATTTACCCAAATCTTAATTAGAACTTGAGATATAATCCTAAATTAAGATCTTACAAAGATCTTAATGTAGCCTTGAGTTCTAATATTAATAAGAAAATCATTTTTAAATCTTATTTTAAGTTATTTACTAACTATCTTAATATAGGAAAACAGTTAAGATCTTAAAATACAATCTTATTAAGAATCTACTAAAATCTTAATTAACTTTCTCAGATATGATCCTACATTAAGATCTTATAAAGAACTTAATGAAATCTTAATTTGTAATCTTAATAAGAAAACCATTTCACAATCTTATTAAGTTCTTCACAATTTTCTTATTAATACCTTAATAACTTCTTAATATCTTCCTATCTTATCAGAAATCTTATCAAATCTTGCATGGTCTTAATAAGATATGTAAGATCTTAGTAAGATTTTATTGCTGGGATAGTCTCTAGGGTAAGGAGACTTTTGATTTTGCAGCTGCTACACATCAAGCAGATGCTGTCCTGTACTTGTTAACCACAATAACTGAAGTGCTCTAGAAGGGGTTCTTTAAAAGTCTTCCCAACAGACTTTAGAAAGTCCCTAAACCAGACTCAATGGGAACTTTTTTTTGACCCCTACTGTAGCTTACATGAAGTTTGTGTAAATTAGGGACACTTGTTAAAATAAGTTATAGAGCAGATTTAAAATCAGCCAATTTAATAGCTACCAATGCTCTCCAGAGGCGTGTGGCACAGTTTATATGTTGCTTCCTGGAGCGTGATTAGACTATAGATTTTTTCACTGTTTTCTTCCTCTTTTTTCCTTTCCCTGCAGTCTTTGCTTCATTACTCACTATTTCTTTAATTCTCCCCTCC
>WLWD01002863.1_pt1 | contig 61805 bp, 55 predicted proteins | sample 6712731 | NCBI WGS metagenome assembly WLWD01 (sample SAMN12718690, study PRJNA576275) | sponge metagenome | isolation source: marine sponge | host: Mycale hentscheli | place: New Zealand: South Island, Marlborough, Capsize Point | collected 2014-11-01 | reverse complement strand
GCCCTTTAGCAACACAGTTTTGCCCACCCAATGCGCCAATCATCATCAGATAATGCGCAAATTTTCCTTCTGGAGCATGAATTCGATATTCATCCATGCTGTTTATCACCGACGCATGATCCCCTTGTTCCCACCAGCTCAGTCGTTTTTCATCAGCCGCCCGCGCCTCCGGCGTGATGATATGAGAAGGGTCGGAGCTTTCATGTTGTTCAAGTTCATCAAGGGGCCAGAAACGATGACTCATTCCGCCGCTCGCGATTAAAACGACCCTTTTTTCAGACTGTTCGATAGCTTTTGCGATCCCTTCACCAACCGCAAGAAAGTTATGATCACGGGCTGTCTGACAAACACCCATGGACAACCATGCTTCGCCTTTATTTAGAAAATGCGCGATATTAATCGTGGGATAGTGAATCGGCAGTTCAGAATCATCACTGGCATGGCAGCGAACGCCATTGTCAACCACATGACCAGCAATGGACTGAGCAAGCTCAGGATTTCCTTTCATATCATAAGGTATTTGCGCCATGCCTCGGGGTAGTTCCTCCGAGGTGTAACGCCCCGCTCTTCTGGTATGCGCATTAATGACGAATTCCACTGTGGTATACCAATGGGTATCGAACAGTAAAACGGTGTCTGCCTCCAGCGGATCTAATACCTCAGTGCGCAGGCGATTCAGTCCCGGAACAAGGCTAATTTCCTTGCCCTCATTGAGCTCAAACCTTAGCGCTTTTGGAAACATGATGGTCGGCGCATGGGATAAGAATCCGGCGCCCACTATTTCACCCATATTAATAACTTCCTAAAGGGATTGATTTTGGGGTTGTTTTGACTTCAATAAAACAACTATTGACTTTTGTTGTGGTGAGATTATCATCCAACAAGATCGTGGTAGTGTAATCTGAGGTCTGTAATTTAGCTTTCTATTGCAGCTTCGCTATTGGCTTTGGCGGAGTGAACGTAGAGAGCGAAGCCAAAGCCGGTTTTTCAGGCTTTAGTATTGAATGTTGAGCCATCAAGTCGTTCCATGTTTGTGACTTACGCAAATGTGGAGACAACCCAATGACCCAACCTGATTACCCTAACCTATATGAAGTAGTGATGGAACAATTGATTCAACATGGCCCGCAGGCATTTCGTGATGTCATTACCGCGATGATGAATCAGGCCATGCAGATCGAACGATCCCAGTTTCTGGGTGCGGTGCCCCATGAACGCAGTGATAATCGCCGTGGCCATGCCAATGGATTCAAACCCAAACTGGTGGACACGACCCTTGGGACGCTAAATCTGTCGATACCCAAGACGCGTAATCACGGTGAGTCCGGGTTTTACCCGCACAGTCTGGAACAGGGACGACGCAGTGAGCGCGCGTTGATGCTGTGTGTGGCTCAGATGTACGTTAGTGGTGTCAGTACGCGCCGTGTGGAGAAGGTACTGGATCTGTTCGGTATTGAGAAAATATCTTCGACTCAGGTGTCCCGTGCAACGGCTTTGCTGGACGATGCCTTGTCAGTATGGCGGGATCGTGGTCTTGGCGAGGTACGTTATCTGGTACTGGATGCGCGTTACGAACGGGTCAGGATGGATCATGAGGTGGTGGATGCCGCGGTGCTCAGTGCGGTGGGAATACTACCGGATGGTCGACGAAGCGTACTGGGTGTGCAGATTGCCACCAGTGAAGCCGAGATCAACTGGCGGGAGTTTTTACAGTCGTTGGTGAAACGAGGCATGCATGGCATCACTTACATTGCCAGTGATGATCACGCGGGTTTGAAGGCGGCAAGGCGTGCCGTGTTTCCGGGTGTACCGTGGCAGCGTTGTCAGTTCCACCTGGCACAAAATGCGGTCAATCATGCGCCGACAGCAAAGGTTCGTAGTCGGATTGGTGGTGAACTGCGTTCGGTGTGGAATGCGACGGACGAGGCATCGGCCCGCGCTCAGTTGGAGCAACTGGCGGCCCGTTACGAGTCAGATTACTCAAAGCTGTCGCAATGGCTGCTCGATAACGTTCCTGAAGGACTGACGGTGTTCAATTTACCGGAGTCGCATCATCGAAAGATGAGAACGACGAATGGAATTGAGCGTCCGATCCAGCAGGAGATTAAACGGCGAACCCGGATTGTACGGGTCTTCCCGAATGAGGCATCTTTACTCAGGCTTGTCAGTGCCATCCTCGTCGAGATTGACGATGAATGGAGCAATGCCGACAAGCGATATATCGTGTGGAACGACAATAATGACTCAACCTAAATCAAAGTTACAGACGTAGGGTTGCACAATCAAGATCGTTTGCAACCAAACAAGTTTTCGCAGAACCGCTCCGCTGTTGAAACACTTAAATTGAGTTTATTCATGACCACACATTTAGATCGCGTTGAAATTGACGGCGTTTCCGTGTCTCCTCATCACTTTATCGGAGGAGAGCGAATCGCATCGGAAGATACTTTCGAAGTCCGTTGCCCCATGGATTGGAACAGAAAGCTCGCCGATGTCTCTCGCGGTAACCACCAAACTGCCACGGACGCAGTGTTGGCTGCGCAGAAAGGCTTTTCACAATGGTCTTCTTTGGGCATTCAAAAAAGAACCGATATTCTCTTTGCACTTGCAGATCTCATTGATAAAAATGCAGAAAAAATTGCCACCGTTGAATGCCTAGACATGGCGATGCTTTTGGAAAGCCTGAAATTGAGACTAGTACCACGTGGCGCACTCAATTTTCGTAACTACGCTGAACTGGTCGTTGAACATCAGGAGCGCGTCTGGAGCTCTAAAGGCACAAACAACCGCATTATCCGGGATCCAGCCGGACCTGCCGTTATCATTACGCCATGGAATGCGCCTTTCATGCTATCAACTTGGAAACTTGCCCCTGCGCTTGCAGCGGGAAACTCCGTTATTCTCAAACCAGCAGAATGGTCGCCATTGTCCGCGAGCCTTTTAGCCGATCTAATTAACGAAGCAGGTTTTCCACCTGGAGCATTCAATATTGTTCAGGGGCTAGGCTCTGAAGTCGGTGCAGCATTGGTGAGTGATCCAAGGGTAAGGAGAATTTCGTTCACCGGTTCTCCCGAAACCGCGCGACACATCGGTGTCGCTGCCGCAAAGAACATCGTTCCATTTACCGCCGAGCTCGGAGGGAAAGGTCCATTGATCGTTTTCGATGACGCAGACATCGACGCCGGAGCAAAAAAGGCAGCGGCTCAGTTTGAGGATTCAGGCCAAGTCTGTCTCGCTGGAACACGTTTGTTAGTGGGCTCATCGATCAAAGAAAAATTTCTTGAGCGTCTGATCCACTATACAGAGCAACATGTCGCCGGGGACAGTCAAGACACTGGCACCACACTAAGTGCAGCAATTCATCCTGTGCACTTAGAGCGAGTTGAAGGATTTGTGGAGCGCGCAAGAAAAAATGGGGACAAGGTTATCTTTGGCGGTGAGCGCTTTTGGCAGGAAAAACTCTGGTACAAACCCACTCTGATCGAGCCAGTCTCTAATGAATCTGAAATTGTGCAGAAAGAGGTTTTTGGTCCAGTGTTGACGCTACAAACCTTCGATTCAGAATCTCAGGCCATCGAATTAGCGAACAGCACAGATTACGGTCTATCCGGCATCATTTACACATCTAACGCTGAGCGTGCCGAACGGGTTGGTAGAGCAGTCAGAGCCGGGACCGTGTGGGTGAATTCGTTTCTTATTCGAGATTTGAGTGCACCTTTTGGAGGATATGGAATCAGCGGAATTGGTCGAGAAGGTGGCGACTATGCCTTGGACTTCCACAGCGATTTGAAAACATTGCAAATTCTCGATGGATCGGTGTCCTAGCTCCAAAAGAAAACCTGACCCAATCATGACCAACAACCAAATGAACACAGTCTCTTTGTATTAACAAGATAGATTGCAATATGTTCAAACTTAATGAGTCGGGCTCACAAACTAAGGACTTCTAGCCTTCTAAAAATTGGATACGCAGACAACGACGATAGAATACGCTCATCAACCATTGGAAATTCAGAAGTAGACATTCCCGTGTTGAACCCAGCGGCAATTTGTTATTCATTGCCGCTCTACAACTCATGCCCCATCCTTGGGAACTGAACCCTCCGCCCAACAAAGCGAATACCAAAGTGCGGAGGAGGGGTCCTCTTTCCACCTCATTAGCCCATCTATACTGGTGAAATAGGACGCTTCATCAAGGAATTCCCCGGAAACAATGTCTTCTTTCGCGCCGATGAGCACACTTATCAGGTTATCCGCGACCGCCATAAAAGTCTCACTGCCCGCACAACCGCCAAAGAAAACACACGTATTTCGGATCGAACAAAGTCCTGCTTCATGTAACAAAAAAACTAAGCGCCTGCCAATGTATGGATCATTACCCTTTCGTTCATAGGACCGAACATAGGCCTGCCAAATCCCATGAAATCCATCGGGCTCAGGCCAAGGTCGAAAATCACCATGATCGTCGTCAGCCACAACAACGCGCCCACCGGGACGAACAGCGTCTACCATCTGTGATATGACACTCATGGGATCCGAAATGTGCTCCAATAGAAATCGAGCATGAGCAAGATCGAAACTACCCCATTCATCGGAACGTAGGGGCAAATCAAGGGCATTTCCCTGCCGAAACTCCGTCAATTCAGATTCTCCCGCTTTGCTTGCCAGCCGATTAGCCTCTGCCAGTTGCGCGTGATCACGCTCAATGCCAAGGGCACGTCCTCCCGCCCCCGCCGTTCGGGCCATGACACGAGTAAACTGCCCCAAACCACTCCCAACATCAAGAATGCGCTCCCCTCCCCTAAGGCCCAGCTCCCGAGCAGATGCCTGATTGAGCAATTCATTCAAGAGCGACAGGCGACGTTGCTCCTCAGGAGAACTCCCGTGAATGTAATCAGAAGATGTATGTTGAGATTGTGAATTCATAAGTACCTCCAGCTACAGATTCCGCGAATCTAGGGCAAATCTGGGGACAGTATACCGATTAAACCCAGACAGCTGTTGACGGCATACGTTGTGAAAAGAGCATCTTCGTTCTTTTATAACAGAGTTTTATACCTAAGAACGCTTTAGGCCATGACTAGTGAAGAGTGTATTCCTCAAGCGAAGAAAGAGAAAGGTGGGTTCAGCCTAATCGGTGTACTGCCCCCGGAAATTTACCCCTGGAAATCCACATAACTGAACCTGCTCCCGTGTACACTCCATTTATCAGCCACAATGTTCATTAAACACAACAGAAAAATTGAAGCTCGAATTAATTACCAGTTTTTTCTAACGCTGCTTTCCACGCTACATCGATATGTTACCTAGTACGAAATTAACAAATAGAGCAACAATTGTCGTTGCCCTAGGGTTTCTAACCCTTGCAATGGCTTATTCCGCACGTGCGATTATCGGTTTATCAGTGCCTATCTGGGAAACTGAACTTGGCTGGACAAGGGGTCAAACCGCGAATGTGGCTGCCATTGCCTTACTCGTTATGGCCATCGTTGCCCCTATATCAGGTGCTGTGTTAGATCGCAAAGGATTGCGATTTACCCTATTAGTGGGAATGATTGCCGTTTGCATCAGCTGCATTATCGTGAGCCTTGCCAACAACATTTGGGTGTTACTTATTGGTTTTGGAATTATCGGTGGCATCGGTTTCGGTATCATTGCCACCCACGTTATCGCTGCGGCAGTTGCTCGTGTTTATCCTAAATCCGTGGGATTTGCTTCCGGTATAGCCACTTCTGGTTCTACCGCGGGGCAATTCTTAATCGTTCCACTGGTCGCACTTTTACTCGGCTCTTTTAGTTGGAGATGGGGTTTTGTTGGACTTGGGATTGGTACGGCATTACTCATCCCATTTATTTGGGTGATTCCGGATGAAGATACATCTAAAGCAAAGAACAGTCCATCCAAGTTGTCAGGCGGTCACACTCTGGATGCCAATCTTAAAACAGACTTAGCAAAACTGGCGAGCAGCCCTGTATTTCATCTTCTGTTTTGGAGCTACCTCATTTGCGGGTATACGACCAGTGGTGTAATTGAGACGCATCTATTACCGTACGCTTCATTTTGTGGCTTTTTACCCGTTCCAAGTGCCACCGCTTACGGGATTTTGTCAGCCTTTAATTTGATCGGCATGATTAGCGTTGGGTGGCTGACAGATCGTATGAATCGGCCTCTATTATTGGGCGCCATCTACATTATTCGGGGTCTCACATTTTGGATCTTGCTCAACGTAGGCAGCGATTACGAAACCCTGATTTTGTTTGCCATTATCTTCGGCATGGTTGACTACTCCACTGTCCCAGTCACAACCAGCCTCGTCGTTAGCCATCTAGGGTTACGTGTTGTTGGCTTGGTAATGGGGTTGCTTACCGCAGGACATCAATTGGGCGCAGCGGCAGGAGCCGCATTAGGTGGCTATTTCTTTGATCAAAATTCAAGCTATGATCTCGTCTGGAGCAGCTCCATAGCCTTGGCGATCATCGCAGGAGTACTTGTATTTGTAATAAGAGATAAGCCCAGCACCTGACCGCCGGCGACATTAAGGGTATCAAAGCGAAGTGAATCTAGGAACAGCACTCCTATTAAGTCCAGACAGCTTTTAGGGATGCAAAGAGTATTCTCATTCTTTTGAAGTGCGAGATGAATACCTATCTATAGAGCGCTTGGAGCCATGTTGGTGGACAGCAACTCCCCAAAGCGCTAAAAAAGATAGGTGACTCTAGCCAATAGGTATACTGCCCTGAAAACCCACCACGCCAAATACTGGTTATTCTTCTAAGGTACTTTTGTAATGCGCTGAGCCTGGACCTCGGGGCGCTCTGATGCCGCGGAATTCCCATTCGCCTCCCATAGCAGTGGAAACCACTTCTTCGGTGGTCATTGGTTGGTGGCCGACATCAGTTCGAACAGCTGTCGGGCCTTCGACGACGGTATTGGTTAATGCACCTAAGCCTTCTACCTCCACGGTCACCACATCTCCGGGCTGAACGGGTCTGCTGTTCGCCGGGGTTCCGGAAAGTAATATATCACCGGGTTGAAGGGTAATCGTTCTGGCAATATCCGCCACTAGATAATGCATATCCCATTGCATTTCATTGGTATTTCCGTCCTGCTTCACCACACCATTAACCAATGTGCGAATGGATTTGTTACGAAAGTCCCAATCCGTAACCAGCGCTGGACCCACTGGACACAAGGTATCTGCCCCTTTTACCCGCAACATCGACCCAGCATCCGTGTCTCGGAAATCATGCAACCCGTAGTCATTCGACACAGCGTATCCCGCAATGTAGTCCCCAGCTTCTTCCTGACTAATGTTTCGGCAATGTCGCCCAATAACAATCGCAATCTCCCCTTCGTAATTTAGCCAATCGCACCCCTTGGGCCGGACCACATTTGCCTTATGACCACACAGCGCAGTAATGGGCTTATGAAAATAGGTCGGAGTAGCTGGTAGCTTAGTCATGAACTCGTCGACACGACTTTTATAGTTGAGATGAACACATACAATTTTCTTCGGTTCAACCGGCGCTAAATGCACTGCATCATCAATAGCCACTTGGCGCCCATCATCGGAAATCAGATTATCTCCCTGGCGTTGAACGACTGTGGGATAACCTTCCAGCAAAATTTTTCGATATTCAGTCATGGATCTCAGTAGATTAGTGATTATATGTAGAGGTTGATTTCGTTAGGTAACAAACGATATTATATCAGCTTGGTAATTGATATCACACGTTAAAGGACATACACAAGTTCTTTATCTCCAAACACCTCATCACTTTTTTTGGGAGTCACGCGATATGTCACTGAACGGTTTCATGTTTCCACGTTCCGCAACGGGAAAATCATCACTGGTACCCGATACCCCCTGGCATTATTCGGGCAGTCTTTTAACAATGGAATACAGAACTCATGTTGATCGGGTTGCCGAGCTATTACCAGAAGGATGCGAACTCGCTGATGAAGACCCCGGTGCTGTGGCGATTATTTGGGCCGAATGGCAAAACTGTCGAGATGATTATAGTGAAATTCTCGATCCAGCACGGAGCCAATACAAAGAAGCCTTTGTTGTCGCTCGCTGCAAGTATCAAGGGCAGACTTATTCGCGCTGCCTTTATATTTGGGTCGATTCTGACTATGCATTGGTACGTGGACATTTTCAGGGATACCCCAAAAAGCTGGCTTCCATTTTTGTCAGTCGACCCATTACCGTCGGACAAGCAGGTCCGCGTCTGGAAGTAGGTGGAAAGTTTGGTGCTAGTGTCACCGCCTACGATCACAAGTTAGCTCACGGCACCTTTGAAATCACTGAAGAAACTGACCGTGGTGGATTTGTTAACGGTCATCCGATGATACACAACCGCTGGATGCCAGCGATTGAAGGGGACGGTAGTGACAGTCTCAATGAACTGGTCACCATGAGAGCCTATCAGAGTGAGTTGGGAAGAAGTTTTAAAGGAAAGATCGATCTCCAACTTTTTGATTCACCAGTGGAAGAGCTTGCTGACCTAGAAGTGCTTGAGCCCATTGCTGGTTATTGGCAAGAAGTGGCATTCTCATGGCGTAGTGGTACCACATTAAAACGGCGCAATTTACCGGAGATTGATTAAGCAGGTGACAACCAAGCCTAGGGATACATCCAAGACAATTCAGGAGCGTATTGCTGCCACTCATGTCAATGAGCTAGGCGTTGATCTTGGCGCAATGGCTGTAATATCAAATATCTTTCGGGTCTCTGTACTATTTCATAATCAAGCAGAAAAACGCTTCCTGGTAAAACATAAACTCACGTTTTCCGGGTTCACAGTCTTGTGGGTATTGTGGGTATTTGGTCGCATGGAGTCATACCAATTAGCCGAAGAATGTGGCATCTCCAAAGGGACATTAACGGGAATTGTGAACACTCTGGAGAAACACGGGTTTGCGGAACGTAAACCTCATTCCACAGATGGCCGACGCCGATTTGTACAACTGACCCGTAAAGGTAGGAGTTTAATGAAAGAACTGTTCCTCGCAATCAATGCCCTTGAGCGGGAATTTGTCAGTGAACTCAACCAAACTGAAATAACCGAAGCTTCCCGTATGTTACGAATAATTTTACACACCCAGGACAACCTGACATGACAATTTGGAACCCCATTGATGATGGTTATGCTGACATCTCAGACCATGATGCTTTTCTCCAAGGTGTACCGCACAAGACATTCTCTAGACTGAGAAAAGAAGACCCTTTGTCATGGACCGCTGGTGGACAGTTTGAAGACTACTGGTCCATGACTCGATATGAGGACATCATTGAATTTAATAGCCAAACCGCTGTACTAAGCTCCGCCCATGGGATTCGCATTGAAGACCAAAGCCGTGAGGAATACATGGCACGCAGAACATTTCAGGAAACAGACCCACCAGAGCATACCCAAACTCGCACTCGCGTGGCACGCGCGTTCTCAAGGCCCGTCATTGCTGGTTTTGAAGACACAATTCGACAGCTATGCAACGATATTCTCGATCAAGCTCTGGCTTCGGAAGAGTTTGATGCGGCTAAATCCATTAGTCGCCAGCTACCCATGAGGATGCTTGGGCAAATTCTTGGTATTCCCGACGCAGACCTCGACTGGCTTGTCACCAAGGGTGATGAATTAATCGCCAATACTGACCCTGAATACACTGATCATCTTCATGATAAAGATGACACCGATGATTTTCGACTGATGCCATTTCGCTCTCCAGCGGGCGCAGAACTTTATACTTATGCGCATAATTTGATGAAGGATCGAATTTCTCGGGGAGAAACCGGAGGAGTGCTTGATATCATTTTGCAACCCAATGAAAAAGGGAAAGTGATCAGTGATACCGAGTTCCGTAATTTTTTCTGTCTATTAGTCGCAGCAGGTAATGACACCACTCGATACACACTCTCAGCGTCAATGCATGCTTTGGCAAACCAGCCTGGGCTGTTCTCGCAATTGGCCTCAGGCGACGACAAAATATGGGCGCCAGCTACTGAGGAGTTTATTCGATGGGCATCACCCACTATGCACTTCCGACGCACCGCCACCGAGGGGTTTGAACTACATGGTAAAAAGGTCCGAGAAGGCGACAAGGTTGTCTATTGGTTTGTTTCCGGCAATCGTGACGAAAGTCGATTTAAGAATCCGTTTGAGGTAGATATTCATCGAACTCCGAATCATCACATGGCATTTGGTCAGGGAGGCCCCCATGTGTGTCTTGGGATGTGGCTGGCAAGACTGGAAATACGGGTTTTGCTACAGGAATTAGTCAAGCGGGTATCCAGCATTGAACAAGTTGGACAGCACGAATACCTGCGCTCCAATTTCGTGGGCGGTATAAAGAAATTGCCAATTAAAGTTAAGCTAAAATAACACCACGATACAAATTTGGCTGGCGATAATTTTAGGGGTAACCATGAGATCGCCCGCTACTAGCGTATTTGGACTTAACTCACATTGATCGATCGTGACTTATTCAAAGGTCCCTTAACGATCGTTCGACTTAGGTTTAGTGTTGCCCGTTTTCAGTAATCTGCAAAGAGTAAAGATAAATCATGACCAAAAAAAGACTCAGAGTACTATTTTGTGACCACCTCAATCTCGCCCGGGGGAAATACCTTCCAGGCGACCACGCTGGTGGTGGCGAATCGCGATTCTGTCAGGGTGTTTTCGCACTGACCTATGACAAGGATCTGCTGCCCGCTCCCTGCTCTACGCTGTTAGAGGGCCTACCCGACATGGTGGCAAAGTTCGACGGTCAGGATATCCGAAAAGGATGGCATGATGGTGATGACGTTGTGATTGCTGATCTTTATGACACAAAGGGTCAAACTTTGCCTGTTTGTGGACGATCCTTGTTAAAACGAACCATCGACGAATGGAAAGTACTGGGTTATACCCCCAAAGTGGGAATTGAGCTGGAGGCCTATGCGTATACGCGAGATGACTCAGGTGAATGGCAGCCGTACGACACACCTGGCGCCTTTGTTTATAGTACTGGCCCATTGAGTGACCCCGCAGGGTTCACGGATGCGATCTGGCAACGTGCTGAGGAAACCGGTTTTTCATTGGAAATGATCACCACTGAATTTGATTCTCCTCAGTTCGAATTCACCTTGCGTTTTGATGATGCGCTCAAAGCCGTGGATGATATTTTTCTTTTCCGCCTGATGGCGCGGGAAGTTGCAATGGAATATGGAATTTTACTCACCTTTATGCCGAAACCCATACCTGAGATCAGCGGTTCCGGTGTTCATGTTAACTTTAGCTTGTGGGATGATAATGGCGTCAATCAAATTGGAGATAGTCAGTCCGCTGACAACCTGTCTGACCTCGGGCGCCGTTGCGTAGCAGGTTTAATGCACCACCATCGCGGTTTATCCGGAATCCTTGCTCCTACGGTCAATTCCTATGCTCGATTACAACCTGCGAGTCTTTCCGGATATTGGCGAAATTGGGGATCGGACCATCGCGGTGTTACAACAAGGATCACCACGGAAACCGGGGCACTTGCGCGTATAGAACACCGCATGCCTGATGGAGCCTGCAATCCCTATACCATGGTAGCCACCGTGCTTCAGGCTGCATTACTCGGTTTTAGAAACGACTATGCACTTGTCCCAGCAGAGACCGCTGACTGTCTTGAGACTCATGATGCTGAAGACGGTGTTCCCGATAACCTAGCTGGTGCGTTGGAAGCATTACAACAAGATCAGGCATTGATTGATGCTGTGGGCTCAGATCTCGTTGGAAATCTCATGGTGCTAAAATCAGACGAAATAGAAAAAACGGCAGAGCTGGATCAAAAGGGCCTGTTAGATTTTTATATGCACTATATATAGAGCAACATCCGAGCTGAGATCAGACCAAAGACGATTGAGTACAACATTGCCTTACCTAGAGGAAGGCAATGTCGCATTTAGTAAAATTGCAGGTATCGGGGCATACACAGCGGTAGTCTAGGAAGGTTTTATCTGGTGTCACATTATTCCTTAGCCCCCTGCTTCCTGATTTCGGGCTTATTGGTAATTTCTGACACACCAAATTAACGACACATTGATGAACCAACGTCCATCTAGAAAAACATAAGTATCGAGATAACACGCTAATGATTGATTTTTATACTTGGGGAACACCCAATGGGCGCAAGGTTTCCATCATGCTGGAGGAGACCAACCTCGACTATCAGACTTTTCCCATTGACATCACCAAAGACGAGCAGTTTGATGAACAATTTTTAGAAATCAGCCCCAATAACAAAATCCCAGCCATCGTCGATCATGATAATGACTCCATGACCTTGATGGAGTCTGGTGCGATTCTGATCTATTTAGCGGAGAAATCGGGAAAGCTCTTGCCGAAAGATGGAGAGGCACACTGGAGGACCATCGAATGGTTGATGTTGCAAATGGGGGGTATTGGACCCATGCTGGGTCAAGTCCATCACTTTGTTAAATTTAACCCTGGGAAAAGTGCCTATGCGGAAGCACGTTTCCGAGCGGAAGCAAGGCGATTATACGACCTACTCGATGAACGGCTTGAACAAACGGAATACTTGTCTGGAGACTATTCCATTGCAGACATCGCTACCTGGCCCTGGGTTTCGAGATTTGAGTGGCAAAACATGAACCTAGAAGACTACCCTCATTTGAAACGCTGGTATTGTGAAATAGCAAAAAGACCCGCCGTGCAGCGGGGTTATCACGTGCCATCGAAGATTCAAGAAATACCCATTCCGTAGCATCCTATTTCATAAGGTGTCAGATTTGGTCTAAACTTCTACAAATCATCAGCTTGCACGGTTGCGGCTTGATAAAACAACAGGGCAACCGACACGAGAAGCCCTCGCATCTTCTGCCGTTCCATTAGCTTTTTCATTAGTTTCAACATCTTATTTCCTTGCCTATTTTTCATCGTCCTCGACACCTACGTCCATTTGATAAACCAAGCGATTGACACATGCAACCCACCTAATTGATGTTGCGTTTTTTCACCTTTAATTTGAACCGATCATCATTCTCCGCACTTCATTTGCATCAATGCCAGTCTCGTTGGCATAGGCCTCGAAAACAGCTTGCCACTCCGGAGTATCGACTTTCGATATCGAGGGGAGATTACCTTGCAAGGAGCTTTTCCCCTTGGGGGAAAAATTGGGTCCGCTCGATGCTTTCACTACGAGCAATTGATCCGCGTTAGCCAGCCGTTCGAATCGAGCGTTCACACTCTGAATATCAATCGCGCCAAGCCCACTCAACGAAACTGACTCACCCAATCCAACCGTCTTTTGTGTTTTCTTACTTAACAAGTTCGTTCTTCGAGTCAATTCACTCAATCGATATTCCCGCGCCGTGATTGTGTTACTGAGTGTTTGATAGGATTGCGCAAACTTGGCTAGCTCCTCATCTTCGACAGCAGCGCCTTTTCCTACTTCTGTTTGACGTGGGTTTGATTGATTGTTGAAAAAAACAGAAAGGCTTTCGCGAAAATGAAAACCAATGGCAATGGCAATGGCAATGGCAAACAGCGTTAGCGCTAACATCCCAATACCGCTAACCGTATTCCATTTGATAATGAATTGAGATTTCTTCGTCATATTTCTGTGCTCCCTGCAATACCTAAATTTCTCTCTTTTACCCAAATCTGGCTGAATTCGATTTTTCCAGAGGCCCCCGAAAGCTAAACTTTCGAATGGGTGTGATCATTGAGGTTATCACCCACCATTCAGACCTAACTGCATTAACACAAGACAAAGCTCGCTAAACTGTGGCAGTTGGGGAAATTGAAATTAGCGAAGTCTCTCGCGCCATTGAGAGTAAACTCACTAGTCCATCGCCCATCTTTTCAAGCACTTATCCGTTCTATTTCAGTGCTCGATGTTGGTTCATCAGCCCTCCTACGCTGAAATCACTTAACTCAAGCTACTCCCTAGAAAAGCCCATGCGTTTCACGAACTCCGACTTCCTTTACTGTCTCGGAGTCATCACCGTCAAACACAAAAAATACATTGGATGCATGCAAAGCGGTGATCTCTGTAGCCATAACAATAAAACTGCGTGGCATAACTACATTCTCTATTCGTCTTAGATACCATTACCCAATTAGCGAACATAAAACCACAAGCGATCAGCACGCTTACTAGGAGAATAATAATATCCATTATTTCCCGATAACCCGATATAAAATTGATACCTCGAGGCCATGTCCTGAACCATCCAGAACAGATGGCGATACCCCGTAAACAACCTACCTTTCGCATATGTATTCGATAGTTTCTTTCGAAATTCAAAGATGGAATCCAAATGGGGTATTAAGGAATTATTAAACGTTGGGTTCCCCATCGGATACTTAAATTGGATGAACGTATACAGCTCTTCAGCACTAAGGATATCGGGAGTATTCCCTACAATAATCATTTCAATGTCATCCATCTCATCAATGATTCCTAAACTATAGTCGTCCCCAATCGGCCCGCGCCCCAAATCATATTTATCAACACCAATAGGCTCTACAAAAAACCCATTAGGGATAGTACTACCCGCTGCCCCCAGATAAGCAGCGAGTGTCCATCCTCCACCATCGGTGGTCATGTCACAAAACACTTCCACTGAATCACTAGGGTTGTCGTTATGCACATGATTGTGCAACCCTACGTCTGTAACTTTGATTTAGGTTGAGTCATTATCGTCGTTCCACACGATATATCGCTTGTCGGCATTGCTCCATTCATCGTCAATCTCGACGAGGATGGCACTGACAAGCCTGAGTAAAGATGCCTCATTCGGGAAGACCCGTACAATCCGGGTTCGCCGTTTAATCTCCTGCTGGATCGGACGCTCAATTCCATTCGTCGTTCTCATCTTTCGATGATGCGACTCCGGTAAATTGAACACCGTCAGTCCTTCAGGAACGTTATCGAGCAGCCATTGCGACAGCTTTGAGTAATCTGACTCGTAACGGGCCGCCAGTTGCTCCAACTGAGCGCGGGCAGATGCCTCGTCCGTCGCATTCCACACCGAACGCAGTTCACCACCAATCCGACTACGAACCTTTGCTGTCGGCGCATGATTGACCGCATTTTGTGCCAGGTGGAACTGACAACGCTGCCACGGTACCCCCGGAAACACAGCACGTCTCGCTGCTTTGAGGCCCGCGTGGTCATCACTGGCAATGTAAGTGATGCCATGCATGCCTCGTTTCACCAACGACTGTAAAAACTCCCGCCAGTTGATCTCGGCTTCACTGGTGGCAATCTGCACACCCAGTACGCTTCGTCGACCATCCGGTAGTATTCCCACCGCACTGAGCACCGCGGCATCCACCACCTCATGATCCATCCTGACCCGTTCGTAACGCGCATCCAGTACCAGATAACGTATCTCGCCAAGACCACGATCCCGCCATACTGACAAGGCATCGTCCAGCAAAGCCGTTGCACGGGACACCTGAGTCGAAGATATTTTCTCAATACCGAACAGATCCAGTACCTTCTCCACACGGCGCGTACTGACACCACTAACGTACATCTGAGCCACACACAGCATCAACGCGCGCTCACTGCGTCGTCCCTGTTCCAGACTGTGCGGGTAAAACCCGGACTCACCGTGATTACGCGTCTTGGGTATCGACAGATTTAGCGTCCCAAGGGTCGTGTCCACCTGTTTGGGTTTGAATCCATTGGCATGGCCACGGCGATTATCACTGCGTTCATGGGGCACCGCACCCAGAAACTGGGATCGTTCGATCTGCATGGCCTGATTCATCATCGCGGTAATGACATCACGAAATGCCTGCGGGCCATGTTGAATCAATTGTTCCATCACTACTTCATATAGGTTAGGGTAATCAGGTTGGGTCATTGGGTTGTCTCCACATTTGCGTAAGTCACAAAAATGGAACGACTTGATGGCTCAACATTCAATACTAAAGCCTGAAAAACCGGCTTTGGCTTCGCTCTCTACGTTCACTCCGCCAAAGCCAATAGCGAAGCTGCAATAGAAAGCTAAATTACAGACCTCAGATTACACTACCTTGGCCCTCTGGCTTTGATTTTCAAAATATCTTCCAGTTTACTCAATTGACCTCGGGACTTTTCCTTTCCATTGGAGTCAGTGACAACATAGTCAAAAGGGGATTCGAGATAAATGAAAAGACTCATGAGATGCTAGTGACTCTGACTATGTCGATATAAACGTTATCCTCGATACTTCGCTTCAATAGATAACGACTGCTAATCGTTATCCTTCCATACGAACTCGTTACATTAACTAAAAAGTACGTCGTAGAAACATCTGCAAAACCAGCGGCCACATCACCGTGTGAAGCTAGTTCTGTGGCAGTAATAAAGTCGTCGATGGAAGGATAGCCGTTTTCTCCCCGGCCTGATGCCAAAGCAGATCCAGCGCCGATCGGTAGTACGGTACGACCAAAGATACCGAAGAGCGAATCTGAGCAGGTATTTATATTGATCGGTAAACCAGCTTCAGGTAGCGCGGAGACTAATGGGCTTATTTCTTCAAATGCAACCCTATCGATTCCTTTCACCAACAATAGCTCGCTAATATCGCTCATGAAACTATTCGCCGTCCTCATGGGTGGGTCACCGAGTAGATATTCATCATCCTCAGCACCCTCAGGACCTGTTGGGGAGGCATCATCATCCAACCAATCTTTAATGCTCACCGCCAATGCAGGACTTTGGCCTGTTATTTCAAGGAGTCTTTTAAAGCCCGCCATCCAGATACCATTTTCAATATTGATTGGCGGCACCAACGCGTTCCACGATTCATTCAGGTGGTCCGTGTTTGAAGATTCCCCATCTTTTTGCAAGACCAGCATCGCCCACTGCAATCCACTTTCCGCGAGATATTGAGCCTGCAAACGATCGTGTTGGTTTTCCACGCGTCGTATCGCCATATGATCATCGCCAATGAGATAACTTCCCGCAGAAGCGAGTAATGCCAGACACAACAATACCAGCACCAATGCCACCCCTTTTTGCTTTTCAGAATTCACCAAAAAACCTAATCCGACGATTAATACTTGCACCGGTTTCGGGGGGTAACAACAAGCTCTACGTGATAATCAACATGCGTATTGTCAGCCTCCTCAAATGCCTCCAGATCAGGTGTGACTGCTAACCTCACATCACTAATTCCCGTCAATATCTTATGCGTGATAGGTTCACTGTTCTGGGCTCGATCAAGCACCCGCCAATTAGACCGAATGATAGAGTCTTCGTGAAAGCTCCAACTCACCCGAAACAATCTGCTTTGGCCCTTACCCCGATAGTCAGGTAGCGAACTCGTCACTGACAACAGTTCCTTACCGTCAACAGACCCAACCACAATAGCATCTTGATAGTCACCGTATTGATCTCGAACCTTTCGGTTGATTGCATAGTGAATGTCCCTCTCTATCATGTGCAAAAAACGATTCATACTCGTGAATTGTGCATCCCGGCGGTTGAGAACCTCTCCTGTGGAAAAGTACTGCTCCATAGTGAAAAACATCGCCAACGATATAACCGAAAATATTGAAATGGCAACCAACGTTTCAAGCAGACTAAAACCATTCGATGTGTCAGGCATTTGGGTATTCATCGAAGATCAGTTCTCATTCCCCCTCTGGTTCAGGTTCGCTTTGTAATAAAATAGCTCCCCGTAACCGTCCACCTTATCGATCTGTGAACTAACATCAATTCGAATGATGTCCAAATTCGGTGTGGCAGAATGTTTCATCTTAATCTTCCATTCGTACCCTGCCATATTCGTGCTAACCTCACTTAACAGGCTATTCCAGTTTTTGGATTCCAATACACTGTTTATGTGATTACTCGACACTAAATTCGCGACAAATCGTTTCTCGGTTTCATTCCGCACCGTCACACTCTGGGTAATCATCTTCGCAGCAGCCGCGATACCCACTGCGACTATAGACAGTGACACAAGCACCTCTAATAGCGTAAATCCTCCATGGAAAGAATGCGTTGTTTTAGATTTTGCAGATCCGTTATTCATCATCTAGTGGCTTTTCCATTACCAACACATTCAATTCCTCATTGACTTCAATGTCATAGCGCTTGTTTGTTCCAGAAAAAGACACCTCAAAATCTGAAATCAGCCCGATAGGGTCAACAATAATCCGCTCGTTATTATTGGATGGCATTGACCATGACACCCTGATATCAGTGGGAATTACTGTCCTACTAAGCAAACCATCGTCAAACTCTTTCCACCGCTCTATATAGGCATAGAAACGATAAACAGTAACGGCCAAGCTTCTCGATTCACCTTCGAAACCAACAGCCATCGGCTTTCCGGAAAGCATGCTTTCTTCTCTGAGATAACCAATTTTCTTAGCGAATTTCTGTGCTTCTACACGGGCGAGATTATCGTTATTCATCGCTAGGTTGGAAATAGCTAATGAGCTGATGACACCGACGAGCACGCACACAACCATAATTTCGACCAGCGTAAACCCATATTCAAACAGGCTTGTTTTCTTATCGCATGGTTTAACTTCGAGAAACAACACGCTCCTAAACTCGCTAGTTGTCGGCTTTCCAGTTGGTAATGTCCTCATCACTACCTAAGCCACCCAATACCCCATCGGATCCCAATGACCATAAGTCAAAAGCGCCATGTTCTCCTGGGGACAAATACTGATAATCCCCACCCCATGGATCTTTGGGGAGTCGATCGATATACCCTCCCTCTTTCCAACTCTGTGCCTCACTCCCGGGGTCAGTGACCAGCGCTTCCAAACCAATATCGGTAGTAGGGTATTTATAATTATCAAGCTTATAAAGCTTAAGTGCATTGGTGAGAGACTGGATATCACTCGTTGCCTTGGTAACGAATGCCTGCTCCTGCCTACCAAGTACCCGAGGCAAAATAAGCGTCGAGAGTATGCCAATAATGACAACAACAACCATTATCTCTATCAATGTAAATCCTTTTTGTTCATTGCATTTTGCTCCAGTGCATCGATGCCGACCATTTTCCATGGAATACTCCGGTCTAAGTGTTATTTTATGTGTTTGCTTAACTTAGAGTTACTTTGCCTTGGAGTCACTTGAGGTCGCTAACTGATTATTTGGTTAATGTCAAAAATAGGTAGCAGTATCGCTAGAACGATTAACATTACCAGCGCTCCCATTATCAGTATCATTAATGGTTCGAACAGACTCACAGTAATCATAGTACGGGACTCAATTTGTCGCTCAGCCACGGCAGCGGATTTCTCCAACATCTCAGCTAACCGGCCGCTCTTTTCTCCACTTTGGACCATCTGAACCATAAGAGGGGGGAAATGGCCCGCTCGCTCCAGCGCCTTGTGTAGGCTCGCTCCTTCAGTCACTTCATTGGTAGCTTGCCTCAAACTGTGCCGCATTCTCTGATTGGCAACCACTTTAGCTCCTGCTTCCAAAGCGGTGATAAGAGGCACATCACTGCCGACCATGATCGACAACGTCCTTGCCATACGAGCAGCGTTTAAACCTTGGCTCAGTTTCTTTATGCCTGGCAACCTTAAGTACACTCCGTGCAACCATAGTTTTGGAGGGCCTTTTCGAAAAACAGAAATAGTACCCAGGCTGCAAATTGTAATAACACCCATCATAGTAAATCCGTGTTGCTTAACAAAATCACTCACTCCTATCAAGATCCGAGTTAACCAAGGCAGAGCCTGCCCGGTGTCACTAAACACAGACACAACTTTTGGCACGACAAAAGTAATGAGCCCACTCACGATGAGAATGGACACCACCATCAGAATAATAGGATACACAAGCGCAGACGTGATTTTGCGGCCAATATCCAATCTATCTTCAATGTATTGGGCGAGTCGTTCCATCACTTCAGACAATTTTCCAGTTTGTTCCCCGGCTTCGATAGTGGCGATATATAGCTCTGAAAATGTCCGTGGGTAACCGGAGAACGCGTAAGCAAGCGTATGCCCCTCTAGCACTTTTTCCTTAATATTGCTGAGCATGGACTCAATTTGATAACTCTCCTCCTGATTCACCAGTGCCGTAAAACAATCTTCGATCGTTAATCCCGATGACAACAAAATAGCAAACTGCCGAGTGATAATCGACAGTTCTGTGTCATTTAACTTTAGTCTACTCTGAGCGCCCTTTTGGGTATTTGAAATTACGCTTTGAGTAAGAACAGATACAGGGAAAAGCCCTTGATCCCTAAGATATTGCCTTGCTTTTTTTGCATTGTCTGCCGGAATCATCCCTTTCCTGTTTCGCCCTTTCGCATCCAGAGCGTTATACTCATATACAGACATGGAATCAGCTCTACTGCGCCGTTACGCGAAGTAGCTCGCTCAGGCTCGTAATCCCGGCCTTCACCAAATCAAGTCCATTTTGTTGAATGTCAACACACGTCAATCGGACATGGGCCAACATCTCCTGTTCTGATCGTCTCCCATGAATCATCGTCCTTAACGTATCATCAACAACAATTAGCTCGTAAATGCCCGTTCTTCCTCGGTATCCTGTAAACGCACAGGCTTGACAGCCCGTTGATTCGTAATAAACCTCTCGCCTATATTCTGAGCAACCAATACCCTCTTTGGTTCCCCGTTCGCCCTTCTCTATCAACTCTGCGGGTTGTTTACAGTCGGGACAGAGTTTTCTCACCAATCGCTGAGCCAATACTCCAATTAGACTCGAGGAGACTAGAAAAGGCTCAACTCCCATATTGATTAATCGAGTAACAGCACCGATGGCCGTGTTAGTGTGCAATGTCGAAAGCGCCAGATGACCTGTCAAGCTGGCCTGAATAGATATTTCCGCGGTTTCTAAATCTCTTATCTCTCCAATCAATACTACGTCGGGATCTTGACGCAAAATCGACCTTAGGCCCGCGGCAAAAGTAAAATCAATCTTTGAATTGACCTGAGTCTGGCCAACACCACTCAGATCGTACTCAATCGGGTCCTCTATGGTCAAAATATTGAGCGCATCTCTGTTTAGCTCTGAGATTCCAGCATACAATGAAGTAGTTTTTCCCGACCCAGTTGGACCTGTCACCAAGAAGATACCATGAGGGGAGTGAATCAGTTTTTCAAATTTTCTAGCCAAATCACCTCTCATACCCAGCCGATTAATCCTGAAGCGTGAAGCCTGTTTATCCAACAATCTGAGCACGACCCGTTCACCATGTTGAGTTGGTAACACCGAGACTCTCACATCAATTTGCCGATCCCCTACTCGAAGAGACATTCTGCCGTCCTGGGGCAGCCGCTTTTCTGCGATATCCATCTTCGACATAACTTTAATTCTAGATACCAGCGCGCTGTGCAGCCCTCTTTGGGGATCAACAACATCTCTTAGCAAACCATCGATTCGAAAACGAACACTCGAACGCGAATCAAAAGCCTCCAAATGAATATCAGAGGCCTCTTCCCTAATCGCCTGAGTCAACAGTGCGTTGATTAGCCGAATAATCGGCGCATCATCAACGGACTCTAAAAGATCCATTGTTTCAGGTAACTCTTGAGTTAGCATAGAGAAATCTTCTTCTTCCCCTAAATCTTCGACCATTTGAGTAGCAGCAGATTGCCCCTTTTCGTGGGTTCTTCTCAACACAAGATAAAATGTTTCTTCTTCTACCTGGTGGAGCTGAGTGGGTCGTCGAAAGTGGCGCTCTATCTCCTCGACGGAGTCCATTGAAATGGATGGTGAATGAATCACCGACAGCACACCATTTCTTTCATTGATTACCATCACTTTGTGGCGCTTGGAGAAATTGTAGGGGATCCGGCTCGTCCAGTTGACGTCTGACAATGCAAACCAATCAGGTTCTTCGACGCAGGAGTCTGGCACCATCGGGGTTAGCATATCTCCGCCTCTGGATGATAGAGCCACCACGCTATCCAACGAGAAATGAATGGAATCAAACAACTCATTCAAGCAGCCCGGAGAAATTGATGGGATGGTTTTCTAGCGTAACTCTTTTCCATTATTTCCTTGCCGTCTCAGGTGCATGAGAAATTGCATTCTCCCCTTTGGTCTGCAACGGTGCGATGGCGGATACCTTTTCAGGCTGGCCCGTTTCCCAATTAATCATGGGAAGAACAGGATTCTCTACACCCTGAATCAACTCCCTTGTGTCCGGTTGTCCCACGATTTCTTCCCTCCGGATCATTCGATATTTCCCTTTCGTCAGGTTCAACATATCTGCCTGTGAACGGATCACTTTTGGTCGAAGAAAAACCATCAGATTAGTTTTGGCATTGGCTTTTGACTTTCTTCTGAAAAGTGCGCCAAGAAGTGGGATTTTTCCAAGCCCCGGCACATACTCATAGGTGTCAATCACACTGTCACGAATCAGTCCGCCTAAAACAATGATCTGACCATCGTCTACCAACACATTGGTCTGAATTGAACGGTTGTCAGTGACCAAATCAGAAGCACCCTGGAGCGTGGTCCTACTCACGTTGGAAACAGTTTGTTCTATATTCAGTTGAATAACATCACCATCGTTGATCTGAGGTGTGATTTTCAGGCTTAGCCCCACATCTTTTCGTTCAATGGTTTGAAATGGATTAACAACGCCAGTCGTGGTCCCAGTATTGCTAGTATCTGTTGAGGTCGTACTGGCGCTCGAAACAAACTGCCCGGTTATAAATGGCACTTCCTGACCCACTGTAATTTCAGCCGTTTCATTATCCAACGTCAGCAGGTTCGGCGTTGATAAAATATTCGCGCTGGCATTACTTCTGAGCGCACGCAATACAAAACCAAGATCGGGAACGAGATTACCTGCAAGATCAAACACAAACCGATTGATAAAACCCAATGCAATACCGCCCGTTTGGTTAGTAAAACTGGTCGATCCCGTTATTTGATCCCCGCCAATGCTCGTTTGTCCATTTAGATTCGGCGCACTGTTCAAGTTCCATTGCACTCCAACATCAGACTCCTTGCCTTGAGTTACTTCGGCGATAATCATCTCCACATACACTTGGGCCCGCCTGATATCTAGTTTATCCACAACGGTCTTCAAATCATGGAAATCCTCTTCTCCCGCTCGAATAATCAGTGCATTATTTTGCTCGTCCGCTTGGATACTAACCACCGCCCCGCTATTTGCCGAGTCCGAGCCGCTAGACCTATTTTGGATAACGGTATTGAGAATCCCCGTTAGCTCTTTGGCTTTGGCATGTTTGAGATAAAGTACATGAACATTCGAAGGTGGATTACGATCGATATCAAGTTGATCAATCACTAACTTTAGCTTAGCGAACTCAGCCGGTGGGGCCTGAATAATCAGTGAATTCGTCTCGGGTTCTGCTTGAACCACAACACTCTTAGCCTGATTATTTGACGCGACAGCGGGGTCAGTTTGCAGCTGGATTGCGGCAGCAAGTTGCGATAGAACTTGGGCCAAACCGCTCGCCCTTGCGTGTTTCAGAAACACTATATTGATATCCGAATGGCGATTAGGTTTATCAATATTCTCAACGATATTCAGTACGCGTCGAATGTTACCCACAGTATCGGTAATGATTAGCGTATTCGTTCTAACATGCACTGCAAAGTGGCTGGTAGGCGGCAAAAGAGGTCGTAGCAACGGAGCCAATTCATTAGCAGAAATATGCGTCAGCTGATAGATTTGGGTAATTTGCTCATCGACATTGTTCCCAGGATCGTCGAAAGATGTCCGTGTTGGAACACCCTTAATTTTACTAAGAGGAATGATCTTTACAACATCGCCGGATTCCACGGCTGAAAAGTTATGCACCTCCAGAACTGAAAGGAAAATATCGTAAATAACAGAAGATTCAAGCGGTTCCCCGGAAATCACGGTGATCCTGCCTTTTACCCGAGGATCAACAATAAAACTTTTACCTGTTATCTGCGAAATCGTGGCAATGAATGCCTCAATATCCGCTTTTTCAAAATTTAGTGTAACCGCGTCAGAATTATTCTGGGCTCGAGAATCCCTAAGCACCAACGGATTAATCACCAAAAGCAACAAAGCAATCAGCAGCGAGGCCAACCTAAACTTTATTCCAAGTTTCAGAAAAAGAGTCGTACTTTCCATTACTTCAATGTTATCCTCCTTGAATCTCCTTATTTCCTTCCAACGATAACAGGGTAGTTACGATGGTATTCCAAAGCGATGTGCTGATTGCAAAAATCCCGAACAAGCTATTTTTGATATTCACATGCTGCCTATCCCTTGCGATGACAGCTTGCACTAGTGGGGACAGTGCAACAACATCCGGTGGTGCCAGTTTCACCAATATCGCAGGCAATTGGACAGGTACAGTGACCCCTGCGGATAGCAGCTCACCCACATTCCTTTCGCTCAGCATTGTATTTACTTCCGGTGATATTATCAATGGCGTTGCCAACTTCAGCAATGATCATTCAAATTGCCTCGCAAGCGGTACCCTAACAGGGACAGCTGCTAGTGGACTTACTACATTCGTGATCACTAGCAACGTCTCTACCGCCACGTTTGCCGGCACCGCGTCGACTAATCACATGCAAGGGACGTTCGTCGCTGCAGATACGTCTTCAACTTTAAGTGACGCATCTACCACGAATACGAGCAGCGGAACTCCCTGCAGTGGAGTCAGTGGGAATTGGAAAGCAAGTCGATAGCGAGGGCTCGATAAGAGTCTGAATACCGTTTGCTTTTAGTACAAAAAACAGTCCACTGGATGGCTTCTAAATATCGTGCTCCTCAGTAACCTATTGGTTCTTTATGTCGGGTTGGGTTTACTTGGTATTTGTGTCGGGAGCTTTCTGAATGTGGTCGTGCACCGCCTTCCTTCCATGCTTCGTTTTCAGTGGCAGTGCCACGAACGGCACAGTCTTGAAACGACAGGACAACGGCCTGCTAATCTCATCCATCCTCGATCGCATTGCCCGCATTGTTCTGCAGTAATAAAAGCTCGACATAACATCCCGTTGATCAGTTATGCCATTTTAAGAGCGAAATGCGCCGCCTGTCAGCATCCCATATCTATTCGCTACCCAATAGTTGAGCTCTTAACCGCAATGATAACAATCTATGCTGGTTTTACATTTGGGCCGAGTATCGCACTGCCATTTTCACTGCTTTATTGCTGGCTGATGATCACGCTTTGCTTTATAGACATAAAAACCCAATTGCTGCCAGACAACCTGACTCTGCCCCTACTATGGCTGGGTATCATGGCGAACTATAGCGCCCTCTTTACCACACTGGAATCCGCCGTGCTGGGCGCTATTTTGGGGTACCTATTTTTCTGGTCAATCTATCAAATACATAGGTTATTAACCGGAAAGCAGGGCATGGGGTACGGAGATTTTAAACTAATAGCAGCCATCGGGGCTTGGGTGGGGTGGGAGTTACTACCCATGGTGATATTTCTATCATCCATCGGCGGCCTCTTGTTTGGGCTAGTGGCTATCCTACTAAAACATTACCACTACAATTCACCCATCCCCTTCGGTCCCTTTCTGACCGGCGCAGGCTTGATAACCCTCTTTGGCGGTGACACTTCATTCTATCGTTACTATCAAATTATCGATTTCATACAGTCATCTATGTGGTATTAGCAACGCTCTAGCACTCGATTGAGAGAGAGACCCTAAGCCGAAATGGTCAAACTGATAAGACTTTGGTTTATCATAGATAGAAATTGTGATATCCCAAGTTAACACGGTTTTCCTAATCAGCTTCTTAAAACCGAGTTCAATGCCTTCAGTTAGTAGCATTGGTATCTCTTAAGAAAACACCATGACCGAAACCAATGGTGTCCGCAAAGCTCAGACGACCCACAAAGAGATTCCCTTAGCTAGGTACGAATGAAATTCCACTTTCCACGCTGTCATGGGTTGAATGGCTTAATCATAGACGCCTCCTATGTCCTATAGCAGACACGCCATCGATAGAGTATCAATGATTGGAATATCGAATCAGATTAAGTAAAACTGATTGACTCACAAAAAATCCATTCTGATAAATCCTCAGGGTTCAGTTGCCAGTTTTTGTTCGTGGTTTTCGGTATAATCTGGCGCCCTTTATGATAGTGCTACCCATGTCCAGACCCAGCAATCGGCAACACGATGAGTTACGCCCCGTGTCGATCATCCGACACTATACCAAACACGCCGAAGGCTCTGTTCTGGTCAGTTTCGGAGATACAAAAGTATTATGCAACGCCAGTATCGAGGAACGAGTTCCACCCTTTTTACGAAACAAAAAACAAGGATGGGTAACCGCCGAATATAGTATGTTGCCACGATCCACCAATACTCGAAATGCCCGAGAAGCAGCTAAAGGAAAACAGTCTGGACGAACTTTGGAGATACAAAGATTAATAGGCCGTTCTCTGCGAGCGTCCATTGATCTGTCGAAATTGGGAGAGCGAACTATCACACTGGATTGTGATGTCATCCAAGCTGATGGAGGAACCCGAACCGCATCAATCACTGGTGCTTATGTGGCATTGGTTGACGCCGTAAACTGGCTGGTTTATCAGGATATTCTGGAGAAAAGCCCCATACATAGTGCAATCGCCTCCATTTCAGTCGGTGTTTACAAAGGCACCGTGGTCACCGATCTCGATTATCCAGAGGATAGTCGGGCTGAGACCGATATGAATGTGGTTATGGATGAACATGGCGGAATTATTGAAATACAAGGCACCGCAGAGGGGAAAACATTCTCCCGGGGAACATTAAGTCAAATGATGGATCATGCCGAATCAGGCATTGCTGCCCTCATCGCCGTCCAGAAGGAAGCACTTCTTGGATAAAAAAAATAAACAAATTGTTTTGGCGACCAGCAATGCAGGAAAACTCGCTGAAATTCGGGCCATCCTCGGGAATGAAACGTACAACGTCATTTCTCAGTCGAAATTTGAACTGCAGGACGCAGAGGAGACCGGGCTAACTTTTGTTGAGAATGCCTTAATCAAGGCTCGACACGCTTGTGAGCATACCGGCCTTTCTGCGATTGCCGATGATTCTGGTTTGGAAGTCGATGCCTTATCCGGAGCGCCGGGCATCTATTCTGCACGTTACGCTGGTGTCAACGCTAGCGACCAAGATAACAGCAAAAGGCTACTAAGCGAACTGAAGGATATCCCGGAAAATCAACGTAGCGCACGCTTTTGGTGTGTTATTACCTACCTTAGACATGCCCACGACCCATCACCAATCATCTGCCAGGGCTCATGGGAAGGACACATCGCCATGTCGGCATCAGGAAATCACGGTTTCGGTTATGATCCTATTTTTTTACCAACCGGATTCGACGGCACTGCTGCAGAACTAACACCGGGGCAAAAAAACCAAGTTAGCCATCGAGCGCAGGCGCTAGTCATTCTGCGTGATCTTTTCGGCACTCCCACTAATCATATCGACACATCATTCGATAAATGCAACTAGAAAAACTCGTTACTTTTAAGGGCCGAAAAGGCCCACTGTTACTCATTGTTGCAGATGGCTTTGGTTTAACACAAGGCGGTCCAAGCAATGCTATATCCCAAGCGAACACACCCATTATTGATCAGCTTCTAAATTCGAAACACGTTGCCAAACTGCATGCCCATGGTACACATGTGGGTCTGCCAACGGACAGTGACATGGGCAACAGCGAAGTGGGACACAACACGCTAGGCGGTGGACGGATTTTCTCTCAGGGCGCCACACTTGTGGGTGAAGGATTTGAAAGTGGCTCCATTTTTGAAAGTGAAGCATGGAAAACGGTAGAATCAAGGGGGCACTCTGGGAAAAGTGTACACTTCGTTGGGCTATTGTCAGACGGAAATGTGCATTCGCATATCAAACACCTTTTCGAAATGCTGAACCAATGCCAGGGGCAAGAAATCTATTCTGTTCGAGTTCACGTTCTATTGGATGGGCGGGATGTTGATCCACGCTCCGCGATCACCTACCTTTCTCAACTAGAGTCGAAGTTAGAAGAGATCAATTCCCATCACGGCTTTGATTATCGAATAGCTTCTGGAGGCGGTAGGATGGTCGTGACCATGGATCGATACGAAGCCGATTGGGAAATGGTGAAATGCGGCTTCGATTTAATGGTACATGGCGTTGGTAAACGGGCGACCAGTGCAGTCGCCGAAGTCAAATTTCAATATGCACAAGATCCAGACATGAGCGATCAATACCTTACTCCCTTCGTGATTGCAGACGCCGCCGGGCAGCCAGTCGGCGCCATCAAAAATGGTGACGCAGTGGTTCTATTTAACTTTCGTGGGGATCGGGCCATTGAAATTTCAAGGGCGTTAGGCGAAGTACATCTCGATGAAATCGACCGAGGAGTTATGCCAGAAATTTTCTTCTGTGGCATGTTGCAATACGATGGAGACCTAAACGTCCCCGCTCATTATCTCGTAAATCCACCGACTATCGAACACACCATGGGTGATTTTATGTGCGCTGCAAGGATGCGCACGTTCGCCATCAGTGAAACACAAAAATTTGGCCACGTGACCTATTTTTGGAATGGTAATCGATCTGGGTATATCGATGAAACGCTGGAAACTCATATCGAAATTCCATCAGATAACATTCCCTTTGATCAAGCCCCCACCATGAAAGCAAAGGAAATTACGGATGCCACTATCGATTTGCTCAACACTGGTGAATACACATTCGGGCGCATCAATCTGGCTAACGGAGACATGGTGGGGCACACTGGCAATACGGAAGCCGCCATTCTTGCTATTGAATCTGTTGATCAATGCGTTGGAAGACTGATCGATGTCGTCACAGAGCTTCAAGGTATTGTGATATTTACTGCTGACCATGGCAATGCTGAAGAAATGTTTACCGTGAAGAACGGTGAGCAGATTAAAAAAACGTCTCACACTCTCAACCCTGTTCCTTTTGTCATTGTTGACGGTCATGAGGACAATGCCTATAAGTTGGTGAAGAACAACCCCGAAGACATCAGCGGCGGACTTGCTAATGTCGCGTCAACGGTTTTTAATCTACTAGGCTATCGTGCCCCGGAGAGCTACTACCCCTCATTAATCGATATCGAATCAGAGCCGAGGAGTAGACGATTGATCCATCAGGGAAGTGTCGTCAATCTTGGACTTGAAACCGTCAAAGCACCTAATGGCGAGATTTTGGCATTGGAAATTGTTCGCCATCCAGGCGGGGCGGTCGTGGTTGCCATGGACGATGACAGTAACGTGTGTCTGATTAAACAATTCCGTCATGCCGCCAATGGATGGATTTGGGAGTTTCCAGCAGGGTTGTCTGAAAACTACGAACCCATTGAATCTGTTGCTAAAAGAGAGTTAAAAGAAGAAACAGGATGCCGCGCTGAACATTGGCAACCACTAGGTTCGATGCTGAGCACACCCGGTTTTTGCACAGAGCGCCTCCATATGTTTCTCGCGACAGGGATCAGCAAAGGAAAAGCGAAACAAGAACCCTATGAATTCATTGAGATACACTGGCTACCGTTGAGTCAGGTTATAGAGATGGCCACCAACGGAGAAATCGACGACGCAAAAACCATCGTTGCTCTTTTTCGAGCAATGCATCTGTAATCAGATCATATATTATCAATACAACAATTTGACTATGAATAGCAGAAATACGGCTTTAATTTACAACCCAGTGAAGTGATGCACATCAACGATAGCTGCTTGGGAGTGTGATCCTCTGCTAACAACACTAAAACACAAATAGCGAGGGAGAAATAATTAGAGTAAAGACGGTTGGGGGGGAAGTAATCGGAAGAAAAACAATGAATTTCCGTTTGTATTCAGAAATTCACGTGTAGAAGTTTATGAAAGCAGCGCCTTTATCTGTAGAAGTTTAGACCAAATCTGAACTTCTACAGCTAAGGGCCAAACTCAGTCAATCGCGTAGGCTTCTTGCTTCCACCTTAGACCCCGTTACTTACCTAAGTAAGAACGTGAGAGCTTCAAATTCCTGTGGTGCGTTTGGTACCTTTGTTGGGATAGACTCAAGTTATTGCTTAGAGTTGTCTCAAGTAAGCTAACCTGATTTAACGCAGTCAATGAAGTTCGACAGCGATAGCAGCCATGCTCTTTGATTCGGTCGATAAGTGCTTTGTATTCTGGATGGGACGACCAGTTGCAATTGCTCTGACTTCATTTGGTCAGTCTGATGTTCTGAGATCGCAGGTTCTAAAGTCAACAGGTGTTTGATGTCTATCCGTTGAGCCTCGGTGAGTACTTGCCGCCAACGATCTTTTAAAGTGGATTTTGACCCAAGCATTCTTAACTCTGAACTGGGAAAGCAGTAGTCCCGATATGCCGCGATAGAGGGGAAGAGGAAGTCTGGCTTGTGCCGGTTTTCCGTATTAGCCCCCCTGGAATACGATATGGACCTGGCTCGGAAGATACTTTCCAAATGGTTTTCCAGGGCATGGCCAGCACGGGATTTCCGACGATTTTGAACACTAAGAGAAAACGCGATAAATCCATCCACATCAGCACCGGTTTGTTGCATGAAGCCGGCCGATAGCCGGTCTGATACGATCCGTCGTTCAAGACGCCTGAACAACATTTCTTCTCGATCAAGCCAAGCCATAAGAACCTCGTCAGGGTCATCTCCTTCAGGTGATATATCTGGCAGAGAATCCTGAGCCAGCTTTGAGAATTCAGATGTTTTTGGGAAAGTTAAACCGTATGGTTCAATCAACCTGTCAAGCTGCCCATCTTCTGACCCCTCCAACTCGATACCAAGCTCATCAAGGATATATCTGGCTGCAAAATCAATTTGGGTATCTTGGTCGCCATGAATTGCGTGACTGGAAAACTCCTGCTCTGGTTGGTTTTCCAATCCAAACAACCAAAATAGCTGGCTCTGAATTGTGGTTTCAGAGGGCGTAACAATGATCATCCCCTCACCGTTTTTTCGCAGTGCCACGAAGACCGTGTCTCCTGCTTCCATCATCTCTGATACTGCGTTATCTGGATAGTAGAGACGATATTCTGTTCTGGTAGGATGATTTCGCCTTGAGTCATACCATTTAATAGTGCTGTCTGAAGCAATACCCTCCTGTTCTGAACCCAACCAGATAAACCTTGTCGGAATCTTTTCTCTGTCAGCATCTCCAAAAATGCCACGAAGCGCGGCGGTCCCGTTAAACTCATGCTGGTTGGAGCTATCTGGAGAAGTCTCAACACTACGGAGTTTTTTAACAGCCACCCCCTCAAAATAGTCGGACAGCATACCTCGGTGAATCATGACAACCACGGACTCATTGCTTCAGCAACGGCCTCTACAACCGGAACCACGACTGCATTTCCAAATTGCTTATAGGCTTGTGTATCAGAAACCGGAATATTCCATTCACGATTTTCTCTTTCAAAGCCCATTAGCCTGGCACATTCCGTTGGGGTCAATCTTCGTGGTCGGTTATTGGGACCCTGATCAATCAGAATCTCCGATCCATCCTTGTAATATCGGGCAGACAACGTGCGGGACACATCGTTAGGACCGCACAGCCCAAAACCGAAACCGTTCCCCTTCAACGCATGTTTCTTCTTATAGCCTTGTAGATAATCCCAAAGTCTGGGAGTCAATGTGTATTTTTCATCTACGCTTTGCTGAAGAATATCTTTTAGGGTTGGTTCAGGTCCACTAGGGATTAACACATCATCAAAAGAGAAAGGCATTTCATGGTCCTGAAAACCGGCAATGAAAATGCGTTCCCGCCCCTGGGGAACCCACGGCCTTGAGCTAATAACCCTCGTCTCGACCCGATAGCCCAACTCTTCTTTAAGGACTCGCATAATGGTGGCGAACGTATTGCCCTTGTCGTGGCTTTTGAGATTCTTGACATTCTCCAGCAGAAAGGCTTTGGGGCGGTGATGTCGAATGATCTGAGCGACATCAAAGAATAATGTTCCCTGTGTAACGTCGGTAAAACCATGCGGACGCCCTAGCGAATTTTTCTTTGATACACCAGCGATTGAGAAGGGCTGGCATGGAAACCCGGCAAGCAGCACATCATGTTGAGGTATCTGATCAAGGGCATCATTATTGTGTGTGAACTTTCTGATGTCACCTGCAAAGACATGATTCGGGTCTTCTGGAAAATTTTTACGATAAGTCTCTGTGGCAAATCGGTCCAGTTCACTGGTAAATACGCACTTACCTCCAATATTTTCAAAACCTACTCTCAGACCACCAATACCTGCGAAAAGGTCGATAAATCTGAAACTTGCTTCTGGTCTTTCTGTTTGGTGAGAACTGGCTAACTTATCTAATACATCGACTGCCAACGCTGATGGCGAAGTTTCTCCGTTTTCGTATCGGTAAGCTGTTCGAATGGAGACACGAATGGATTTAGCCGCTTCTTCAAGGTTTAGTCCAGCACGTTCTCTAAGTATCGCGAATTCGGTTTCCATCTTTGGGGAGTTTGCCACTAATGCTGTTGTCTGTGTTATATATTGACATGTAGAAGTTTAGACCAAATCTGACACCGTATTAAATCAACCCTCGCTTCGCTCGGATTGATTTAATACGGTGTCAGATTTGGTCTAAACTTCTACAATTGACATTATGACAAAATATGTCCCATCAAAGCAAATGGGATTTCCCTATACTGGGATAGACCCTATTACGATTGAACCTTCCAGATCAATTGCATTCTCCCTGATCGTGTCCGGCACTGTTGGCACGAAATCCTTGAACGCAGTTCTTCAAACGATCAATTACCGAACCTCTCGCGAATCGATCCCAAGTCTATCCAACCGGTTTGGTTACATCTGGGACAATAATCCGAAATTCCCTGAAATGGTGGAATCTGAATTGGCATCAATATCTCAAGCAGAGTTTTTTAGCGACTCAAATGATTTGACTTCAATTAAATCAATACAAGATTCTGTTAGAGCAATTCACGCGGAAGCGGCAGCACTAGATGTGTTTGCCAAATCGTTTCGAGCAAATATTAAATAATGATGTCTATGAGTATTTTTACACTACCCACATTGCTTCGCTACGCCTGTCAATGACCGCTTAGGGCGGTGAGTTCAACAGGTCATCGCAACACTTTATCATTAGTTTAAAAGGTAGAGTGTAAGAATGAAACAAAGAACCAGAATATATTATTCAGCAGAGCAAAGAGCGTTAATGTGGGATCGATGGGCAAAGGGTGATACTTTACATGCGATCGCACGATTATTTGATAGGGGACACTCATCCATTGCATTTCAGTTCGAAGCTGCAGGTGGAATTAGACCCGCTATCCGCAAACGATCTACACAATCACTATCCCTATCAGAACGAGAGACCATTTCGAGAGGCTTGATTCAAGGCCTGTCTTTACGTGGTATCGCCTCTCAGTTAAAGCGCTCTGCTTCCACAATTAGTCGTGAAGTATCACGCCACGGTGGGTATGATGATTATCGAGCAGTTGATGCAGATAAGGCTGCCTGGAAAAATGCATTGCGTCCCAAGCAATGTAAGTTAGCTCATCATCCAAAGTTAGTTGATATCATCTCCAAGAAGCTACGCCGACGATGGTCTCCTGAGCAAATATCAGGGTGGTTAACCAGGACTTATCCAACAGAAGAAAGTATGCATGTATCCCACGAAACAATTTACCGAAGCCTCTATATACAAGCTCGAGGTGTACTGAAGAAAGAACTACAGCAACATCTCAGAACAAAGCGAATAATGAGGCGTTCTAAAAACTTTAGTCTAAAACGAAACAGAAAGAATGGTATCAAAGAGGCGATATCGATAAGTGAACGTCCCGCAAGCGTTGAGGACCGAGCTATTCCTGGTCATTGGGAAGGAGATCTTATTGCGGGATCAAAAAACAGTTACATCGCCACACTGGTTGAAAGACATTCCCGTTTTGTGATGCTCGCGAAGGTAAAGAACAAAGACACGAAAAGCGTCATTGACGCATTAATAAAGCAATCAAAAAAACTGCCTGTTGACTTATACAAATCACTGACTTGGGATCGAGGCTACGAGCTGGCCGATCATCAGCGTTTTACAGTAGCTACCGATATCGACGTTTACTTCTGTGACCCTCACAGCCCTTGGCAACGCGGGTCAAATGAAAATACAAATAGACTATTGCGACAGTACTTTCCAAAAGGAACAGATTTATCGGTACACTCTCAAGCTAAGCTTGGAGCGGTGGCTCGTCAGTTAAATGAGCGCCCTCGAAAAACACTTGATTACGAAACACCAGCCGAGTGTTTCAATGCATGTGTTGCGCAGACCCGTTGAACTCACCGCCAAACTGAGACAGTGAAAGGGACGAAACCACGCTATCTGCAGAGCTTATGAAGATCCAGAAGAACCACTGGAGCCTGATGATCCAGAAGTACCATAGTCATCGTCATAACCTGAGGAGCCACTGCTGCCTGAACTACCACTACTACCAGCAGAGCCGCTGGAACCTGACGAACCACTCGCATTGGGTTGAGAATTCACCGTATCTGAAGTCGCTGTTCCTCCGCTAATACGTACATTTGAAATAGTCACTGTCGCATTCTCAGGAACACTAAGCGTAAAGTTAATGGTCGTACCGCCAAGCCCAGTTGCCTGGTCTGTTGCCACAACATTTCCGGTAATTTGACTACGGCCCAATGCCACATCACCACTTCCCACAGAAGAGGAATCGCCTCCACCACAGCCTGCCAAGATACCTAGCCCCAAAGAACCCAGTCCTGACGACCCGAGAAAGCAACCGCTTGGAAAATGGCTGCTGACATATTAGGTATCTCCTATACGGAAACAAAACCGGCTTTGATTGATTTACCTTCGCCTCAAATATCAAAGCGCCCTTACACTTGCATTGCCACCACCTCGACCGCAGGGTGTAAATTGTGGCAACACGAAAGGGGCTGACAAACAATTGTAGATTACCTTAACGAAAGCGGTTTAGATGTGGTGGTGGTTCAAAAGGAGCCTTGTGACTTGAAAGGCGTTATAAGCATGTCGGGGAATCATCCTATCCAGACACGTATTCAACAAATTAAGCACAGCCTCCTCTTTATCGGCTTGGGATCTGGGCTATCCTGGCTCGCCTGGGCCTTATCCAAACCCGTCGTGCTCATTTCTGGATTCAGCCTGCCTTACACTGAATTTGTACAACATTGTGAGAGAGTCATCAATACAGATGTTTGTCATGGCTGCTGGAACGACGAACGCTTCACTTTTGTGCGAGGATACTGGGATTGGTGCCCAGTGCACAATGGCACAGATCACCAATTTGAATGTTCCCGCGCGATTACGCCAGATCAAGCCATCGAATGCGTTGAGAGAACGTTACACTCCTCCAAAAAATGAACCGTCCAAGGTTGGCATTCATCACGAACAAAAGTCGTAAAATACGAGATTAAAGGTATGGGGCATACGTCCAATAACCAAATATTGGACGTATGCCCCATAGATTCAAAGACAGCATTGGGCAAATACCCAGAAATAAAGCCCTCCGACTAGACCAACGCCCAATGCGGGCAGCTCCCTGGATAAATATGATCAACAGCTCTTAACAACTAACTTTCGGAGTTTACACAATGAAATTGAAATCAATCCTATCGACCGCCGTTATCGCTTCCGTTTTTTCTGCCAACGTACTCGGGTAGTGTACCCTGAGGTCTGTAATTTATTTCTTTAGCGATGTTCGTTTGGCTTAGGCGAAGTGAGCGTAGCGAACGAAGCCAAAGCCGGTTTTTCTGGATTAGGTGTTGAATGTTGAGCCATCAAGTCGTTCCATGTTTGTGACTTAAGCAAATGTGGAGGCAACCCAATGACCCAACCTGATTACCCTAACCTATATGAAGTAGTGATGGAACAATTGATTCAACATGGCCCCCAGGCATTTCGTGATGTCATTACCGCGATGATGAATCAGGCCATGCAGATCGAACGATCCCAGTTTCTGGGTGCGGTGCCCCATGAACGCAGTGATAATCGCCGTGGCCATGCCAATGGATTCAAACCCAAACAGGTGGACACGACCCTTGGGACGCTAAATCTGTCGATACCCAAGACGCGTAATCACGGTGAGTCCGGGTTTTACCCGCACAGTCTGGAACAGGGACGACGCAGTGAGCGCGCGTTGATGCTGTGTGTGGCTCAGATGTACGTTAGTGGTGTCAGTACGCGCCGTGTGGAGAAGGTACTGGATCTGTTCGGTATTGAGAAAATATCTTCGACTCAGGTGTCCCGTGCAACGGCTTTGCTGGACGATGCCTTGTCAGTATGGCGGGATCGTGGTCTTGGCGAGATACGTTATCTGGTACTGGATGCGCGTTACGAACGGGTCAGGATGGATCATGAGGTGGTGGATGCGGCGGTGCTCAGTGCGGTGGGTATATTGCCGGATGGCAGACGCAGTGTACTGGGCGTGCAGATCGCGACCAGTGAAGCGGAGATCAACTGGCGGGAGTTTTTACAGTCGTTGGTGAAACGAGGCATGCATGGCATCACTTACATTGCCAGTGATGATCACGCGGGTTTGAAGGCGGCAAGGCGTGCCGTGTTTCCGGGTGTACCGTGGCAACGCTGTCAGTTTCATCTGGCACAGAACGCGATTAATCATGCCCCAACGGCAAAGGTTCGTAGCCGGATTGGTGGCGAATTGCGTTCGGTCTGGAATGCGACGGACGAGGCATCTGCCCGCGCTCAGTTGGAGCAACTGGCGGCCCGTTACGAGTCAGATTACTCAAAGCTGTCGCAATGGCTGCTCGATAACGTTCCTGAAGGACTGACCGTGTTCAATTTACCGGAATCGCATCATCGAAAGATGAGAACGACGAATGGAATTGAGCGTCCGATCCAGCAGGAAATTAAACGGCGAACCCGGATTGTCCGGGTCTTCCCGAATGAGGCATCTTTACTCAGGCTTGTCAGTGCCATTCTCGTTGAGATTGACGATGAATGGAGCAATGCCGACAAGCGATATATCGTGTGGAACGACGATAATGACTCAACCTAAATCAAAGTTACAGACGTAGGGTTGCACAATCTTCTTGAATGGTATTCCGTTTATGACTTTGGCTAACTCATCAAATCCACGCAGTCGGCGCCATTTGTTCTGGGCACACAGCCCCAGCTTGAACATCATGTACAGCATTCCGCCTCGCGTTAAGCACCCTTTCGATCGTTTCGTACGATGGCGGATCGTCGCGAAGGTGGACTCAATCGGATTCGTCGTTCGCAGACTCTGCCAGTGTTTGGCCGGGAAGTCATAAAATGACACCAGTGCCTCATGATCTTTTTCCAAACACCGGGTTGCCTTTGGATACTTGTCTTCGTAGCTCCGGATGAAGGTGTCAAATGCCTTCTCCGCCTCTTCACGGGTAGCCGCTTGCCAGATGTTGTGCAATGCCTGTTTCGCTTTGGGCTGACCCGACTTGGGAAAGCAGTTCAATACATTCATCGTCTTGTGCATCCAGCAGCGCTGATAACGGGTCTGCGGGAATACTTCCTCCATCGTTGACCAGAATCCCATGGCGCCGTCACCAATGGACAGTTCAGGGGCGTTCATGCCTCTGGATTTCAGATTCAGCAACAGCTCCCGCCAGCTCTGCGTAGATTCACGAGAGCGGATTAGGGTCAGATCTTTGATTTACGAGAATGATTATCATAGTACAATTTCCCAGCGCCTCTGGAGTTGATGTAAATCCTAAATCGAAGATCTGACCCCGAAGTTCCTTGCAAGAACATCACGCATCGCCTCGTTTTCTAGTAGTTTCTCTGCTAACAATGTCTTAAGCTTGCCGTTTTCACTTTCCAGCTCCCTTAAGAGCTTTGCTTCGGAGACTTCCATCCCTCCATACTTGCTTCGCCAGTTGTAGAACGTCCCTTCGGACATGCCCAACTCGCGACAAATATCCTTGACCTTAACGCCAGATTCATGCCGTTTGATGGCACCAACAATCTGTTCTTCTGTGTATCGTTTCTTCTTCATTTTGAGATCTCCTACTGCATAGGTTAATCGGAAATCTCATCCAAATCATGGTAACAATTGGAGGGATAGGTCACTTCAAAGCCAGAGAAAATACTACGTGGTAGTACTGTTCCATTAGCAGGTGGTTAAATATTAAAGTGATAAAACTTCAAGAGCCAACCACAAGATTTTTGCAAACAATCATTTTCTATCAAAATCTCTGAATGTCCTTTGAGGCCAAACCCGGTTATACACTGCCAGCCTATATCTAAACTGGATTGGTAAATTTATAAGACAAAGTTCAGATTTTCACAGGTAATTCATCCTCTACATGCCGCTTACAGTACTCCTCGAACCGCATTTCCAACAATGCGTGTGTAAGCCGCAGCATTATGCTGGATAGGGTTCGTTCCCGCTGAAGGGTCCATCACCGCCATCTCACCAAGCTCGCTGACTCGGTCATCATTAATACCAATGGCAGCCAGATCATTGGGAATACCCAATCGTTGACGCATATCGATTACCCACTGCAAAAACCCTTCAAAGTCGGCATCAAGTTCCAGATATCGAGCCAACCTCGAAATGGGTTCCTTAATCACCGACTGATTAGCAATTAGCACATAAGGCATCAGAATCGCATTCAACATTCCATGGTGGGCGTCATATATTGCGCCTAAAGGATGAGCCAGTGCATGCATCCCACCCAAACCTCGTTGAAAGGCGGTGGCACCCATGGAAGACGCTACCAGCATTTGCATGCGAGCGTCAATGTCGCTTCCATCGTGCACCGCGGTGGGCAGGTAATTCTTAATGATGCGAATACCTTCGATCGCAATGCCTTCGGCCATTGGATGATAAAGCGGTGAACAGAAAGCTTCCAGATTGTGGGACAACGCATCCATCCCGGTAGCGGCGGTCAGCTTCGCCGGTAGACCCACTGTCAATTCCGGATCCAGAATAACGCAGCCTGGCAGCATTTTCGGATGAAAAATAATGGCTTTACGTTCCTGCTCTTCATGCACAATCACCGAAGCTCGACCAACTTCGGACCCGGTGCCCGCGGTCGTCGGGATCGCGATAATCGGAGGAATCTTTGCGGGGTCAGCGTTAAGCCAGTTGTCGCCAATGTCTTCCAAGTCCCACATAGAGCAGCTTTGATTCGCTGCCACGGCGATGGCTTTTCCCGCATCCAATCCGCTACCACCACCAAAGGCAATAACGCCATCATGCCCACCTTGACGATAGACATCGATGCCATCATTCACATTACCACCGGTAGGATTGGGTTTTATGTTGCTGAATACATTAATATTCAGCCCGGATTGTTTTGCTGTCTCAACCACATTACTCAACATCGGCAATGCGGCCAAACCCGGATCAGTGACCAAAAGTGGGGAAGAAACATTAAACTCTGCACAGATTTGTGCAATCTCATTCACCCTATTCACTCCTGCTTTTACAGAAGTGGGGTAGTTCCAATTAGCATTCATCGATTTTTTTCAGTCTTTATTAGTACAGGTTTCAGGACAAGCTTGTTGTAGCGCAGATTTCTCTTAGACGATGGGGTCAATTCGGAGTGTGCGGGGTGGTAGCACTTCGAAGTACCAAAAAAATATCTTTACCCTTGATCTTTTTAATCAGAGGCCATATTGTGAAATCGTTACACACTTTTCAAATGATAAGATTTAGGTCGCGTCACGTGTTCAAACCCCACGCTTGAAAGCGTACACCCTCGACCAGAATCCTTCACCCCGGTCCACGCTAAGGCAGGATCAAGATAATCACACCGATTCATAAACCAGGTTCCCGTCTCAACCTGTTCACCAATGCGAATCGCCGCTTCCTCATCCTGTGTAAATACACATGCAGTCAAACCATATTGGCTATCGTTCATCAGTTCGATCGCGGTTTGATCATTTTTTACCGGCATAATACCAATAATAGGTCCAAAGCTTTCTTCTCTCATGACTCTCATCGAATGATCAACATTTGTCAGTATTTGGGGAGCCAAATAGGGTGTCCCGGTCCGTTCAAGAGGAAAGTTATCCATTTGGGTATGCATCACCGCACCCGCCGAAACTGCCGCCCGGGTTTGATCTCGAACAAAATCCGCAGCGCCAGCTTTAACCATCGGGCCGAGCGTCGTCGCAGCATTGTCCGGTCGACCCAAAATATACTGATTCATCAACGCAACGGCCCCCCCAAGGAAGTCATCATAAACCGATTGATGAACATAGATTCGTTCGATTCCACAACAAGACTGACCTGAGTTAAAAAAGGCGCCATCCACCAACGTTTCAATGGCATGGTCCAATTTGGCGTCTGACCGAACATAGGCTGGGTCTTTCCCTCCCAGCTCTAAGCCCACACCGATAAACCGACCAGCTGCCGCATCCTCCACCATCTTCCCACCCGCCACAGATCCTGTGAAAGCCACAAAATCCACTTCGTCACTCTGAATAACTTTCTGAGTGTCGTCGTGATTCAAATGGAGGTATTGAAACACCCCCTCTGGGAAACCCGCCGCACTGAATGCGTCATGCAATCTCTCAGCGCACAATGGCGTTTGTGCGGAATGCTTAAGAATGACGCTATTGCCCGCAAGCAAAGCAGGCATGATCGCGTTAACAGACGTTAAGTAAGGGAAATTCCAAGGCGCAACCACAAACACAACACCCAACGGCTCCCGCTTAATGTAACGATTGAAACCTGGTTTGGGTGCAGGGGTAACGGGTTTTAACGCATCCACGGCAATGTCAATCATGTGCCTTGCTCGCTCTTCAAAACCATCGATTTCAAAAGGCGCGAAAGAAACAGGTCGCCCCATCTGCCAAACCAGTTCCTGAGAAATAGTTTCTTTCTGCTCCACAAATAAATCCACCGCTTTTGAACATAGGCGCTGGCGCTCCTCAATGGAAGTAATCTTCCAGCTTTTTTGGGCTTTGGCTGAGCGCTGCAGTGCCTGAGCGATATCGGATGCGTCGGCATACTTCCTCTCGACATAGACGGTATTATCTACCGGGGAAACGCATTTCAGTGAATTCATATGGCAGTTAACGGATTATTTGAGTTGATCTAGAAATGATGAATATAACGCCTCTTCTCATCTCTTTATTATTGTGTAAATGTTTTTGCGCGGGCAAATTGTCGAGGCGTATCTCGGGCTGAGTCGGGGTAAAGATGATCATGCACGCTCGAACCCTCTGTTTACTTCCCAATCCGTGACTCGTCGATCGTACTCGAACTGCTCCCATTGCGCAGCATGGACATAATGGTCAATGACTTCATCGCCCATGGCTGCTCGCAACATGGAGGATTGGTTCAGCGCGCCAGTTGCCTCCCGTAAGGTTTTCGGTATTTCCCTCAGCTTTTCACCGCCATACGCATCACCGACAAAAGCAGGTTCCAGCGTCATCTTATTCTCGATACCATTCAAGCCTGCCGCGATTTGACTTGCGATGGCGAGATAAGGGTTCAGATCCGCGCCGCCCACTCTACATTCCACGCGAATCGCTTTGGTATCCGCTGCGCATAATCGATAGCCTGCGGTGCGATTATCGAGACTCCAGACCGCCTTCGTTGGTGCAAAAGTTCCTGCTTGAAACCGCTTATATGAATTAATAGCAGGAGCCAGAAAGTAGGTCGTTTCATCCGCATGGTGCAACAAACCCGCAACATAGTGCCGCATTAAATCTGAAATACCATGTTCTGCTGACTTATCGTAAAACAGAGGAATCGACCCATCCTTACTCCACAATGATTGGTGAATATGAGAGGAATTGCCAGCATGCTTGTCATGCCACTTTGCCATAAACGTGATTGACTTCCCCTTAGACCAGGCTATTTCTTTACAAGCATTTTTCACGATCACATGCCGATCAGCCATGGTTAGTGCCTCGGCATAACGGACATTCACCTCTGCCTGCCCCGCACAAGCCTCCCCTTTAGTATTCTCCACGGGAACATCCGCTGCTTGCAAACCATTTCGAATAGCTCGCATCACATCCTCCTCCTTGGTAGTTTGAAAAATGTGATAGTCCTCATTGTACGCGCTGACCGTTTCAAGCCCACGATAACCTTTCTCTTGGGCAGCCTCATAACTATCACGGAACACAAAGAACTCTAATTCAGTGGCCATATAAGCACTCATTCCATGCTCAGCTAAGCGTTGAACCTGTTTTTTCAACACCGCTCTTGGGGAGTGAGGAATCGGCTGGTGATGATGGTGGTCCAGAACATCACAAAGCACCAACGCCGTGCCTTCCAACCAAGGCACATATCGCATAGTGTCAAGGTCCGGTTTCATCACATAGTCACCGTAACCAGACGCCCAGCTAGTCGACTGATACCCTTCCACGGTTTCCATTTCCATGTCTGTGGCCTGCAAGTAGTTGCAGCTATGAGTTTCTTCCCATGCACTATCGATAAAGAATTGCGCATGAAAGCGTTTCCCCATCAATCGCCCTTGCATATCCACCTGACAAGCAAGTACTGTGTCTATTTTGTTTTCCGCCACAGCGTGCCGAAGCGCTTCGAGTGTTAGTTTGCCGCTCATAAAATCGTCCACGTCTAGGTTATTCTAATCATAATATCAGTAACACTAATTATTGCCCTAATAATGGTTGAGGGATCATTAGAAGTCAAAGAAAATTAAACCGTGTGAAGGGGAAAAGTAATGACCGGGGATGGTGATTCAACATTGTCATTGCGGCACAGTTTTTATACTATTGTTAATCGAACAGAATGTTCGTGTAACGCTCGTTATTGGTCATCTCTATTGGCGATTACTCTTGGCTACTACTATTGGTAATTACTTGGCAGCGTAAAAAATCATGAAAAAGATCATCGTAGCTGGAGCAGGATTCGTTGGTGTCTGCTGTGCGCTCGAGCTCGCTAAAAAAGGGTTCGATGTTACCTTGGTTGATCGCAACCAGCCGGGCGAAGAAGCCAGTTTTGGAAATGCCGGGATTATTTGCAATAGCGGAATCCATCCACTGGCCAGCACAACAATCAAACACCAGCTCCCATCACTAGCGACCAATCGTGACACTCGGTTTCGATTGCATTGGCCTCATTTCCCCTCCCTACTTCCCTGGCTGGGTCAGTTTTTAGGGAACTGCAATGACACGGCAAACAGTCATGGGACGGCAGCACTCAGCTATCTACTTCGTCATTCTGTTTCACATCATCGAGAACTCCTCCACGAAAGTAACGCCATTCGCTATTTAAACGACACCGGATGGTTGAGGTTATATCGGGATGACGCGGGATTCGAGGATACAAAAGAGGAACGTTTAAGATATGAACGAAATGGCGTTAGCTTTCGAATTGTTAACGCCCAGGATATCGCAGAACTTGAGCCTCATTTGATCCGACAATATGCCAAGGGTATTTGGCTCGATGGGACGCCAACGGTGACCAATCCATCTGCGGTTTGCAAAGCCTACACAGCGCTGTTTATCAGCCTGGGTGGAACATTCAAACAAGGCACCATCTCTCACATCACGCAAACCCGTTCGGGCTGGGAGCTAACGACCCAGGAAGAGAATATGGCGTCGACGGATATCGTGGTGGCGATGGGTGCATCTTCGCCTTTGTTGTTAAAAACGACCAAGTTAAAAAACCGAATTGCCATCGAACGCGGCTATCACTATCTCTACCAGCCCCTCGCGAACAAGCCCTTAACCCGATCAATTATCGACACACATGCCGGGTTTGTTCTCACACCGATGGAAATGGGCATAAGAGCGACTTCAGCCGTTGAGTTAGTGGCCAAACACACTCGTCCTACCCCGCGTCAAATTAACGCGTTAATCCCCGAGATTCAAAATACCTTTCCGCTTGGCAAGCAGTTGTTAGACAAGCCATGGATGGGCCACCGGCCAAGCACACCAGATTCATTGCCTATCATCGGCCCGACACCTCACAGAGACGGACTTTGGCAAGCCTTTGGGCATGGCCATCTGGGATTAACCCTCGGCCCGACAACCGGAAAGTGGATTGCTGATACAATCTCGGGAAAACCAATAGACGCACAGCAGAAGGCTTTTTTGCCTGAGCGTTTTGAATAATGTTTCCCTAATTCAACCCCGTTTACACCGTCTTTGAGTCCAAAAATGAGCGAAGAAAAAACACCTCCCATACAGCCAATTAGCGGCACCATCGTCCCACGTTACGCGGGCCCCTCCACTTTCTGCCGCTTGCCAGAACTGCGAGACGTACCTTATTGTGACGTTGCCATTCTTGGCATTCCCTTCGACTCTGGAACAAGCTATCGACCCGGCGCCCGCTTCGGTCCCCAAGCCATTCGTCAGGCTTCACGCCATTTGAGAACCAACTTTCATCCCGCCTATGATACCGAACCGTTCAAACAACTGCAGGTTGCTGACGCTGGAGATGTTGCCTGCAACCCCTATAACATTGAAGAAGCCATTAGTCAGATAGAAGAAACTACGACCCAATTATTCAAACAAGCTAAGTCAATCGTCAGTTTAGGTGGAGACCACACCATCGCAGTTCCATTATTACGTGCCGTCAATAAACAGGTAGGTCCAGTCGCGCTAGTCCACTTTGATGCGCACTTGGACACTTGGGACACCTATTTTGGTGCACCCTACACTCATGGAACGCCCTTTCGCCGAGCAGCTGAAGAAGGACTCTTTAACGACAGCGCGTCTATGCACGTGGGGATTCGTGGGCCACTATATAGTCGCCAAGATCTTGAGAATGACGAAGAACTTGGTTTTAAGGTTGTTCATTGCGACGAACTACAAACCCACGGTGTTGATCATGTTGTGAAACGAATTCGCGATCGAATCGGTGATAACCCACTGTATCTATCCATTGATATTGATGTTCTCGATCCGGCCCATGCACCTGGAACGGGAACCCCGGAAATTGCGGGGATGTCTAGCCGAGAGATGATCCATATTATCCGAGGGCTAAAGGGAGTCAATCTGATCGCAGCAGACATTGTCGAAGTCGCACCTGCTTATGATCACGCCGAAATCACCTCATTAGCCGCCGCCACCATTGCCTTTGAAATGGTCAATCTGATCGCTTGTCGACCATCATCGTAAAACATCAATCAGCTTGTAAGTGATTTACTGACTCATGAAAAGTCATGCTTGCCACCATTCATCGCTTGTTCAGAGACTTTTTAACGTTATCTGCGAAAACCGGATTCAAGAGTAAAGAATGTGGGGTTAAGCCCGGCCAGTGGACCTCTTAGTTTGGCCAATTCAGCCTCCGGCCCATGTACCTCAAGTTTTTCAAGAGAAGACATAGTTAATGCCTCCTGAACCAATGCGCCCACATTGTCTAAATGCGCCAGTGTTGCTTCAGCGTTGACGTAGCCTTCACGGCAATAGGCAACATCATCATTATAGGAAAACCCATAATACAGGGCGCCTTCCTCCGTAGCGGTTGCTTCCACAAACTTTGCGGTCAGTGCCTTAAACTCATCCATTTTCCCATCATTTACTCTGAAGTATGGGGCGAGTGAGCAGCATGTATCTTCTGTAGACATTTTTTCTCCTAAGAGGGGTTTGAAAGATGCGTCATTCTACTCTGATTACGTGGTTATTTGGAAAACCCGTTGCACATCAATTTTAAAACAGCATACAAAAATTCGCCGAACGGATAGTTTGACGAGCGGTTCGAATTGCCTCGGTTTATCTGTGACTAACCATCTTGAGAGAATTATCCCATGAGCTGGAGACTTGAATATTCCCTCGAAATATAGGAATGCGGAGCGCCCTTAGTCTTAGCCGCAGATAACGATTAATCACATCGGGTCACTTCTAGGTATTGAAGCAATTTAACGGCGTTGAACAACAACACAGCCTCCTTCATCATTCCGATAAATAATGGAATGATGAAGGGGTTATCACGTTACTCTGGCCCAACTGACAAGCGACAACTCAGATCGTGTCAGAACTCAGTCATCAATCTTCAGGACCGTTATTTTTGCAGATCCTTTATTTTCATTGTAAGAATCAAGCAGAAAGTCTGGAACGTAAGAAATAAAGTCGTTGACGATTGTGCAACCCTACGTCTGTAACTTCGGTTTAGTTTGAGTCATTATTGTCGTTCCACACGATATATCGCTTGTCGGCATTGCTCCATTCATCGTCAATCTCAACGAGAATGGCACTGACAAGCCTGAGTAAAGATGCGTCGTTCGGGAAGACCCGGACAATCCGGGTTCGCCGTTTAATTTCCTGCTGGATCGGACGCTCAATTCCATTCGTCGTTCTCATCTTTCGATGATGCGATTCCGGTAAATTGAACACGGTCAATCCTTCAGGAACGTTATCGAGCAGCCATTGCGATAGCTTCGAGCAGTCTGACTCGTAACGGGCCGCCAGTTGCTCCAACTGAGCCAGGGCAGATGCCTCGTCCGTCGCATTCCAGACCGAACGCAATTCGCCACCAATCCGGCTACGAACCTTTGCCGTTGGGGCATGATTAATCGCGTTCTGTGCCAGATGAAACTGACAGCGTTGCCACGGTACACCCGGAAACACGGCACGCCTTGCCGCCTTCAAACCCGCGTGATCATCACTGGCAATGTAAGTGATGCCATGCATGCCTCGTTTCACCAACGACTGATAAAACTCCCGCCAGTTGATCTCGGCTTCACTGGTGGCAATCTGCACACCCAGTACGCTTCGTCGACCATCCGGTAGTATTCCCACCGCACTGAGCACCGCGGCATCCACCACCTCATGATCCATCCTGACCCGTTCGTAACGCGCATCCAGTACCAGATAACGTATCTCGCCAAGACCACGATCCCGCCATACTGACAAGGCATCGTCCAGCAAAGCCGTTGCACGGGACACCTGAGTCGAAGATATTTTCTCAATACCGAACAGATCCAGTACCTTCTCCACACGGCGCGTACTGACACCACTAACGTACATCTGAGCCACACACAGCATCAACGCGCGCTCACTGCGTCGTCCCTGTTCCAGACTGTGCGGGTAAAACCCGGACTCACCGTGATTACGCGTCTTGGGTATCGACAGATTTAGCGTCCCAAGGGTCGTGTCCACCTGTTTGGGTTTGAATCCATTGGCATGGCCCTGACGGTCGTTGCTGCGTTCGTGAGGGGCGGCACCCAGAAACTGAGACCGCTCAATCTGCATGGCCTGATTCATCATCGCGGTAATGACATCACGAAAAGCCTGGGGGCCATGTTGAATCAATTGTTCCATCACTACTTCATATAGGTTAGGGTAATCCGGTTGGGTCATTGGGTTGCCTCCACATTTGCTTAAGTCACAAACATGGAACGACTTGATGGCTCAACATTCAACACCTAATCCAGAAAAACCGGCTTTGGCTTCGTTCGCTACGCTCACTTCGCCTAAGCCAAACGAACATCGCTAAAGAAATAAATTACAGACCTCAGGGTACACTACCTCGTTGACGTACAAATATAGCTGACCTGATCGACGAGTCTGTATATCAAAGGCAAAGTTTTTCTCGCCCTGAAGCATCGGATCTTTCGGATTCACCGGGAGCTCTTGTACGTCGAACAGTTTGTTATCAACCCTTGCCACCATCTGATGCCAGTCAACTAATAGTTGGCGTCGAATAGGAAGCAAGAAGTAGCTCGCCATAGGCAATATGTCTAGACCAGTTGCATCTTCCGCTATGTCGTCAATATGATTACCGTCCTCCCAGTCTTCGGACAGCTCAATCTGGATACGATAATTTTGGTGGCGATCCAGATTCAGCCCTGTAGCAAAACACGCATCTGTTGGGTCAAACACAAATGACTGACCAAATTGACGCGATTCTGTTGGAAGCTTAGCAGAGCACACTCCGCCAGAGCCGTCCACGGTAGAAAAAACGAACCGCAATATGAACATCGAAACAATGGCCAGCAAGAACAACGTTGTTATCGTTTCAACGGCAAAACGAATTAATTTTATAAGAAAACGGTAAATCTGACTGGTAAAGATATATGTCAAGGAACGACGAAAGGCACTTGGTCCTATCGGTGGAACAATATTTCTTTCAATCAAATGAAACCAATTTCGGCGGGACTCCGATTTAATGGATTTCTTTATTTTCGAACTCCAAACTAACAGAAAGGCAATGCTAATTATGCCAAAGGTAAAAACAAACGGATAACCTTCGTATTTTGAAGTCCAACTCTTTACCATACTGACCCCAGACACCTCCCCTAACAGATGCGGTATAGCTCTGATCAAGTAGCTAAACACCCCAAGTACTGGCTCAAGATAGTCGTGAACGGCAACATCTAGCGTCTCTTTGCTCTCTGAACTGTATATGATAAACGGAAATACGATGAAATAGAGCATCGCACTCAACGTGCCGTAGTAGAGGTATTGTCTCCCTGAGACTTTGTTCCAAATATAACGCTGTTGATCAAATCGTCGCGTGCTCTCTTCTTCAGTTTCCTTCCCAGGCTTATTAGCGAGTTCAGATGCACTTGGTTGTACTGCGCAATCCACTACTTCATACCGACCCGGTACATTTATGGGGGCATAAGAATCTCCAGCCTGCACTACTCGATCAAAGACACTTTGATGAATCTGAGGATTTGTGGTGAAGGCTTTTACTTCCGGTTCTTTCGTTGATTGGAATTTGCGTTTGCACCAGTTGAATATTCCAGTGTTTTGGTTATGGTACAACCACCCTACATTCCGAGGGCCATAACGATACATGTTTCCTAGTCCGCTTCGACTGTCGCTCATCGGCCCGTTGACGTCCGCCATACTTATGTAATGCTCACGTTGTTGGGGTAAGTACGCCAAGCCATCATTCTGCTCGCTTTGTTTTAGTATCCAGTTCAGGGGGACAAAAGACAGCGTGTCGTCCGGGTACCCACCGCCGACATTCGCGTGAACACCGGAAAACCACACCTGCTGAAGTTGCCCACTTTCTAGCAGCTTGGGTTCTTCATTCCACAACATTGGATGAAAGGACTCTCTTTGTTCATCCAGAGAAAGAGCATGACGTGCGCAGCCAATGCGACTCGATAGGTCTCGGGTTTTGGGAACCAGTGGCCATACAATTCGATCCCATGCGCGAGCTAACTCATCGATGGGAAACCCATATGCGGCAACCGTGTCCCACACACCAACAAATTTGATGAGTGGGGCGTCATCAGGGCCATCCTTGTAACGGATGTTTTTTTCTGAATTATAGAATCTTTTACCGGTGACCTTACACCAGCCTTTAGTCGCTACATCTCGCAGAGGTCTCGTAAAAAGTGCGAAGAAAGAAGGGTTATAATGCTTCTTTCTGAATTCTTCATACGCTGCATTAACCAATCTATCCAGATCTCGTTCGTCCTTTGCCATAGCGGGGTCTACAATCCCCTGGCTGGCAATTAGATCCATAACAGTTCGAATCGTAAACGCCCCGCGACTGAAGCCAAACCCGTAGATCTCGTCTCCTGGTTTGTACGTGCGGCAGAGAAAACCGTAGATATCCTTTACGTTACGCGATAGACCATAGCCAAACCCCAATCCCAGAATCGCTGTCGGTATGAATCCTGATGTACCCACACCATTGTCATAGTAGGCAATTTGACTACTCTTGTCGCTAAGATCCAGCGCCCAATAGGTACGCCAAACATTAGTTTTTTGCGGGCTGGAGGAACTATTTCCTGTTCCATCTGAAAGCAAAATTATTTTTTTCATTCCTATCTACTCGGCATGTTATTGGTTTAACCTGTTTAGCCGTTATATAGTCGAGAAGACGATAAAGCGTCTGACTCAATTGCTCCACTGTTCGATTTTCCGGACTGCAACCAGGGCTTGATTGAGGCATTTCTCATATTGACACTATCCCACCTAGACTTTTTAAATCCCGTTTACTCAGTTGTTCTGCGCTGAATTACCCAAACGAAGTAAGCCAGCGCCTTACTGGAGTTGTAAAACCGTATCGAAGTTTAACTAGTCTCAAGATCAATAAGGGTAGTGTAATCTGAGGTCTGTAATTTAGCTTTCTATTGCAGCTTCGCTATTGGCTTTGGCGGAGTGAACGTAGAGAGCGAAGCCAAAGCCGGTTTTTCTGGATTAGGTGTTGAATGTTGAGCCATCAAGTCGTTCCATGTTTGTGACTTAAGCAAATGTGGAGGCAACCCAATGACCCAACCGGATTACAGTAACCTATATGAAGTAGTGATGGAACAATTGATTCAACATGGCCCCTAGGCTTTTCGTGATGTCATTACCGCGATGATGAATCAGGCCATGCAGATTGAGCGGTCTCAGTTTCTGGGTGCCGCCCCTCACGAACGCAGCAACGACCGTCAGGGCCATGCCAATGGATTCAAACCCAAACAGGTGGACACGACCCTTGGGACGCTAAATCTGTCGATACCCAAGACGCGTAATCACGGTGAGTCCGGGTTTTACCCGCACAGTCTGGAACAGGGACGACGCAGTGAGCGCGCGTTGATGCTGTGTGTGGCTCAGATGTACGTTAGTGGTGTCAGTACGCGCCGTGTGGAGAAGGTACTGGATCTGTTCGGTATTGAGAAAATATCTTCGACTCAGGTGTCCCGTGCAACGGCTTTGCTGGACGATGCCTTGTCAGTATGGCGGGATCGTGGTCTTGGCGAGATACGTTATCTGGTACTGGATGCGCGTTACGAACGGGTCAGGATGGATCATGAGGTGGTGGATGCGGCGGTGCTCAGTGCGGTGGGTATATTGCCGGATGGCAGACGCAGTGTACTGGGCGTGCAGATCGCGACCAGTGAAGCGGAGATCAACTGGCGGGAGTTTTTACAGTCTCTGGTAAAGCGGGGGATGCACGGCATCATCTACATTGCCAGTGATGACCACGCGGGCCTCAAAGCAGCGAGACGTGCTGTGTTTCCGGGGGTACCGTGGCAGCGTTGTCAGTTCCACCTGGCACAAAATGCGGTCAATCATGCGCCGACAGCAAAGGTTCGTAGTCGGATTGGTGGCGAATTGCGTTCGGTGTGGAATGCGACGGACGAGGCATCTGCCCGCGCTCAGTTGGAGCAACTGGCGGCCCGTTACGAGTCAGACTGCTCGAAGCTATCGCAATGGCTGCTCGATAACGTTCCTGAAGGATTGACCGTGTTCAATTTACCGGAATCGCATCATCGAAAGATGAGAACGACGAATGGAATTGAGCGTCCGATCCAGCAGGAAATTAAACGGCGAACCCGGATTGTACGGGTCTTCCCGAATGAGGCATCTTTACTCAGGCTTGTCAGTGCCATTCTCGTTGAGATTGACGATGAATGGAGCAATGCCGACAAGCGATATATCGTGTGGAACGACGATAATGACTCAACCTAAATCAAAGTTACAGACGTAGGGTTGCACAATCGTCCGAAACGGTAGGTTCTTCAGGGACGGATTTCGATTCACCGCTATCGAACGATTTTTCATTTGCTGATTCTCTCTCGATATGCTCGTCGTGCTTGCGGCTGTAATATGTACACAGCTGTTTCTGGAGCACGTTGCTCCATTCCGTATCAGTCATGTAATGAGCATTCAGGTCATGGATGTCAACTTTGCCTACGTTGGAAGTGTCAGGTGATGGGATAACGAGATGTCCAGAGGTTTGCACTTTAATTGGAGCATGCTCTGCTACTTTGAAGAAGAACCGCCCCACTGGTAGCTTGCTGAGCTCTTCGGAAGTTCGATGCACCAGCTGAGCGTTTTTCTCCGAATCTGAGGAATATCCTGATATCTTAACCACAGTTCCACTTTTGATGGTGTTGACAAACTCGGTATCTGAACCCTGGGAGATAAATTGTTGGGCTAGCAGTAAGCACAATTTATATTTACGGGCTTGGGTCAAAATTTTTGCAAAGGATTCAGAGCTGCCCGCAATGAAATTCTGATATTCATCAATGGTCATAAAGCAGGGAATACGCAGGTGGTCGTCCAATGGAACTCGACGTAATGCTTCACCATAAAACAGACCAAAGAGAAATGATCCAATCAAGAAAAAGGTGTCAGAAGAAAAAGGTGTCAGAGCATTAATGTTCTATTTACGTGGTTTTAGGTAAAATGGACAGTTGATGGATTCGGTATTTGAAATTACCGATGTGGAGAGTAAAGAGATCACGTTGATCAAAACAAATCATGGAGGATTCAATGTCAAGGCTGCCCAGACTATGTCCGGCGGGAATTCCGGCTCATCTCATTCACAGGGGGCATGATCGTAATGTTTGTTTCGTATGCGAAAATGATTACCTCAGTTATCTTAGTTTGCTATCAGAAGGCGCTCAGTATTATGGAGTTCACGTCCATGCTTGGGTATTGATGACAAATCATATCCATATTCTTGCAACGCCCAATTTAAATAAAAGTATTTCGAAATTAATGCAGTATGTAGGTAGTCACTACACGCGTTACTTCAATCGCCTATATCGACGTACGGGAACGCTTTGGGAAGGTAGATTTAAATCTTGCTTGGTCGAAGAAGAAGCGTATTTCTTAATCTGTCAAAGATATATCGAACTCAATCCAGTACGTGCAAAAATAGAGATGGCCCCCCAAATTAGGACAGTGAGCTAAGTGTATTTTCTGCTAAATTTTCACTCATTATGAGAGAACAGAAGATGCGAAGAAAACGACGAAACCATTCACCAGCCTTCAAGGCCAAAGTGGCACTGGCCGCCCTCAAAGGCGATAAGACACTGGCTCAGTTGGCGAGTGAACACGATCTCCATGTCAATCAAATTCAAACTTGGAGCAAGCAGCTGAAAACTAATATGGCCAGCTTGTTTGAAGACGGTGTAGACAAAAAGAAAGATCAGGACGCCGAGGTGAAAAACCTGCAGGCAAAGATCGGCCAACTGACCATGGAGAATGATTTTTTGGCAAAAGTGCTCGAGCCATGAGTCAGGCAGAGCGCAAGCAAAAGATCGATTCGACTCAGGCCCTTTCCGTAACAAAGCAATGTAAGGTGTTATCAATTTCCCGATCCAGCGCCTATTATCAGCCCCGGCCGCAAGAGGTCGCTTCAGACCTTCTGCGTCAGATCGATGAAATCCATCTGCGTTATCCTTTCTACGGCTCCCGTCGATTGTGTGACGCCATGCTCGATGAGCACAATGTTGTGATCAATCGCAAGCGAATGCGACTGATGATCCACATGGGGATACGGGCAATCTATGCCGGAAACAAGGGCACCAGTAAGCCGAACAAGGCCCATCGTATTTATCCCTATCTGCTGGCCAACATGACCATTGAGCGTTCCAATCAGGTGTGGTGCACTGACATCACTTTTTTACCGATGGCGAAGGGTTTTGCCTATCTGGTTGCGGTTATGGACTGGCATTCCAGAAAGGTGTTGAGTTGGCGGGTCTCCAATATCATGGACACCGATTTCTGTCTTGAGGCACTCAATGAAGCCATCAATCGTTATGGTGCTCCAGAGGTTTTTAACACTGATCAGGGTTCACAGTTTACCTCAGCGGCCTTTACCGATGCGCTCAAGGCAAACGATATCCGAATCTCCATGGATGGAAAAGGTCGCTGGATTGATAATGTATTTATTGAGCGATTGTGGCGAAGTGTAAAATATGAAGAGGTCTACCTGAATGCCTACGAAGATATCAATCAGGCTAGAGCGGGGCTGAAGAAGTATTTTGAGTTTTACAATACCAAACGAAAACACCAGACCTTGAAAGCGACCCCTGACAGCACGTACTATGCTGACCTGCTTCCATTAAAAGAAACAGGATAAACCCATTTTACTTGAGGCAGGAATACACTTAAGAAATCAAACTATCTGTCCAACTGTTGGGGACCACCTCTAATGGTATGTGAACCGGATAAATACAAATGGTCCAGCTATCGCACCAATGCACTAGGGAAGTCGAGTAAGCTCACTGTTCCTCATCCTGTTTATACCGCATTAGGAATCACTGATGTTGAGAGACAGTACAATTATAGAGGCCTATTTTCGGGCGTTTTGGACGCAGAAGAATTAGTCAATCTGAGAGAGGCCACACAAAGTGGAATGGCATTTGGCAGTGACCTATTCAAAGATCAGATAGAAAAACTATACCAAAGGCGTGTCAGGCCTGAAAAGCCAGGACGAAAGCCAGGACGAAAGCCAGGACGAAAGCCAGGACGAAAGCCAGGACGAAAGCCAGGACGAAAGCCAGGACGAAAGCCAACATTAATGCTCTGACACCTATTTATTATTTATTGTAGGCTTGTTCAAATTGCATGAGTCGCAGTTCCTGTAAACACGACGTCCGGCTCATTACTTCTCCCCAAATTCGGGCAGTGTAGAAAACCGGACAGTCTACGTGCTACATAACCGGACATATTATGTGCTACTAACACTACTCGTTTTTGTAGTTGATAGAAGCTTTTATTGGTGATATATTGAATACATGTAATACGTATAGAGAAACCACTAATGCCAACTTCAATCAGATTACCCGAAGAAGTAGAAGCAAGGCTCGATTTTCTTGCGAATCAAACTGGGCGTACGAAAGCATATTATCTTCGTGAAATTATTGAGCGAGGAATGGACGATATGGAGGATTATTATCTGGCTGCTGATGTTTTAGAGCGAGTACGTAAAGGTAAGGAGAAAATACATTCCAGCGACGATGTGAGACAGAGTCTTGGTTTGGACAGTTAGTTATACTGATACTGCTAAGAAGCAGCTTCGAAAACTCGATAAACCAACGGCTCGGAGAATTATGGATTACGTGGATTCGCGCGTCTTGGGTAAAGATGATCCGCGTGTAATTGGTAAAGCACTAATCGATGATCTTGGGGAATTATGGCGTTATCGGGTAGGAGACTTTAGGGTTATTTGTGATCTGCAAGATGGTGTTTGTACTGTGCTTGTGGTGAAAATTGGACATAGAAAAAGCGTTTACCAGTAATTTTGGTGTACGTAAAATAAAACTGCAGGTTATTGATACTTCGAGATTGAAACCCCTGATTTACGTAAAATTAGCGACTGTAAGCCGTTGATTTATAGACATAAAACCGTTCCTCACAATCCATTGGTCGTAGGTTTACCCAAAGAGCACTTCGCAAGTCCTACCGGGCCTTTATGCCCTTGGGCGCACCATATTTTCTTTATTTTCAATAGCTTACGGATACTCTCGGATTTTTCAATTTTACGTATACCCCGTTCTTTTTTACGTAAGATTTACGTCCTTCCACAAAACCCCTTGATTTTCCGGGATAGAGCAATGGAGAACTAATTCGTTGCTCTATCCAATTCGATTGGTGGCCAACTCATCGGCAAATCTTTCGGTATCCTGGTTCCATAAGAAAAATGCCTTCAGAAGGTTCATCCATATTTTCGAATTCAGCTCTGCATCGATCTGAAACAACTTGATGCGTACACCTACTTTGCCTGCATCCCGGACGTGTAATTTATTTCGACTACCGGACTGATCATGGGAGAAAATTTTCAATGCACCATCGCAAGGTACGATAGAGTTTCTCGATTGTGCAACCCTACGTCTGTAACTTTGATTTAGGTTGAGTCATTATCGTCGTTCCACACGATATATCGCTTGTCGGCATTGCTCCATTCATCGTCAATCTCGACGAGGATGGCACTGACAAGCCTGAGTAAAGATGCCTCATTCGGGAAGACCCGGACAATCCGGGTTCGCCGTTTAATCTCCTGCTGGATCGGACGCTCAATTCCATTCGTCGTTCTCATCTTTCGATGATGCGACTCCGGTAAATTGAACACCGTCAGTCCTTCAGGAACGTTATCGAGCAGCCATTGCGACAGCTTTGAGTAATCTGACTCGTAACGGGCCGCCAGTTGCTCCAACTGAGCGCGGGCAGATGCCTCGTCCGTCGCATTCCACACCGAACGCAGTTCACCACCAATCCGACTACGAACCTTTGCTGTCGGCGCATGATTGACCGCATTTTGTGCCAGGTGGAACTGACAACGCTGCCACGGTACCCCCGGAAACACAGCACGTCTCGCTGCTTTGAGGCCCGCGTGGTCATCACTGGCAATGTAGATGATGCCGTGCATCCCCCGTTTTACCAGAGACTGTAAAAACTCCCGCCAGTTGATCTCCGCTTCACTGGTCGCGATCTGCACGCCCAGTACACTGCGTCTGCCATCCGGCAATATACCCACCGCACTGAGCACCGCCGCATCCACCACCTCATGATCCATCCTGACCCGTTCGTAACGCGCATCCAGTACGAGATACCGAATCTCTCCAAGGGCCCGGTCACGCCAAACCGATAGAGCATCGTCCAGCAGGGCCGTCGCACGAGACACCTGAGTGGAGGAGATCTTCTCAATACCAAACAGATCCAGCACCTTCTCCACACGACGAGTACTGACCCCGCTGATGTACATCTTTGCCACACACAGCATCAAAGCACGTTCACTACGCCGTCCCTGTTCCAGACACTGTGGATAAAACCCGGACTCACCGTGGTTACGGGTCTTGGGTATCGACAAATTCAGCGTCCCAAGGGTCGTGTCCACCAGTTTGGGTTTGAATCCATTGGCATGGCCCTGACGGTCGTTGCTGCGTTCGTGAGGGGCGGCACCCAGAAACTGAGACCGCTCAATCTGCATGGCCTGATTCATCATCGCGGTAATGACATCACGAAATGCCTGCGGGCCATGTTGAATCAATTGTTCCATCACTACTTCATATAGGTTAGGGTAATCCGGTTGGGTCATTGGGTTGTCTCCACATTTGCTTAAGTCACAAACATGGAACGACTTGATGGCTCAACATTCAACACCTAATCCAGAAAAACCGGCTTTGGCTTCGTTCGCTACGCTCACTTCGCCTAAGCCAAACGAACATCGCTAAAGAAATAAATTACAGACCTCAGGGTACACTACCGTTAAAAGCGTTGTCTAATAAAGTGGCTGAGCAGGGATTGATTTTGACTGAATCCCAGGTCGCGGCCATGGAACGTAAGAAAGAGGACGATGTGGCCTGTGGTGAGATAGATACCGCCCATCCCGGCTATCTGGGGTCACAGGACACCTATTACGTCGGTACCTTCAAGGGGATCGGCAGAGTGTATCAACAGACCTTCGTGGACACGTATTCCAAAGTGGCTCATGCGAAGCTCTACACGACCAAAACACCGATCACCGCAGCGGATATGCTCAATGATCAGGTGCTCCCGTTCTACGAAGAGCACAGCCTTCTGCTGCGCATTCTTACTGACAGGGGAACCGAGTATTGTGGTCGAGCCGATCAGCATGATTATCAGCTTTACATGGCACTGAATAACATTGAGCACACGAAAACCAAGGTGAAATCACCGCAGACAAATGGGATATGTGAACGATTCCACAAGACCATTCTTAACGAGTTTTATCAGATAACCCTACGCAAGAAAATCTATGATTCAGTTGACGAATTACAGATTGATCTTGACGAGTGGCTTATCAAGTACAATACTCAACGAACGCATCAGGGTAAAATGTGCCTTGGGAGAACGCCGATGGAAACACTCATCGACGGTAAAGCGATCTGGAAAGAAAAGTTTGTAAACTAAACTCTATCTGACAGACAGCTACTGATAAACGGGTAACTGTCAGCTCAAGTCTGAACTTCTACACGTCATAGAAGTATCTGGTTTACCTCATGGTTTGTTCTAGTTCCGGGTCTGTCCGAGGTTTTACTTACTTTATACAAAAATGATCAAATAGCCCTCCAGTCGGTTTACATACAAAGATGGGGCCATTGGGAAGCGCTCTTGCAGGGACAAGTATCCGAATGACTTCGAGTATTGCTTAAAGCGAATGTGGTATGAAAGCTTGTCGCCGGTAACTCTAAAGGTCAACATTCGCGCTGTGTTGGCTCAATCATCACACAAGTAGAACGTCCTTGGGAAAAAGGGTAATCCTAATTGTTACTCTGACCCCAAACCGTACTCATTCAATACCCTCTCAAAGCTTTGGCAAGAACTAGAAACAGTAGGTAAGTTCTCTCCCCTTTTCCAATTTCCCATGTTATTGAAATATTTCTCTCCATCTCGGCATTGAACTTCTAATTCGGCCTGTTTTAGCGTCGACGCTGCTTTTCCGGCAGAAACCCCAGCCCTCAAGGCTAACTTTCGATCGAAATCTAAGGCCGATTCAGAATTGATCCCAATCTTCTGTGGGAATTGCTCCTCCAATCTAAAGCTACTAAACGGCCCCGGCGCTAGCCCGCGCATACTCAGTGTTCTTGTGATACGTGCTGCCAACATCATTGCGCTAGTGCTCGTCTTCCACGTCGCATCAGCGAGTGTTTTATTTCCTTCATGCCAGTGAACGAATGCATGGATCATCGTCTGGTTAATGCTAAGCACAAGATAGCAGAAATAGTGATTAAGGTTGGACAGGGAGGTGCCACTGAGGGGGGATTTTGATTTGTTTGTCGGGAGTCCGGTGTTTTCGTGGAACCGCATCCAGACTTCGAAGCTGTTTCTGGCTGCCAAAGGATCGGTAATGAGATGCGCTATCTGGCTCCAGTTTGGGTTCGATGTTAATGTTTCCGTTGCTGTCTTCAATGCTGTGGTGAGCTTTTTCTCGATTGCTCGTTCCGCGGAGAATATTCGTTGATAAGTGTCTCCCGGTCTTGGCATTTGAATCAATTGGGAATCTGAATTTTCTCCGACGTTTGGAACGTTTCCGGACGACACCAAAAGATCGACAATTTTCATCGCATTGGGCAAGTCGATTTTATCGATGGCTGCGATGCCCTGGGATAGGATGGGTTGAGAAGGTGAGGTTTCCGTTTGCCAGCAGTCTAGTATCAGAACATGGATGAAGTGTTGTTGAACTGCCATAAGCTGCAAAGGCAAGATGACGTTCAATTGCTCAATAGTGTCAATGTCAATTTCGTTATTGGTCATCAATCAAATTGCTCGGCTAGGAAGCCTTGAATATCATATTTCTGCGCTTTGTTTTAAGTTCTTAACTGCCGCTTCACCGGAATGTCTCAGTTTTACGTTTTCTTCTATACTTGTCTCTCGTTCGGTGTTTGCACCAGATCACCCAGCCGAACGTGACCAAACCCATCCATGAAACAATGGCTTGCAATCTAAATGCGTGATGATCGCCGGAGATGGCGACTTTGTACCAAATTCCATCGGCGCGCCATTTCGAATGGCTTCCGACGTAGTAGAGATAATCGTGAACAACTCCGGCAATATCAACCCGAGAGAAGAGAGGAATCAGCAGGATTAGAAAAAATAACAGATATTCGTATTTCACCGTTTCATAGTTAATATCAATGAAGTACACAACAACCGCAAGGAGTAGCAATAGTAGGAAACGAGGATATGAACTGAAGTCAGTTTTGAACCCTGCTGGGACAGTAATTTGTTCTCCGTCTAACGTAATTGTGAGGTCTTCTAACAATTGCCGTCTTCCGTCGGGTAGTCGTACCGTCTGAAGTGGGTCTCCGTCTATTCTTGATGGGATATTCATTGTCATTGTTTTGCCTCACTCTCTGAGATGAGATAATCGAAGGTTCCGACGGTTAAACCTTCGGTCGAATGTTGGTTGTTCCTGCTTACTCAAGGGTTTCTTAGTAGGGTTTTCTACCAATGATGTTACCAGCAGGACCGTAGTTGCAGGAAATAAAATATTCCATACCGTCGTCGGTTATTGCCACACCACAACCGATGCGGGTCGTTGCGCGCCAGACTATTTGGGTATAGTGGCCACACATCTGGCCGGATTGGCAGGAATTTTTCGCATAGTCATAGTACTTCACTTCATCGCACCAAGCATTAATGGTTTGTCTTATCGCCTGGGAGAAGTTGGCATGATTGATGGTGTTTCGCCAGCGAGAATTCATTTGATAGCCAAGGTTTTCTCCCACGGGTTTTGGCTTCCACCCCGGAAGCGCTCGTCGACTATTGGACGAACTATGGACTAGCTTAGTGTCTTCAATGGCGTTGTGGTGATTTAGTTGTCGGAGTTCTTCGGCATAGTTTTTTGCAAAGTCAGCCAGATTGTTGTCCCATTGTAAGTTGGGGGACCCCACCTCGTTGTCATTTCGACACCGATTGTGATCATCTAATATGGCAGGGACTAATTGTTTGGTTAGTTCTGAAACGGTGGTGTCGGCGAATACGGTGGTCTGGATAGAGAACAACCCCCAGAAATACATCAATGAGATAAAAAACTGATTTCGATACATTGTTATTTCCCTAACAGTGATAGTTTTGCGCTTGGTTATCGTAATTGGCCTGTGGCGCTATCTATTATATTCCCAGCCGCAAGCATTCTTTGCGCCAAAAAATAGACAAGCTTTCGGAGTAAGCTGAGCGACCTAAATGAATGGAGGTACGATTGAATAGTGAATATAAACAGTAGGATCCCCTTTGTTTTGAGTCTCAATATTGCCCATTAATGAAATGTCTCACAAGCACGTCCATAACCGTGTCTCGGGTGAGAGATGGCGATGAGGTGAATACAATATGTTTGACTATTTACCAACGCCTATGGTGCGGGTGCGACAAAGGCACTGTCGTGAATCTTGTGACACAGTGGGTAGTGTACCCTGAGGTCTGTAATTTATTTCTTTAGCGATGTTCGTTTGGCTTAGGCGAAGTGAGCGTAGCGAACGAAGCCAAAGCCGGTTTTTCTGGATTAGGTGTTGAATGTTGAGCCATCAAGTCGTTCCATGTTTGTGACTTAAGCAAATGTGGAGGCAACCCAATGACCCAACCGGATTACCCTAACCTATATGAAGTAGTGATGGAACAATTGATTCAACATGGCCCCCAGGCTTTTCGTGATGTCATTACCGCGATGATGAATCAGGCCATGCAGATTGAGCGGTCTCAGTTTCTGGGTGCCGCCCCTCACGAACGCAGCAACGACCGTCAGGGCCATGCCAATGGATTCAAACCCAAACTGGTGGACACGACTCTTGGGACACTGAATTTGTCGATACCCAAGACCCGTAACCACGGTGAGTCCGGGTTTTATCCACAGTGTCTGGAACAGGGACGGCGTAGTGAACGTGCTTTGATGCTGTGTGTGGCAAAGATGTACATCAGCGGGGTCAGTACTCGTCGTGTGGAGAAGGTGCTGGATCTGTTTGGTATTGAGAAGATCTCCTCCACTCAGGTGTCTCGTGCGACGGCCCTGCTGGACGATGCTCTATCGGTTTGGCGTGACCGGGCCCTTGGAGAGATTCGGTATCTCGTACTGGATGCGCGTTACGAACGGGTCAGGATGGATCATGAGGTGGTGGATGCCGCGGTGCTCAGTGCGGTGGGAATACTACCGGATGGTCGACGAAGCGTACTGGGTGTGCAGATTGCCACCAGTGAAGCCGAGATCAACTGGCGGGAGTTTTTACAGTCTCTGGTAAAACGGGGGATGCACGGCATCATCTACATTGCCAGTGATGACCACGCGGGCCTCAAAGCAGCGAGACGTGCTGTGTTTCCGGGGGTACCGTGGCAGCGTTGTCAGTTCCACCTAGCACAAAATGCGGTCAATCATGCGCCGACAGCAAAGGTTCGTAGTCGGATTGGTGGTGATGAACTGCGTTCGGTGTGGAATGCGACGGACGAGGCATCTGCCCGCGCTCAGTTGGAGCAACTGGCGGCCCGTTACGAGTCAGATTACTCAAAGCTGTCGCAATGGCTGCTCGATAACGTTCCTGAAGGATTGACGGTGTTCAATTTACCGGAGTCGCATCATCGAAAGATGAGAACGACGAATGGAATTGAGCGTCCGATCCAGCAGGAGATTAAACGGCGAACCCGGATTGTACGGGTCTTCCCGAATGAGGCATCTTTACTCAGGCTTGTCAGTGCCATCCTCGTCGAGATTGACGATGAATGGAGCAATGCCGACAAGCGATACATCGTGTGGAACGACGATAATGACTCAACCTAAATCAAAGTTACAGACGTAGGGTTGCACAATC
>WLWD01005814.1_pt1 | contig 61806 bp, 20 predicted proteins | sample 6712731 | NCBI WGS metagenome assembly WLWD01 (sample SAMN12718690, study PRJNA576275) | sponge metagenome | isolation source: marine sponge | host: Mycale hentscheli | place: New Zealand: South Island, Marlborough, Capsize Point | collected 2014-11-01 | reverse complement strand
ATTTGTATTTTGAGCGTACTCTGGCGGCAATTAAATTCTTTACGCCTACAGTTCACGAGCATTCTTCATTGTTCCCATTCCGGTAGGAAGTACGATGAGTGTCCCTAGACCACCCTTTTTTCTAGTGCTGCAGGAAAGGGGAAGGAGGATTTGGCCCACGAGAGTAGGCTAGGAGTTAATATCAACGATAGTCGGTGAACACAAGTAACACCCTTACATTTCGACAACTGTGGATTTGACGCGCATGCGCGATCTTTCCATGCTTGGGCGTGTTTTTTTTTTATATTTAGGGTGGACCCAGTATCTTCCTTTTTCAAGTTCTTCGTATGCCAAGCTCTTAGCAATCTAGCTACTCTGTTTCAAGTTGGGTAGCCCCTGAATTTTGTTCGCTTTCACAAATCGTAGAGTCTGGTCAGCTTGTTGTCTACGACATCAGCACATCAGCGGGAGAACCTGCACCAGCAACTGACAGATCAAAAGTAAGCAATGGAATATAGCTAGCTATTATGTATGAGTGTTTGTTTGCTTTCCATGGTTTTGCGAAAAAAGTATTCTAATCACTCCTAGCTAGTTATTCCAGTGGAGCCCAATGACTAGAATTAAGAGGTGACTTTGGGTATGAAAGTGAAGCATCTGGTAGCTGAAGCTTATAATATCATTGTATCATGTTTTCTTTAAATTGTAGTCTTGCATAGCCAACCCTTAACCTTCTATTCTATGGGGTGGGGGGCAGGAAAGTGTCTGGGGACATGGATGTATCAAATTTATTCTGAAGGAATGCAGAATTTGCCTTCCAGCTCAAGAGCACACCTTTTAGGTTTATGTGCAGCTAAACCCTGCAGCTGAAAATGATGCTGTAGTTTAACGTTCATGGAAGCTGTGGTGATACAATCACAGGGCAAAAACTTGAACTTCCTGTATTCATGTATTTAGGACATTTCATGCTTTCACCACCTTTCCTGCAGTGGATAGAGCTAAATGTCTTTTAGTGCATGGCATTTAGCCCTATCTTATACAGGGAAAGTGGTGAAAGCATGAAATGTCCTAAATACGTGGCTACAGGAAATTCAAGTTTTTACCCTGTAAATGTACTGCTGGAACTGACAAACTTCTGGATACCAATGAAGCCACCTATAGATCGGGTTGGATAATATCTGGTATAGCTAATACAAAAAAATACAACCATTATTAAATTATGTGAAGTAACAAAAACCACTTTATTTTAGTTACTTTTGGAGGAAGATTGTGTTGTTTTTGGTATAGAGATTCTTTCACTGTGGAGGATCAAATAGCAATGGTAAGCAGGCATAGTAAAGATTTTCCACATAATCCAGTATGAAGTATAGGAAAATATGCATCCTACTAACAAAAAAGCGACACCAAGTCATTTAAACGATTGTATTCAAGTTACTCTAATGTAACTACCACTGAGGCAGAAAACTCCTCCCTTGCACTAAATCGTGTCTAACTGCAACGTGTGGGTGCCCAGTTTCCAGAGCTATTTTAATTGACCAATTTACCCTCTGATAATTTAATTGATTGCCACCTGAAATTGGGTGACTCGAACAGATTTAGAACTATCATGTCTTCAGAGTCTTTCCTTTTCCACACCCCCAATAATAGAAGACAAAGGGTAGGTTAAACCCGACCAGTTAAAATTTTGATTTATGTATGTCTTATTATCAAAGTCATAAAAAGGTATGTCTAATATTAATTGTTAATGTGACAATGGCAAGATATTTCACAATGAAGTCTAAATCAAGTATATAAAAGCAGTATTTAGAATGAATGCCCACAACATGAAAGTTCAAAGCTTTGTATATTTAAGTTATTGTTTGTTCTACGAAGGAAGAGTTTATGTTTTGAAAAATTATGACAGATAGACAGTATATTTTACAGTCATTGATTCAAAGTAACAAATAATCGTGCAGTCCACATCATTCTTTATATAAATAACATTAACTTTTTCGGTGTCCTATCGATTAGTCCTTGTCAATAATTGTACAGTTTATAGTGTATATCTGCTGTTATAAATTTGGTAGAGTCATTATGTATGTAATTGCAAATGTATAAGCGGTTCATTAGAAAACATGTAGTGTAGTTCTCCACGGTCTTTAACATCTTTGTTTTAAAACTTAACTCTTGTTAAGGTGTATCTCTAATTGCAGAAATGAAAGTCATATGCTTAAGTTACAATCTGGAATGTGCACAAAACATTTTGATATATTCTCAAATTTATCAAGTTGATATTGCAGGCTACATCTTGAAATGCAGAATAGTCATAAGATAGCCTGAGTGCCAGCCCTGATTTTATAGTATAGACCTTATTTGACAGTAGAGATATAGTGACATACAATTCATGAATTTATTTATCTCATATTTGCTGTTAGCCTATGATGAATATAATTTTGTGGGCTGTAAGAGTAGAGCACATGTTAATTCCATTCCTCATATGTAATGTTCTAGTATAGTACACTATCTTGGGTTGAAGCCAGGGCCGTATTTAGGGTGGCATGCTATACTCAACTGACATTGAACATTTGGCTCACCCTCCAGGAATTTTTTTTCTAAAAACGACCTTGGAAGCAGTCTGTCTTGTTAATTTGATGTCGAACATTCGCCCCATCTCCCCACGAAATATTTTCTAATTACAGCCCTTGAAGCAGTCTGTCTCTAGAGCATTCACTTCAACTTCTGATGCCAGTTAACCATGTGATCATTGGCAGTATCTAGGAATTGTTTTGTGCATGAAAAGGTTGTAACAAACATAAAGTTCTCATTTTATAAGATAATGAGAAGGTACTAATAAGTAAGTCTTATAACATCATTACAACTTGTCTTCTAGTTAAAGAGTCAGGGCCGTAGGAAGCGGTCCGGTTGGTCCGGTTTTCACCGGACCACTTTTCAACCTTCTTTCCCAGCAAAGTTATTAAAAAAGTTCAGAGGTCATCAGTAATGTAGGCGTGGCCACGTGGCAAAGCTTCCCACCTGACCACTTTCCAAGTGCTTGCTACGGGCCTGAGAGTGGTCTGGCATAGCCAACCCTTTACCTTCTATTGTATATGGTGGGTGAAAGTAAACGGTCTTGGGACATGGACATAACAAATCTATTCTGGAGGAATGCAGATTTTGCTCTAAAAAGCATTGACGCCCACGCTTTCTTGGATTTTGATCATTTAAAATTCACCACACATTTTAGGTTTATGTGCAGCTAAACCCTGCAGCTGAAAATAAGGCTGTAGTTTAACATTCACAGACACTGTGGTGTTACGATTTACTGCTGGAACAGACAATCTTCTGGATGCCCATGAAGCTACCTAGATTGAGTTGAACAATATCTAGTATAGCTAATACAAAATATGCTACCATTAATAACTTATGTGTAGTAATAGCAATCTCTTGATTTTTAGTTACTTTTGGTGCGAGTTTAAGTGGTTTTTGGTATAGAGATTCTTTCATGGTGGAGGATCAATAATGGCAAGCTGGCATTCTAGGTACAAAAATGTGACACCTTTCAACTGCAAGTCATTTAAACGACAGTATTCAATTTGCTCTAATGTAACTACCACTGAGGTAGAAAACTCCTCCATCTTGCACTAAACTGTGTCTAACTGTAACGTGTGGGTGCCCAGTTTCCAGAGCTATTTTAATTGACCAATTTACCCTCAGATAATTTAATTGATTGCCACCTAAAATTTTGTGGCTTAACAGATTTAGAACTATCATGTTTTCAGAGGCTTTCCTTTTCTCCACCCCCAATAATAGAAGATAAAGGGTCGGCTACACCAAACTAGTTAAAATTTTGGTTTCACAATACAATAAACAGTTTTCCATAGAGAAAACGATCCTGTCTTCAATATGTATCATATAATTTATGTATGTTTTTTAATCACTTCATAAAATGGTGTATGGCTAATAATAAGCTGCTATTAATGTAGCAATGCATGATTAGATGTTTTTTCATTGAAGTCTAAACCAAGTGTATAAAAGTAGTTGTTTGTTGGCGAGCGAGCGTAGCGAGCGAGACACTTACAGGGGTAACACAATTGAACATCAGGGATGTTTGTTTGTTTATATATATAACAGAATCTTCCGGTTTAGCGACCATTACCCGTATCGCCTTAGAAATTGAATTGTTTATGGCTTTGAATTGTTTTGCGGGTTGCAGTTAAAACTAAAAAACATATGGCAGCTCCATTTCTATTCGAGTTAGTGGCGGTAGTAAGTTAATACGCTATTTGTCACAGTTATAAGCCCTACTCAACAGTATTTACTTAAAAATTCATTGTCCACTAGACTTACCACGAAGATAAGTCTTGCGTAGGTATGTTCAGTTGTGTGAAAGTATTGAGCGTTACAACTACTATTAAGAATATCACAAATAAAATTTTAAATAATGTGATTTGATTTTGTTGCTTCTTTTTCAATTCAAACTGTTGCGGGCGCGGTTACTATGACATTGAAACCCCTTTACCGCATACGTAATTAAAAAACTCGACTATTTTAGTAGCTTGAGTGTTAGTTGTTAAAATCAAATTTAACAATAGTGTAGTTTAAGGCTCGCTCGCCATTTGTGCTCAAGCACACCACTAGTAGTATTTACGATGAATGTAGATCCACAAGATGAAAGTTCCAAGCTTTATATGTGTAACGTATTGTTTGTTTTACTGAGGAAGAGTTTATAGTTTGAATAATTTTTATACTGTCATTTATTCAAAGTAATAAATAACTGTGCAGTCTACGTCATTCTATTTATGACTAAAATGTCTTTTTCAGAATCCTATCAATCAGTCCTTGCCAATAATTGTACAGTTTATAGTGTATATCTGCTGTTATTTGGTAGAGTCATTATGTATATAATTGCAGATTTATAAGCTGTTCATTAGAAAACACGTAGTGTAGTACTCACACAGTTTCAAAAACTTAAGTCTCGTTAAGGTGTATCTATAATTTATTGAAGAAATGAATCTGGAATGTGCAAAAAAAATTTGATATTATTCTCAAATTTTTGAAGTTAATCTTGCAGACTACAACTTGAAATGCAGAATAGTCATAAGACACCCCGAGTGCTAGCCTTAAATTTATATTATAGACTTTATTTGACAGTAGAGACATAGTGACATACAACTCATGAATATATTTGTCTCATATTTGCTGTTAGCCTATGATGAATAACATTTTGTGGGCTATAAGGGTAGAGCACATGTTAATTCCATTCCTTTTATGCACTATTCTAGTATAGTACACTACTTTGGGTTTGAAGCCATGGCTGTATTTAGGGGGGGGGGGGGGGCATGCTATACACAACTGACACTGAAACATTCACCCACCTCCAGAATTTTTTTCTAAAAACGACCGTGAAAGCAGTCTGTCTCTGTGAGGGTTAATGATGACGTTGCTAACATTTCTACTTTCCATGGAGTTAGTTTAGTGGTGTGATAGCTGAGAAACTAGCCGTAGGTTGTAATACAAACTCCTGTTGAAGTTAAAAAAAAATTCTTTTTTGTGTTAGGACACGCCAGTGGTATGTGAAGCACTAAGACAGTATTGTGTTTTACAGAATGAAATTTTATTATTATTATTGTCGGATACAATTTTTTTCCAATCCCTGGTACAAACCATCAACAGTGAATGCATCACGTCTGCACTACTGTCACAAGCAATGTTAAAATAAGTGTGTTTGTTGCAAGAGTTGACAATATGGTATAATGTAATGTAGTAATATATATATTATAATATATATCATATAGATATATGTATATTATATATATACATGTATGTATGCATATATATAATACTTATAGCACGAGTCAGAGTACAATATGGGAAAATATTTTACGAGCACGCAAAATATTTTCACGAGCCAAAGGCGAGTGAAAATGTGGCGTGAGAGTAAAATATCATTCCCATATTGTACGACGAGTGTGATAAGTGATTTATTGCTTCTTTGAAATTTTTCTCAACCGGTTACAATACAATTTTCATTGATTTTACTCGCTACGCACGCGCTACAAGTAGCGTACAATATAAACCGTACAATATGGGAGAATACAGAACGCTCGCGTGATGCGGAAATATTCAAGTAAAAATATCAAAGCTGCAATAAACATGTTTATTGGCTACGCAATACATTTTTTTACTGTTTTATAGACCTGCTGATCAGTTTTACTATTGGTTCCAAAGTTGCTAGTAATTTTGTAATAGCAGCTTGTTTCATTAGAAGTTAATGTAGACATGCTTGGTGCCTCTAGCTAAAATGAATTCTTCACAATTAAAGAAAATCGAGTATGGAGGGACCTCAAGAGTAGAGGGTAGCCTTTGTAGGACAGCAGAGCTAGAATGGGTCCTTGTTAACTCTCCTGATAATAGTACAATATCTGCTGCCACCAGAGTCTACTCGGTGGCCCATGTGCTTCTCAATTAAATTGTTTTTCAATAATAATACTTAAGACTTAAACACAATGGGACGAATATGTAGACTAGCTCTAGGTTATAAAAATCATCAATATAACTAAATAACATAGCATGATAAAATGACCAATGAAATGCTGACAAATAAATTCCGTCTAGTGATGGTCACTGCAAGGATGAGTCACTGAGATAGCCAGTCATAGAGCATGTCTTGAATGCTCATCTCTTGCCTCCACCTTAATATCTCACATACTCTTGTCCTGGGCTCCACAATGAGCTTCATCAATAGGTTCCATAGATGTTATAACGTACCAGTACATACTAATAATAAACTTGATTTTTTAAATGTGTGACTTCATACTTACTTCCTCCTTTTAAACTGTTATTTGTGTTATATCTGGTGCAAAGGGCACTGGTGCACTTATAAACCGCAAAGCTACAGCCTGTAAGGAAGTCTGATGGCAAGATTAAGGTATTCTATTTTGTGCTTTGGTGCCCTTATCACACAAGCATTCTTGTAAATCACAAACTCTGTGTGAGGATATAACTTCTTTTAGTTAGAAGCATCATGATATCGAAAGGGATACACTTAGTACTTCAATATACTGCTGAAGTTTGAGGCTAAAATGAATGAATGGAACTTGTTCTATTAGTAAAAAAATTCTTTTTTTTTTGTAAAAGAAGCACACTCAGTACATAACAATTTTCCTATTAACTGCCCACTGAAGCTAAATCAATTATAAACTCCGAAGTTGACTTTGACAAGAATGAAATGTGTGGTAAAATGTAATTTGTCTATAATTTTGGTTGTTTTTGAATGAATGAAAAAATATTGTTTATTTAACCTGTGCATTATGTACATGTATGTATGTCTTTTTTAATCACAAAAATATTATGTCTATAGCTGACCTGTTGTTGAAGTAGTGTCAACGTAATAACAGGACGTTACAAACCAAGTTTATCACAATCTGTACAAAGGTAAGTGTAGGTAGAATTTGAAAACTCAGTTTGTCAAATATACATAGAATATGAAGTTAACGGTTCAAGTTCGGTAAATGTAGAAGTTGTTTTGAGGAAGAGTTCTATACAAAGAAAATGTATGTGTTGCTTGTTTTCATTTTTGTAATACCAGAAAGTAGAAAAAATCAATGTCTACTAAGAGGTTAATGAAGCACCAAAGGTGCAAACCCTCAACACTACTACTACAAATCATTTCAGATCAAATGAATAATTTATTGGCTATTACATACAGGTATCATTATAGTTTGAGTAATTATTATGAGACATGTAAACACTTCCATTAGGAGAGACATTCACTGGTATGTATTTTCAACATGAAAGTCCACATCTAACACTGCGTTAACTACCTAATGTAAAGCAAAACAACTGCAGCAAGCAAGAAAAGTTTGCTCACGTGATGACAATGTTCCGATAAGGGGAGTTAACCACAAAATCTAGTACCTATGCAGAGCTGACAGCTTTGCATTTTCTCAAAATTAGCCCAAAATTAAAAAAAAAAGTAGCACAATGTAAGGTCTCAATCAGGAGTAAGGTCATACCTAAATTAACAGATAATTGTCAGTAATCTCCGACATCAGAGCATGGCAGACACACTGACAGAATGACTGCTATGTTAGTGGGTGTAGGAAGCAATTTTAAAGTGTAGAGGCCGATCAAGCTGTCACATTTGCCACACATACAATATCTTGTCAAACAAGAATTTTAAAAACACAGACTTTTATCTTAACCTGTTTAGATAGACACTTTGTTACGGTGAATGCAGTAGAAGATAAAGTGTTTAGCATCTTCCAAACTGATTCCAAGTAGAACTCACACTAGAGTCATGGATATCGAATTTGACTATTTCATCTTTCCAGTAAAAAAAAAACGTTTGAAAGGAAAACAGAATTAACATTACTCATTAAATCTTCCCTTTCTTACTGGCTCTAACAATGATGCAAATTGTCTATCATCAGCAAGACCCTTTACCAATTGCAACAATCATTGCTGTATACAAGGCCATCTACCCTGGAGATTTAAAACTTCTTGCAACCTATTTCTTTGCAATATACTTTGCAAGATCTCTTGACACAAAATCAGAGTAAGGAGCAATCCGATACTAGGCTTGAGAACTTATTTTGTCCCCAACATTTTAGTTGTCGGCTGCCAAAAGGGAAAAACAAATGCGCATGCGCAAGAATGATCAAACAGATTTAAATCATAAAGTATATACTTTTAGAACACTACTTTTAGAAGCTATCTAAAGTGAGGTTATATCCATTAGCTAACTTGAGAACAGAACAGGTGCAGCAAGTGAGATCATTTCTATAATTCGAGCTTTTAGTCCATGTAAAAATCAATGAGTGTGACATATGAGTGGGATATTATCAGAATAATGAAATGGATCGCTTGATAGTTGTTTTATTTTTACATAAGAGCAGGCTAACCTTAGGACAGGTTTAAATACTTTAGCTTTCATTGTCTTGATTCTCTAACATCATGTAGCAAGCTATGAAAGCATTGGCAGGTACAATATTTGTCGAAGTTAAATGAAGCATGTAAGAATCAGATGAACTTTATCTAAGGCTGCTTCTGGCTCTCACATAAACATGACAGTTGATGGATGCAGCCACCAGAGAAACACCTGTTGAATATTAACCTGAGCCTGCTTGTATTGTGCCCACTCCTAGTTCAGTCGTGGGACCATCATCAGTGCACAGTGCATCTGCAGAGGCCACTCTCTCTTTACTTTCTGGATTGTCCTCAGTGTCTAATCAATTTGTACTGCTTTTAAGTAACTGCTGAGCCTGGTACATCCTCTGAGTCTGAATCATTGTTTTGTGCCTGAACCAACTATGATTCAAAGTAGTTTACAATTACAGAATTCTACTGTGAATTTTTCTGTCATATTGATTTCATTCATATCCATTCAGCAAGATTTTAATTTGACTTAATCTGAGCATCTGTCTTTCCATTTTATGGATTCATTTAAAACTTTCGTGACTATAGTTTAGCTGCAGTTAAAGCAATATCAATTATTACAATATTCAGAGACAAGATGTATGCACACCATCAGCTTTACAAATGTAGTTTGAAATATTGAAGTTGTAGAAGTTTGTTGCATTAACATAGACTCACAAGACAAATGCTCCAAGTTGTCTTTTAATTACATAGTTAATGGTGACAAAAGAATTTTGTGCCTTTTTTGTCACCAATTTAATATAATGAAAATATTCATATAGTTCATATGGTCAATAACAACTGTATATAGCTGTGATAAGTCTGTCCATAATTCAGGATGTCATTTTTCATTTCTCTGCCATTTTTTTGCTCAATAGTCTCATAATTGTACATCAGAATGCACAATAAGAACATTTAACAGACTCTACATTGTCTTTTACTTTAGTAAGTAATACTACGACTCAACTGATCAGTTCATTATACACATGCGTTAGAGCACACATCGTGTGCTTCTCACCTCTTCAATATCTTGATTTAATAGTCAACTCTGATTATAGTCTATTTATATTTAACATATTAAAAGAACTGGACAAGTCATTAGTAGTAAAATTGTTCCTCCATATTATCTAGAGATCATAAATCTGATGCACATCAACACTTAACTTCATTTCTGATGCACATCAACACTTAACTTTCCTCCCCCTCCGGAGAGGAGGATGAAAAGTCTTTAACATCACAATTATCAAGTTCTAACCCTTCATAAAACTAGATAGACACTTTCTCGACTAAAGGTGTTTAGAAAAAAGCAAAGGAAAAATGTGAAAAAATCTTAGTTGTCGCCAGGGATTCGAACCCAGGGCCACTAGCTTTAGCCACCAGTGCTCTAACCACTAAGCTACGACATCTTTGCTTTTTTCCAGACCCCTTTAGGTGAGAAAGTGTCAATCTAGTTTTTATGAAAGGTCAGAACTTGTGTTAAAGCCTTATTAATCCACAAATTATGGCTCCTCTTCGGAGGGGTAGGTGTTTCCGGTCGACACCGAAAAGGTGTTCTGATGGCACATAATTGGTGGTCTATTGAGCATGAGACTGCAGCAAGCGGTACTACTCAACAGTATAAAGGAAAAATGTGAGAGTCTTGGAAGTTGAGGGTTGTCATAGCTCCGTGGTTAGAGCACTGGCGGCTGAAGCCAGTGGCCCTGGGTTCGAATCCCTGGTGACAACTAAGATTTTTAACATTTTTCCTTTCCTTTTTTCCAGATCCCTTTAGGTGAGAAAGTGTCAATCTAGAATATTGTTGCATGCCTGTCTTAGAAGTAATTGCTTGAACTTTTCCTTAATTATTATATTGCCAAACAAAACAAAATGTTCAACTACTAATAGACAACACTACTTCTATTCAGCATAAACAACTGAGTAAATTTTAGCAGATGTAAAAAAGAGATGTTACAATATAAAGAAAATAGAGTTCCAATATTATTTGTTTACAGTTCATTTTTATTTGCAGTGGAACATGTCTACTCGTTTGACCAAAGAGCAATACCTTACCTATGTAAGAGATAATGAGGACTATATTGTCCATGGATTATCTAGTGTGAATCTTAAACTTTTTATAGAAAATTTGTGTCAAAGAGCTAATACTGCATACTCTAAATTCAGTAATTTGGAAGTTGAAAGTATAGAAGTACAAGTCCTCATTCGATACATATTACGAGTATTTAGTGAGAATTTAAGATCAGAAGCCAGCACATGGGATAGCTTTGTCAAAGTGGTGTCATCCCTTGATGGATGCTCTGTCCAGCTCGTGGATCAACTGAAAAGTATTAATAAAGAACAAAATGAATTTGCTATGTCTGGTCAAGATTTAATTGATAGTGATTCAAAAGAAGATATTACTTTCAAAGTTGGGGATGCTAATATATTAGCTGAAGTAATAGTTGATGCAAGTCCCAAATGGGAACTCATCGCTATCTCTCTCTGTTTAAAAGATCACGAAAGAGAAAATTGCAAAAATAATGATGTAAAGCTTTGTTTGTACAATGTCATTAACTGTTGGTTAAAAAATTACTCAGACAGAACTATGACTAGACTTGAGAAGTCTTTGGCAAGTGAAGTTGTAGGAGAAACAAACTTAAGCTTGGAGTTAAAACATAAGTTTAAGCAGGCTGCTAAACTGTTAGAAAAAAATTCACTGACTTCTCCTGAAAAAGCTCAAAACTTAGCCATGTTTAAGCAGAATCCTGTTATTACGGGTATGTCTAATGCATTAGTTCAAGTAGCTGAAGGTAAGTCTACTTTACTTCTTGTTAAAGCTATTCCCAAAAAATCAGTGTCATACCAGTGGAAGAAGAATGATATTGCCATAGAAGATAGCTCTCATTATACAGGAGTCCATAGTGATATGCTTGTCATTAGCAAAGCTTGTAGAGGAACAGAGGGAGAATATACATGCTGTGTTACTTATCAGGAGAAGGAAGTATGCAGTGAAAAAATAACTGTAAAGACTCTGTTTCCACTCGGGAAGAAAAAGCTTTTAGATGTATACTTGAGTAAAAATGAAATCCCGAATTCTCATGACACTTGGCCTCCTAAAGTTTCCAAAGAATTTATAAACTTAGGTTTGATTATATCACCTGAAGATTCCAAATACAGTTGTGATTATTCTGTGCGTGGAGATATTGACGATATAAAAGCTAAGAAAAGTAAAGTTAAGTACGAGGAGGTATTTAAAGTATCTAGCAGTGAGTTAATAATGCTAGAAGGACGTCCTGGAAGTGGAAAGACTACTCTAGGCCATAAAATTGTCAAAGATTGGGCTAATGGGAAAACTCTACATGGAGCTCAACTAGTATTTCTTGTAGTACTCAGGGAATTTAATAACTCTCAAGCCCACAGTTTGTCTGATCTGCTGAAGATGTTTTATTATGACGAAAAATTGAAGTCTGTATGTCAATATATTCATGACTCCAATGGAGAAAACACAGTCTTTGTAATTGACGGATTGGACGAGTATCGTTGTCAAGACAAAGAGAGTAATGTAATTTATCAACTTTTGGATAAGAAGCTACTTCCTCTAGCCATGATCATAGTTTCTTCACGCCCATCAGCTTCTAAGTCTGTAAGAGAGGATGTTCTTTCGAAGAGAATAGAAGTATTTGGTTTTAGTGAAAATGAAATTATGGAATACATTGATCATTTTCCTTTCAGTAGTATCTCTTCTGATTGCAGTAATACAACAAGCAGTCAGTCTGTCCAAGATTCTCTTAAAGAATATTTACATTCTCATCCTAATGTGATGGATATGTGTTACTTGCCAGTTCATTCTGCTATGATTTGCTATCTCTACGACTCTGAAAGTGTAAGTCAATTTTCTACACAAACTAGTATTTATGAAGAATTCACCAGATCACTAATTCTACGTCACCTACGAACTAAACATCCACAAATACGTTTAAATTCTTTGCAAGAATTAAAAGGAGAATTTCAAGAGTATTTCAACAATATCTGCAAACTTGCTTATTATATGACTGTAAATTCTAATCAAATTATAACCTCAGATGAAGTAGCGTCATATCTAGGCTGTAAGGAAACTTTCAATGATTCCAACTGTCTCGGATTGCTTACCATTTACCACGAAATTAAGAACACTGGCAATACAAGAACATTTTATTTTCTACATTTGACCCTACAGGAATTCCTTGCAGCATATTACATTGCCCATTTAAGTACGTCAAAACAAGTTAAAATTTTTAAGGAGCATTCCAGATTGATAGATATGAAAACAGTTTGGGTATTTTATTGTGGCTTATTATCATTTCAGCCAGGCATGAAACAGTTTAAAGAAATGTTTTTAATAAAAGAAGAATATTATGATGGGGACTCTTTGGTGACACGAATAAAATATGCTTTTGAATCGCGAAGTCAAATAGTTTGTGACAAAGTTACAAAACAAATAGATGGTTGGTTCTATCTCAGAGGGACCATACTAACTCCCAGTGACTTGTTAGCTCTCAGTTATGTCATATGTAATACAACTATGCCAGTAAGAGTGTTGTATATTGGTGAGTTACCCAATGATGACAATAAACTGAACATTTTACTCAAGAATATCTCCAAAACTAATCTCTGCCACCTTACTGAATTAGAAATTGATACTTCAATATCTACAGTAGGGTTTGATTATCTCATTCAAATACTAAAATCTGATAGCCTCATGCGGTTAGAAATCAAATTAACAAATATATCTTGTGAACAATGTAAACTGTTAGTTGATTGTTTAATAAGTTTGAATCTTTTTTGGTTTTCATTATCACTATCTTCCACACCTGACAGCATTGAACCATTATTTAAGGCTTTGTCCAATTCATCTTTGCGAAACATTTTTTTTTGTATTATTTTTACTGACATCACTAATGACGGTGTTCAGGCATTTGCTAGAGGCCTAACAGCAGATACCGGACTTAGTGAGTTGACATTTGAAAATAGTTGTGTCAGAAATGAAGATCTCACACTTGCCACTAGTGAATCTGATGATGCTAACCCAAGTACTACTTGCCAGTCAATGAATACTATTACCTCAGATGGAGCAGCTAGTCTGGCAAGTTCATTTAAACATCACAAGTATCTACAGAAACTTGACTTATCACATAATGACATTGGCAATGATGGAGTAAAGAGTTTGTCAAGTTCAATTCATTTCCTCACTGCGCTCAGAGAACTAGATTTGTCACACAACAATATTGGTTCTGAAGGAGCAACTCGTTTATTAAGTTCATTTCAATACCTTTCTGAGCCTACAAAGCTGGATTTATCTCATAACAGCATCAGTTCTGAAAGAGCACCTGATTTATCTAATTCATTTCAATATCTTTCTGGTCTCAAAAAATTATATTTATCGCATAACATGATTGGTTCTGAAGGAGCAACTAGTTTATTTAGTTCATTTCATGGCCTTTCTAAGCTTACAGAGCTGGATTTATCTCATAACAGCATCAGTTCTGAAGGAGCAACTGGTTTATCTATTTCATTTCAATATCTTTCTGCTCTGGAAATTTTAGATTTATCGCATAACATGATTGGTTCTGAAGGAGTAATTAGTTTATCCAGTTCATTTCAACATATCTCTCAGGTATGGTATCTAAATCTATCGCACAACAATTTTAGCTTGGAAGGTATTCAGCATCTGGCTAGAAATCTTTCATTCCTGACTCATCTAATAATTTTTTACATATCATATAATGATATTGATCTAGAAGGAGCGCTATTAATAATATCTAACCTCAAGGAATGTCATGAATTAAATAGAACTTACATCAGTCAAAGAGCTAATAGAATATCATTGGGTGACATTGTTGTGCATGATATTGTAACAAGAGATGATGTAACTGCTATAGAAAAGTTGAAAGAAGCAAGCAGGGGTAAGAAACTAAACAGAAGACTAGATTTAGGCTTTGAAGTTTTTGACATTTCACCTTCTAAAAAGAAATGGCTCATATTTTAATAACAGCATGTTTATTTTTATGTCAATAAAAGTATAGTTTTAATATGATGGCAATATTAGATTACATATTTTTATTTACTTATATCATTTAGTTTTATTCAAATATTGTATTTCAGATTTGAGCCCATTATGAATCTTCTATATACATAAATCCTACAATTGTTATTAATCAGTATAACAACAGAAGAAGAAGAAGAAGGAAAAGAAGAATTGAGGCAGTAGCCATCACAAAGATGTTCAAGAGAGCAATAAAATCCCTAAACTATTAAACTCTCAGCACACATGCGCCAGAGAGTTATAGTAGTCTTCCTGTCCATTTGTCAGTCTGTCACGCACTGATTTTGGAGATTACTGACAAGTAATCCTTACACACTCCTTACACCACTGCAAATAACAAGTTGCATTTTGCAGTCTCTTTAGTCTCTTCTGGTCTCTTTTAGTCTCTTCAGTCCCTTCTATTTTCTTTAGTCTCTTCAGACTCTCTGATCTCTTCAGTCTCTTCTAGTCTCTTTAGTCTGTTTAATCTCTTCTGGTCTCTTTAGTCTCATCTAGTCTCTTTAGTCTTTTCTAGTATCTTCTCATCTTATTAATCTCTTCTAGTTTCTCCAAGTCTACTTAGTCGCTATAGTCTCTTCTAGACTCTTTATTCTCTTCTAGTTTCTTAATATCGTCCGCTCTCTTTTGTCTCTTCTGGTCTCTTTAGTTCCTGTATAATTGATATCGCAGCCACCAAGACTTTCTATCATTCTCAAGGTATGGCAGTCCTTAGTTTAATTTGATTACTCACAAATATGAGTATCAAACATAAATTAGGAATTACAAAATTTGAAAAACAAAACTAAAGCAAATTCGAATTATATCTATGATACAGACAAAATAATTATTGTACGCAAGTGCATGCATTGTGCACGCGCCTGCTCACACTTTTATTAAATAATTTTAAAATGAATAGGTAATAAAACTAACAATAAATTTATTTTTGTCAAGTAAGTTTTTTTCTATTGCACTTCAGCACAAATGGTGAGCTAGCTAGACCAGGTATATGAATAGTTTTTTTTAATCCATACAATAGATAAAGTAAAGAAGAGATAACTCAGAGCTACACCGCAGTAGTAAGTTAAGTGGAACACTGCATGAGCCTCTTTGTATTTCTCACCTCCAGTTTATTGGAAGTCCAAATTTAGTGTTTAGGAAAAGGGGGGGGGGGTGTAGATGGGGCCTAATTAACTAACTATAATGTTGAGAGTTAGCTACATTTTGCCACCCATTCATTTCAAGTTAGACCTTATGCTATGAAATATGTAGCAGAGTAATATAGATTGAGGAAGCTAGCTTCATTTTGTGGTGGGAAATTAAGGGGGGAACATTTCCTCTGGTGGTGGGTGGGGGGAACTCTGTTTAGGGAAAGAAAATTCAGCTAAGGGAAAAGTCGTATATCAAACAGATTCATTTAGTGGGGACCACAGTGCTTGCCCCTTTTAAGTCACTACGTCACCCCCTTAAACATTCTTTAAAATGTTTAAGCTAAAAGCAAAGTGATAAAGTGAACAATATAATTATATGTATGAAAGTTGTGACCCCCCTTGATATAGCGCAAGTTCAATCTTAGATTAATTCCTGAATGAACCCCTGATCAAACACTGATTACCTTCTAAATCACAGTTTTTCAGACAGATATTGGAACTCTTTTGTGCTTATATATGACAATAATAGCACTCTAGAGAATGTTAATTGTATATATATATATATACTCTAAATATATACAACAATTTACAGATGCACATGGATAAACTAAACGTGCAGTTATCCCACAAGTCCTGTTTAATTAAGTGGAATTAAACAGTGAAAATTACAGGCAATTAGAATTTCTTTACTCACTGCCCACATGAATATTTGGAAATAATTGGCCATCAAAACCAGAGCATTCAATTGTAACTGTAGTAAAGCATATTTTGCCACCCATTCATTTCAAGTTAGACCTTACGCTATGAAATATGTAGCAGAGTAATATAGATTGAGGAAGCTAGCTTCATTTTGTGGTGGGAAATTTATGGGGAGAACATTTTCTCTGAGGGTGGGTGGGGTGAACTCTGTTTAGGGGAAGAAAATTCAGCTAAGGGAAAAGTCGTATATCAAACAGATTCATTTAGGGGGGACCACAGTGCTTGCCCCTTTTAAGTCACTTCGTCACCCCATTAAAATATTTTAAAAATTTTGTAAGCTAAAAGCAAAGTGATAAAGTGAATATTATAATTATATGTGTGAACGTTGTGACCCCCCTTGAGATAGCGCAAGTTCAATCTTAGATTAATTCCTGAATGAACCCCTGATCAAACACTGATTACGTTCAAAATCACAGTTTTTGAGACAAATATTGGAACTCTTTTGTGCTTATAATATATGACAATAATAACACTCTAGAGAATGTTAATTGTATTTATTTATTATTTAATTATCTAGGGATTCATACAGGATTATTTTGCCTCAATTATGACTTATCATAATGAATGTACTACAAAACCATTAGCTATGTACATTATGTATATTAACCCTTTCACCGCTGTATGGCAGTTTAAAGTAACATCTCGAGAAAATCATTGTTCATTCTTGTCTGCATTGCCTCACTGGAATGCTAAAGCTTCCAGAAGTTAGCTCAATGGTTAGTTAGTGAATCTTGAACGCCTTGTGCCAGTGTCTCTACGGCTATAGTGCAAACATTGAGGTAGGTCCTCATTCGATATGTATTACGAGTATTTTGTGAGAATTTAAAATCTGAAGTAAGCACATGGGATAGCTTTGTCCAAGTGGTGTCATCCCTTCATGGATGCTCTGTTCAGTTCATTGAAACAAAAAAAAATACTAATAAAGAAAAGAAGGAAGTTGTAATGGCAAATCAAGACTTCATGGAGGTTGATTCAATGCAAGATAGCACCATCAAATTGAGGATGCTAGAGTATCAGCTTAGTTCAAAAATTGTGAAAGATTCAGTTGATGGAGAAACTCTCACAAGAGCTCAACTAGTATTTTTAGTCATACTAAGGGAACTTTATAACACTCAAGTCAACAATTTGTCTGATCTGCTGGAATCATTTTATGTCAGTGTATCAATCAATTCAGGGGGGGCCTAAAATAAGCCAGCTAAAGACTTTATAATGACTGAATGGGAACTTTATTTTGGCCCTCCGGTAGTTAGCAGCTCTGAAAAGAAGTGATGCATTAAAACAAACAACAATTTTCAAGAGAAAAGAAAACTAAATGAACCATTTAACTGTGTACAATCATATTATTATGGTTTGGTATCTATGTATTTTATTATGTAATTTGCATGATTTTATGAATGTTCTAAGATACAGGCAATTCCAAGTTACGGGCACATCATATTCCCATGGTGCCCGGATAAGGGAGAACTTACTGTACTTCTAATTACTTTTGAAGTACTTTGAAGTTTTATAACTAGTCTCACAATTCATAATTACATTATTTAGTGAGCAGTCATCATTTATTGCTACCTGTGCTAATAATGTCATTAGCTTCTTACCAATTCCATTAAGGTATCAGGTGACCGTCACTAATATTCAGAAAAATCGACAGTTACAAGTGGAAACTATTTTCCCCCCTAATTTGACATAACAACAACAAATAATTGACTTTTGAAGGTATTCTTTCCCTGATATAACCTCAAAGTCAATGAAATGCATACTATCCTTTATTCAAGGCATCTCAGTCCAATATTCAATGCCTTGAATAAAGGATAGTATGCATTTCATTGACTTTGAGGTTATATCAGGGAAAGAATACCTTCAAAAGTCAAAATCCGTATCAGTGGTATCTAATTCTGGGAATTTCTTAATTTAGTGATTTGCTGAAGCATTTGCTAAAACAGTGAAAGGTTCAAATCAAAAATTGATTAGTCTTGCACCTAAGAATGGCTCGCTCATCTGCTAGTGATATGACAAAAGTATGTAACATTTGTAAACCCATCAAATTCATTAGCAATTAGAATATCTGATGTTTAGCCATGTATTTGATCTTGTATGAACTGATAACAAATTGTTGGAGCCATGACCACAAATATAGCTAGCCATTGGAGTCAACACTTTGAACTTTATTTAATCCAGAACTTGTTTAATGTATTTAAGACTCACTTGCAGAATAATTATCACCCACTTGATTCACGCTGTCAGATCTGCTCTCCCTCACTTGCTCAGCCTACTCAATCCTTGCAAAATTGAAAGTTGATTATTCTTATTTTATTATTCCATTGAAGTGCAGACATTTCAGTTTTTTTTAGAAAGCATACCAAATGTTGTTGTTTTTTTGTTGTCATTAGCGAATTTTTGCTTTTAATAGTATATGCAATAATAATCAACTCATTGTACAGATAACCATGATTTATAAAGAGATGTTTCAATATTTGATTAAAACTAGGCCTTGCTATGGTGAACAGTTCCAATTTAAATAATGGGAGGTATAGGGGTAGTATTGCTTTCACCTGGAATAGAGATTAGACAGGCTGATAGATGTTTTATAGTTGAAGCTGTATTTACATCCAGGAATCCTGCACAAATTAGGCTAATGAAGAGTCTTGCCATTGAGGCTCCCAGATTTACCATGAAAAATTAGCTAGTGTCTCAAATGCACAAAACTCTACTTTAAAGCCTTATTGCTGCAAATTTATATGCCACTGCTAGTTGCCCATTTCAAAATTTGTACCCAACCCATTCAACATGTTTGAGCACACTATTTTCCCTTTCTAATTGTAAGCCCAGCCAATCTTAAAGCACACAGCACCACCCTAAAATCATAGACATAGTCATTCATGTACATTATTCGAAATAGTATCACATCATACGACACTCAAATCATTACAATTCATCAACACTGTGGTCAGAATGCACTGGAAAATAGTTGAGGAATACATTAGACCAAACAGTATGACTTTGTAATAATAACAACTACAGAGAGCTGCAGATGCCATCAATTCTCTAGACCGTTTCTCCTGATTAAATTCTGGAATATTTCAGTAATGTCAATTTTTAACTACCAGCTGTGCAGTTTGTCTGCTAATAGAATTGCTAAGATGTGAAATAAATGTTTCTTGGGTTAAGTGAAATGAACAAGTAGCATGTGTAGCCATTAGTACAAAAATGACTTCATAACTTTTTTGTTCTCATCAGTATAAATTATTTCATGTTTTAATTGATAACATAGTATGAAAGATTTCCTATATACTCTTCGCTGTCAATAATCATGTAGCTGATTTATAATGTAAACAATTTTCAAATGTAATAAAAGAATTCATGTATGTAAATAAACAATAGCTGATAGTTGTTATTCTGAAACATAAAACTAGTACATAGTGACTTAAAAACTAATGTAAATTATATTTCTGATTGGAACGCCAAAAAATAGAAATATTCTTGAAAGGAAATGCTACAATGAAGTGTGAACTATCCTATAGTAGGACACAATGGGAACTTCTATTCATGTGAAGGTGAAATGTCAGAAACTTCCAGTTTTCTATCATCCTGTGAAGGTGAAATATAAAAAACTTCAAAGCCTAAATCTAGTTTTCTCTTCTTTTCTTACATCGTGCAGCTTCTAGCCAGATGCAGAATACCTTAATAACCAATATTGTTGTGTGATAAATCTAGATTCAGTACTTGAGAGATATGTTGAAATGCATTGATAAACTAATTACTCCTTCAGAACAAATGTAGACATTTTAGAGTAGAGAGGTATTGCAATGAACTGGATAAAATAGTTGCTCCTTCAGAACTGATGTTGTTATTTGATGAATGTAGTTCTTCAATACTAGTGAGAAAAGGTAATAAATGTGATCGAGTTGTTATTCCTTCACTGCCAATGTTGTTGTGTGTTAAATTAAGTATGCGTAAATACCCAAGATGATTAAATGAACTAATTAAACTATCTGGTCCCTCAGAAATAACCGATTGACACATCATACTAGAGTTAGTACTGCCATCAGATTCACTAGTGGCAGGTGTGTCATGTTCATGTCTGTAAGTAGTAATTCTAAATCTCAACTCGTCAAGTCTAATATCAGCTGTTAGATCTCTAGCCATTGCCTCAACACCTTCACTTGTGATGTCTTCAAAATAATAGAGAATTCACAAGAAGTAAAACATGAACTTGACTTAGATCGTTATAATCTTGAGTAGTGATTGGTTTTGAATAATACTTTCCTAAAGTTCTGGGATTAATGCATATTTAACTGAGTTGCCTGGCCAAATGCACATTCAATGAATGCTGGGTCAGCATGGATTCTTTCTACAATCAGTTCTTGCTCACACCACACAACAAAGCCGGCATAGGTACTCCTGCATATCTCCATTTGTGCTTGTATCTGATAATAGTATATAAGAGGTGATCTACTTTAGCTTGTAAGTGTCACCACATCTTTCTAAACAAAAGCTTTGTTCATCACAAGCTTCCAAAAAAATTATTAGTACAAGAGTAAGGACATTTAATTTCAACAACACCATTTCCACAACATTCATAGTTCACAATGCTGTCTGGGGAAGCATCCATGTAAGGAAAAGATGTGGAAATTACCAGTCCACATTGAGAAAACTCAATTTATTGTTTCTCCATTTAGCTATCTCAATATAGCTTTTCCTTGCACTCTCTTCATGCTCACAACCCCATGAAGTAGCTTTAACCGTAAGTTGTGGCTTTCAGGGTAGCATATTGATTTAATGAGAGATTGAGATGGCTGCGTGATATCTGTGCGAATAGCTAGTTTTAATCTGGAAGCAGTAATTCTGCCTGCTCTTTGTTGAAACCAAACTTTAGACTTAGCTTGCTCTCGAGTGCTTCTACTGCCTTAATTTGCTTTAAAGATACCTTTATAGACAGAAAAAACTTCTCACATTGGAACAACAGATCAGGGTATGAAAGCTGGGCATGTGGTGCAGATTCAAAAATAGTCTGTTAAAGGCTTTGGAGTGTACCCTTGTCATACATTTATACATATACACTAGTGGTGTGCTTGAGCACAAATGGCGAGCGAGCATAAAGACTATACTATTTTTATATGAATGATTTGACTTCTAACACTGAAGCAACTGAAAATAAGGTCCAGTTTTTTTTACTGATTTAGCATACAGGGTAAAGGGATTTCAGTGCCATAGTAACAACTCTCTGCAACTGCTTTGAAGGAAAACAACAACAACAAAACAATACACGTTATTTAAAAGTTTTCTTTGTGTTATTCTTTGGCTAAGTAGTGGTTGTAACAAACAATGCTTTGACACAACTGGACATGCACCTACACAGACTTACCTTCGCAGTAGTCTAGTGGACAATGTATTTTCAAGTAAACTACTGTTGCGCAAGGCTTATAGCCATGACAAAGAGCGCATTGACTTACCACCGCCACTAAGGATTCTCAGAGCTCGTTAATTGAAAAATACTGGAACTGTGAACGCTTTACCTAACTTACGTAATTAAAAGCGCGGGCGAAAACAGAGGTCTCGCGTACCCCATAAACAGATAAATAAATAAACTAGTGGTGTGCTTGAGCACAAATGGCGAGCGAGCCTGATAGTTAGGTAACATAAAAGTATTGTTACTATGTTTTAGCTTAGTTCATGCAAACACTATAATAGCAGTTATGACATTTTATTTCAGCAAACAAGTACAAAATCACTCTCTTACCTGATTAATGATAACTTTTGTAGTATCAAACATCTGCCATTCTGATAATCTCAATCACCAGTATCTCTTGAACAAGCTTTCAGCTACGATAAAAAATAAACCAGTGTTATTATTTGTAATTTTAGCCAACGAATATGGAATTACTACTTACCTCATTCTTGAGTATTGATAACTTCTGTAGTATCATTGAAGTTACTTTGGCCATCTGAATTACCTTGAATTCTTGACAACAAGCTCCTCACCTACAAAAACAAAGACAATCAATTTTAGCACACAAATACAAATTACTTTTTTACCTCATTTTCTTGAGCAGTGGTAACTTTTGTAGTACCAAATTTGAGTCCTTCTGACTATTTGAATTTACCAGTCACTGTTGACAACAAGCTCTTAGCTATAAAAAAGAAAGGCCAGAGTTATTTTGCATATTTAGCTAACAAATATGGAATTGCGTACAGCTTACCTCGGCATCCCTCGAGTAGTAGTAGCTTCCTTAGCATTAATACTTTATGTGCTTACATACGCTTTTCAGAAGTAATGATAGCTCTCTTAGTACTACAGGTGGCTCTTGACAACTAGTAACAAGCCGCACTTAGCCGGAAAAAAGGCGAAGTTTTGAATTTAAATCTGGTAAAGGGTCTTCAATGTCATAGTAACCGATCGAATCAACTTTTTGTTTCTTGAAAAGCAAGCGTTTTCGCAGGAATTTTCTCACACTTTGGAGCTTAAGTATAAAGTAAGGCTTGCTTAATGCTGTAGTTTCAGAATAAACTGGGATCAAGCCTAAAAAGCCGTGTTTTTTTAAGAAAAAACATTCCCCGCGCGCGCGTTTAAAGGGCATACGTACAATCCATACATACATACATATATATATACATATATATATATAACATATACCCGATTTTGCATTGTCCACCCCTAATACTGTCTCGCTCGCTTCGCTCGCTCGCCAATTACAGTAACCAGGAATAAGTGACAAGAGAGCTGGCTTTCCAGTTTGAGAAAGTTTCCTTAAAAAATCTTCAAGTTCACTTGAAGAAGGTGTTAAGTTTTTGTCTGAAGAGCTGGTACTATTTTGCTACACTCAGCACTAGCTAAAAGCTTCTTGCCAGGAGCTGTGAAATTAATGTCAGAGATGAGAGCAAAATGGCACAGTGTTATATTATGATGGTGGCAGCCAAGAGCAAGGTACAGATGTTGCATGAGAGAGATTTCCTTGCTATTTCATTGGCATTGAGTGTGAACAAAATTGCTGCTACATGAGAGCAAGATTCCCCCAGACCAGCCATACAATCACAATGGACACACAGCACCACCCCTGTCTTTTCGACAGCAATTCATGCTTTAGCTGGGGAAGCAGATATTTTTTCGACAGCAATTCATGCAGATATTTTTTGGGAATGTCTCACTCTTGCTGTTATTAGGTATCCAACCATCAACAAACTGTCTGCATCCCTCCAAACTTTTGTAAGCTTTCATTTCTTCCTTAGTATAAGGGCTAAGAGTATTGATCAAGTAATTATTAATGCCAGGATTCTCAACTTCTGGCCAATCCTGCCATTTCCATGTAAGATAGTGGTCTGAAATACCCCAAGAATTCCTAATTTCTCTCTGTACCTTGATCTTGCATTGATATCCATGCTTGAATAATATTCTGAGTAGACCACACGCTCTGCCATTGATTCTCATCAAAATGCCGCACCGCTTACTTTCTCAGATACTCCACGTGTACACTCAATAGACACTCAAAATGACGCCGTATCGACCGTTGCTAGGATGACGTAATTTTGAATGAGGTAATCGCACAAGGTTTAAAAATGGCCGCGTGTAGGGCGACATTGATTACGTCTGCAGGCATCAACAGTGCTTGATCAGAAAGCATCGTATATACTGAAAAAAATGGCTTTTTGGTATTGAATTTCTGGAATAAAGCTACAACAGATTTCGCAAAAACAAGCGGTCAGCCTGTTATATTATGCCAGCTCCACTTTAAGTATTGATGCGCATGCGCGATTTGCTTCTAGGGGGGCGTGTTTGTTTGCCAGATTGCCTTCTTTCGCTCTGCTGGACCGTAAGTAGCAACTTTTCGTTCCGGAATTTCGGTATACTTCTGGGTGTAAATTGCCTCTCAAATTCTTTCTTCAAATCCTACTGGTCAGGCCGTCTTATTGTACACGATATTAGTGACAAAAAAGAGCACTGGGATTACGTAAGCAATTAGTATTCTTATGCTTTCTAAAGGTAGTAGATTCGATAAAGCAAGCTTGTTATTATTAGCTCCCTGTACCTACATTAGTATATTCCCAGAATAAATCCTCACTAGAGCCAATAAATCAAAAGGTGACTTTGGCATATCATCTGGTAAAACATTATTATTTATATAGGGATATTGGGCTATGCCATTTTAAACTATATCCATTAATTATGTTATATGATACTGACTGGTTGGTTGGGATAAACAAGAAAGGGATGAAAGATTACTTTGCTGTAGCAAGTAGTTCACAATATATTTAGCAAATTAAGTTTAGACAACAATTGATACTTACTACTAAGTTCCCTTGTCTTTGTGGGCCTTTAGGAAGCCAGCCACAACATGAAAGTTAGCATTCTTTTCTCTGGTTAGTTAGCACTCTAGAAAAATTAATGCGAAAAATCACCATGCTATATTATTTGAAAGATACAATTTGTTTAATCACACAATATTTAGTCCTCAGTCATCCATAAGTTTTTGGTTGTAAGATACGGTTGATAAGTAGTCATTACTTAAAGGGTGCCGTCACATGGAAACGCCTGAGTGCCTTTAGTGGCACACTCCAGCTGAATAGTCGCATGTATATCACAAAGTTATGCTACACTGCAACAAATTAGTGCTTGTGTAATGCAGCTATGAATCACTTACCATTGCACACATACTATTGGGGAGGGGCGGAATCAACTTACAATAAAAAATCCTCACACATAATAAAAGTAATGGATCCAGAGTCTACTCTTGTGATTGCTCGGAAATGGACAAGCAACCATGGTCCAAACTGGCCAATACTTAGGGTCACAAGGTGTTGACCCTATAACGATGAGATATTTTTAATATACGGTATTTTACATAAATAATCGACAATAATTCACACGGTAAGGTGAGTATATAAAAAACTTAAATAGAATTCAACAAAAACTCATCATTATGACATACATAAGGGAAAGAAAATGGTAAACAAATTATTAATAATGGCCAAATCCACGGGGGTTTCGCACTCAAAGGGTGTGACGGCACCCTCAACTTCTTTTCACTGCAAAGTGTTATGCAGTCAGTACATACTCACAATTTTGCTGAGCAATATCATAATTGCAACTTTTTCCTCTTTGAACTGGTGTTTGTGCTTAACACTATGTAAGGATTGCTTAAGCATGAAGTAGACAGTGCTGCAAAGGCATGGCTCTATTTATTTCTTTGTTTGTAAAACTACTCAAATTGTTACAGGCTAAGAAAACGTAACTGATTAGAAGCCCCCTCAAATATGAAAACTTGAATTGTATTGCCACTCGAGATATAATAAAGCCTCAATTTAAGACTTTGAATCTATTCAACTCCATATATCATGCCCACACATTTTAAATCATTTTATACACATTTTAAGCATTCAAGAATGATTATGGTACATTGTCAATTAAGGTTGTGACACTAATTTTGCATACTCTGACCTTATGTCAGCTACAATTGGAAATGATGATAGATAATAGAATGACATTCACAGTGCCACCCCCACCTTTCCTATGACCGTATACGACAGTAGACATCTTGACATACCACTCGTGATTGTTTTATTACTTATAAATATTGTTATCCTAAAATAAATACCATTAAGTAAGTGTTCTTGTGTATCCTGTAAAGTATAGGAACTTTTTTTCCTTATTATATATGCATTGTTTAATGTTTGGTGCAGTCTTTGCTTATTGCAGTACGTTCAAAGCATACAATCCTACAATATTCTGTGTGAATTTTGTACCAACCTCCACGTCATTGTAATCTATACTATAACTTCAAATCAAATGTTCGATTAGGATAGATCAGGGGCCTAAAGCACTTAGGACTGCGGAAAGTTCCTGTAGTTATATCTTATTCAATCTTAGGTGATCTTTGCTAATTTTGTTCATTTTTTTGACGATCTAGTTAGACACATCTTTAGATCTGGCATGAATGTATTTCTTTAAATGACTCATCTAAAATATTTATGGCTATAGGTTAGGTCTTGCTAAAGTAGTATCAACTGAATACTCGATAAAGGAAGTTTTACACTGAAGTTCATCGCCAGCTCTACAAAGGTAATTATTAGTATTTAAGTTTAGGAAGTTTGTTGTCAAATTAGCATAAGCCTATTATAGAATAATAGCTTCCAGTTTTGTATGATCATTTATTACAAGTATTGTGTTACTCAACAAAAGTTCTATTAAAATGATATTTAATCATTTTATGGGAAAATATTGTAAGCAAATATTTAGATAATAAATGGGACTTCCATAAATTTATTTCATTTGTGGAGATGAATATCGTCAATTTCAAGGTGATGGGCATTGAGCCAGACTCATCAGAACCCCCAGTCCCTCTCTCCCATCCTCATCCCCCTGTGTACAGACTTTCTTACTTGCTATGTTTGCTGAAGCATGACTATAAGACATTAATAAAAATAATTCTGCTGTATTATACCTCATAATCTGAACATTACTAAATATATGCATTTATTTCCTATCTTATCTTATTTCCTGTATTTTAATTCATTTCCTGTACTTGAGTTTATTCCCATTTCATTATTTTTTTGTGTGTGTGCATACACCCGTGCATTATTTATAATACAGTAGAACTTTCTATGTAACATCGCTACTCACCGTGCATGCATCAAACTTGTTCACATTCCCTTGTATCATACAATTTTCTCAGTTCTGACCTCGTGCGTAGTTTTGTCAAGACCTTTTACCAAATTATGGCATAACATTTGGGGTGCCCCTAGATAGGTCTGAGAAACTTGAGTTCACCTGGGAAGTTCTTGACGCTAGTGAGCCTTTGCCAGTTTGTGTACGTACTGGTCAGAATTCTGGTGGCAGCCTACCTGTTCTATGTCCCAACACAAAGACAGTAACTGCAGCTTGTCAGAAATTTGTCACAAACATCGGAGAAGCAATGAGTCTGCCAGTTACATTATGCCAGCCTAGAGTATTCGTAGTCCATTTAAGTATTGATGCGCATGCGTGACGTACTTTGGAGGGGACGGGTGTATGTGTGTTTGTTAGCCAGATTTCCCAGAATAAATAATAATAAATCAAAAAGTGACTTTGGCATATCATCTGGCAAAACATTATAATAATATTAATAGGGATATTGGACCATGCCATTTTAAACCACACCCATTAATTACATTATAGGATCCTGACTGGTTGATTGGGATAAACAAGAAAGGGACGAGAGATTACTTGGCTGTAGTTGTAGTTCACGATATACTAGCAAACTAAGTTTTAACCACAATTTATACTACTAGGTTTCCCTTGTCTTTCTGGGCCTTTTGGGATCCAGGTACAACATGAAGCTTAGTATTATTTTCTCTAGCAGTTAGCGCTGCGAGAGAAACTAATGCAAAAACTCATGTATGCTATATTTGAATGATACATTTTGTTTTTTCACACAATTGGCATAGCAGTATTTAATCCACGCCACCCTGAAGTTTTTAGTTGTGAATAAGTTTGGTAAGTTGTCATTACTTAATTTCCTTTCACTGCAAAATGTAAAGCAGTCAATATATTTTCATGATTTTCCTGAGTAATAGCAAAATTGCAACTTTTTCTTATAGAACTGGTGTTTGTGCTTGACACATGGTAAGAATTTTTAAGCGCTGTGAAACTTAGGCTGTCTCTCTTTATTTTTTTCTGCCATACTACTACAGACACTTCAGGTTAAGTAAACACACCTGATTAGAAGCCCCCTCAAATGTGAAAACTGGAATTGTATTGCCAGTCAATATTATATGAAGAATGTAAGACTTTAAATTATTCAACTCCATACTTTATGCCCACACATCTTAAAATCATTTTTATACGAATTTAAAGCATACATGAATGATTTTGGTATAATTATTGTCAAGGTTGTGACACTAGTTTTTCAGACTCTAACCTCATGCCAGCTACAAGTAACAATGAGGTCAGGTGATAAAATGGCATTCACAGTGCTACACCTTTCCTGTGACCATATATAACAATAGACATATTTATTGCTCATAAATTCTTTTATTACTTATAAATGCTGTTATCTTAAAATGAATACCATTAAGTAAGCGTTTTTGTGTATCCTATAAAAGTATAGCAAATTTATTCCTTATTAACCCTCAATGCGCATGCGCGAGATGGTTTAGTTGTCTTGTCTGTTTTTCTATGATAATTGGAGATTACAGACAATTAACCATTGATTTACATCAGAAAGTACTCAGAATGACGATTTAGTACCTTTCATTGTGCTAGTTTTCGGAATTTCGGGATGATTGTTGAGAAGCTGAAAGCTTCATGTCAATACTAGCTTTTGGAATTAATGCCACCTATCGTCACACCATAATCATGTGAGATAATAATTTAATTCAATCTAATTTAATTCTTGTAGTCTGCAGTAGCTTGCTTTAAGCCACGGGAAGTTAACGGAGTTGCTGGCAGTGGAGTTTTGCGTTGAAGGTATATGAATTTGCGGTGTCATGAATATTTCATATCTGTCTCCAATTAAAATTATCATTTGCATAGCCTAGATACAGCCATGTTACAAGTTGGTTGCACCTGCACTCTGTTCGTTTCGTATGGGATTTACATTATCTATGGGCTTTCAGCCCTAGGTTGTGTAAATTTTGTACCGACCTTCACATTGTGTTGCAACCTATACTATAACTCCGAATTACAAGTTGGTTTAGGATAGAACAGAGATGTAAAGCACTTAGGACTGCAGAAAGTTCCTGATAGTTCTCTCTTATTCAATCTTTGGTGATCTTTGCTAGTTAAGAATTCACTCAGGCATTTCAGCCCCAAGTTCCAGCATTTGTCTTAGTTTCTGACACCTTCAGCAAAATCTCAGTGTTTCAATAATAGTTGTACAAACAACATTAGTGTGTGTGTAGGTAGAAATTAGCAATGAACAAAACACATTAAAGTGCATTTTATATAAGTGTATTGTGGGGGTCAGGTAGATAGGCTGCCACCAGAGAATCAGCAGCGCACCGGCAAGGTTGGAGAGAGGTTAATCGCTCGCCTCACAGTGGCCCAAATTACACACGTTAGTTAGGCTACGTTTATGTAATTGAGAAAACTGAAATCATATTTGACGCCTCCTCTTGCCTTTGGTAAAGGGCCCACCAAATCAAAGGCCACCGAGTCGAAGGGCACTGAAATAACGGGCCTCTCGACCATCTTGACTGCTACATTCCCTGCACGATTGTGCTTGAGACATACCTCACACTCAGATACATACTTAACCACATCCTTCCCCAAACCTGGCCATGAAAATCTCCGGTTCAACAAAACTCTCATTGCCTTGACACCAACGTGTCCGTTGTTGTCGTGTGCCAGTCTCAACACCTCAGCCCTCCTGTTTACAGGAAGGACTAAACGGCGCCTCTCATCACCTGAGGCGTCAACAAGCACATGAAACAACATGTTGTTGTCCCATGTATAGCCATTAGCGTGCTGACCAGCAAGCTCCCTGCAGACCCTCAAAGTATCATCATCCTCTACTTGCTTCCTAAGCAACTCAACTTCACTCCTCACAACATTACTTGGACAACCGAAGCTCACCAACACGCATTCCTCTGCACTACCATCCTTAACCACATCACTAACACATTCCTCATCCTTCTTCTCCAGCACCCTTTCTTCCTCACACACAATATTCACATCTTCACCAACGCTCCCCTCAATAGTAGGACCAATACTCACTGAAACATCCCATCTCTCGGGACTCTCTGACTCTTGTGAAGTCTGTACCACCTCACTCTCGACCTCCCCGGCGGGTGCAGCCGATGGAGCAGTCACCCCCGGTTCAACCAAGAGGAGGGGCACACCAGAGGACTTAGTCTGCTCCACTGCTTGAGACACGGCCCTCTTAAATTCAGACCGCGTCACAACAGCGGAGGCAGACACAGGAGGGTCCAGCAAAGGAGCCTCCTGTCCGGTCAACATCGTGTGACGCCGGGCCTCCCTCTCACACAAGGACTTGAGAGCAGACAAAGCCGCTCCCTCATCCTCAGGTGGAGAACTCAAGAACACAAATGATTCTCTCTCACCCTGGTTACTGACGGCCACTACCTGGTCAAATGCTTCCCCACACAATTCAAACCTGACCTTGGCTAGGGGGCGACGAATTGACTTGCCATCAGCCAATACTAGCACCTTGTACTCTCCAGTAAAGTGGGTTGGGTCAACCAGGTCCCGAGAGACCATTGACATCACCGCCCCAGAGTCCTGAAGAAACATGCACCAGCGGCCATTGCACTTCCCCTTGAACTCGTACAACTCGTTCTCAGAGGAGGCAACAGCTTGGCTTCTGGACGTGTGACGCTTGGTACTCGCTGACTTGTCGTCAACTTTCCCCTCATCCTTCTTACTCACACGGTCCGCCCTGTTAGGACAATCAAAGGCCATGTGACCTTGTGTATTACACACAAAGCACGTTACATGGGCGGATCTCTCACCTCTCCGGCACTCAGCTGCCATGTGCCCATAACCCTGGCATTTATAACACTTAACAGCCTCAGAGCCCTCCCTAGAACCCTTATGGCTATCAAATCTGGGCTTCCCTCTCTCATGGGAATCTCTAGTTCTGGTTCCGGACCTTAAAGTCTCTGCCACGTCATTGAGGTCCTCATAAGAGCCAATCTGCTTAGACTCCAAGAGGCATCTCTCTGAGGGGTACAAAGTGTTGCGGAACAGACCTGTGACCACTGCCAAAGGAACATCCTTGGCAGAATCACAGGAAAGCACTAACCTATCCATCATGTCCCTCAACATTTGGAAACGTGCAACATGGTCCATCCCCCTAAACTCTCTCTGTGATGTACCAAATAACTTATCCGTGACGGCTGCTCTACTTAATCCCAGTTTCTTAATCAAAGCCCTTTTGAGGGCGTCATAGGTACACTCCCCTTCACTGACCACACCCCTTACCGCCTTCCTTGCTTTAGGGGTAAGTTTCCTCAACAGGATTCGTTTCCACCTCTTACGGGGTATCTCTAGATCTAAAAGATCAGCTTCCAGCCCCATAATATAGTGGTGAATTTCGTCACTATCCCGATAAGAAACGATTGACTGGACTTCACGGTTGGCACGCTCATGCTGCCTAGAAACATGCTGGTCGCTCACAGATAACACAAAAGATTTAATTAGCCTCCTGACATCCCTTCCCGCAATTTGGTCATCAATATCAGACGCACTCTCAACATCTGACCCAGACTCATAACTCTCACTATCCACATTCTCTTCCTCACTCACAGATCTCACAGAACTAGTACGGGGGGTAGGGCGCACAGATGCCCCAGCAGATCACCCTCACGTCTACTTTCTCTCCTCCCCACCGAACTCTTACGGCTCATTCTTATCTCAGACCTTACACTACAGTCCCTAGGTTTCACTCTAACCTCACTGGACTCTCTATCACGCACTGTTGACACACTATCCTCACGACTCGCCACACTCTCACTCACCACATCACTCATACTACTCAATAACTCAATTGAATCATCATCCTTACCAGTAGCACACGCCCCCCTGGGCACTCTCTCGCTAGACTCCAGCAAATGGGTCTCACCTTCCTTTACTGAAGCCAATCCCAAATCAGCAACCGAGGACTCACTCCCGGGATACTGACCAGAATACTGACCATACTGGGACATACTCCTGCACTGACGCTCCCTCCTTTCCCTTGCAGGTTCCTTCCTCTTTGACCTCCCTGACATCCACGTCCACCGGTTGAGCAGACACGCAGACGTCCAGAAATCTAAAGGAAAACAAAAAATCAAAAGCACAAGTTAACAAAACGCACTAAAATTGAAGTTCACGTAAAACGCAAAAATAATACACGGAACGCAAAGAAATGATACAAAAATTAATTGAACACGTGGCGTGAACAGTAATTAGAAACGTTACAAAAATTAATCGAACCCGAGACGTGAACAGAAACACAAAGAAAATTAGGTCCCAGCACACACAAAAGTAGACAGTTCCTCCGTAGGTGGTATGGCGCAGAGGCGTAGGCACACTCCAGTTCCCGGGGAATCGTCCAGGCGGATTATGGTCACGGTCCAACCGCGCACAGAGGTAAGATAGCACACAGAAACAAGCTTACGTAGAACCGCAGGGTAGATCGGCCCAAGGTCCACTACAGCAGGCTGCTAGCAAGTCGGTAGACGCACCTCGACAACACAGAGACGATCACAGAGCCCACAGACTTGATACGGAACTGTGAACCACCGCTGCCGCCAGTTGTGGGGGTCAGGTAGATAGGCTGCCACCAGAGAATCAGCAGCGCACCGGCAAGGTTGGAGAGAGGTTAATCGCTCGCCTCACAGTGGCCCAAATTACACACGTTAGTTAGGCTACGTTTATGTAATTGAGAAAACTGAAATCTGACAAAACCGGAAGTGCGGCTAGACTTTATAGTCCTTGGTCCAGCCACACCCACATCATGACATGACACAAAATAAGTTACACACACGAATTGCACACGGCACTATACATATTCACGGCTCACAAAACTCAATGATTAAATGACACACACACACATAAATGTTCTGAGTTCATTTCTCGTCTTTCTCTTCTCTCTTCTTCTTTGGCTTCACTTCCGTCTCTGGGCTGGCTGGCCCCACATGTATGCATTATTTTATTTATTTATTTTTTGCTTGTTATATTTTTGGGTTTGTTCTTCTTTTAGTTTGACTTGTATTTATTTTAATGACTCATCTAAAACTTGTATGGCAATAGGTTAGGTCTTGCTAAAGTAGTATCAACTGAATACTCGATAAAGGAAGTTTTACACCGAATTTCTACAAAAGTAAGTATTAGTAGTATTTAAGTTTAGGAAATTGGGTTGTCAAATTAACTTAGCATGATAAAATAATAGCTTCTGGTTTTGTGTATGTAATCTTTTATTACAATTATTATGTTGCTCGCCAAAAGTTATGTTATAGCAATCTTTTAATATTTATGGAAAGAAGGTTGTATGCTAATGTTTAGATAAAAATGGAACTCGCATAAAGTTATTTGTGGAGATGAATATCATCAATTTCAAGGGGATTGGCATTCAGCCAAACCCATTTGAACCCCCTGTCCCTCTCCCCCACCCCCACCCCCACCCCCCCATGTATAGACTGTTTTACTTGCTATTTTGCTGAAGTATGACTATAGGTCATTAAAATAAATTTCTCCTGTATTACAGCTCCTGCATTATACCTCATAATCTGAATATTACTAATTATATGCATTTATTCACTAATTTTACTTTATTTCCTGTATTTTATTTCATTTCCTGTACTTTAGTTTATTCCCATTTCATTAATTTTTATGTGTGTGCATACACCCATGGATCATCTTGAATATAGTTGAACGTGCTATGTAACATCGCTACTCACCATGCATGCGTCAAACTTATTCATATTCTCTTGTATCGTATCAATTTTCTCAGTTCTGACCTCATGCATAGTTTTGTCAAGGCCCGTTACAAATTATAACGTAACTCTTGGAGAACCCAAAGATAACCTGAGAACCTTGAGCTAACCTGGGAAGTTCTTGACGCCAGTCAGCCTTTACTGGTTTCTCTACATGCTGGTCAGAATTCTGGTGGCAGCCTACCTGTTCTCCATTCCACCACAGAGATGGCACTTGCAGCTGGCTGACTATGACTTCTCCATGTTATGCTTAATGTTGTATATTGTGGAGGCAGCAACGTGCTTGGTCAGAAAGCATCTTATTTCTTACTGGAATCTTCATAAAGGAAGTTTTGTAGGTGTTGAAATTTTGGAATATAGGGTGCTAGAAAGTAATCACAGAAAAGCAATGAGTTAGCCAGTTATATTATGCCAGCCTGGAGTATTAGTAGTTCATTTAAAGTATTGATGTGCTTGTGCGACCTACTTTTGGGGGGGCGGGGGTCATGTTTGCTAAGCTGCATTGCTTTTCTTGCTGCATGGGGTGGACTGTAACCTCACAACTTTTGCTCAATCCGGAATTTTGGTATACGTCTGGTTATTGTTGCCTCTCAAATTCATTCGTTTCCTTAAAGTCCTACTGGAGGGACCGTCTTATTGTATTTATTGTATACGACATCGGCGACAAAAAACAGCACACAATTAAGTAAGCAATTAGTATTCTTGTGGTTTCTAAAGGTAGTAGATTCGATAAAGCAAGCATGCAAGTTTTCTATGAAAAACGTTATTCTTAGCTCCCTGTACCTACATTAGTATATTCCAAGAATAACTATTTACTGGAGCCAATCATCTGGCAAAACATTATAATACTATCTATAGCGGCAATATTGTAACCAAAAGATCTCATATCTTTATAGTGGTCTTTTCTTTTCATCATACTTTCGTCTGAATTAGGTTTAAAATTAAAGCATCTGGTGAAATGAATTTAAGATTAGATTATATCGCAGGAAAAATACGAATGTTGTAGAAGTTGACATAAGTAAATACAACCACAAAACTAATAGCATGGTCAAGTAGTAGCTAATTTAATGTGGAATGCAAGTTTGCCTTCAAGCTGTATTTTTTTTTGCTTTTTTAAATGCTTCATTTAAAATTTTTATGGCTATTGTTACTGTTTTATTACAATAGAATATACTGTGAACACTCAACAACAGGATATTTCACACTGAGTTCATCAACAGCTGTACAAATGTAAGTATTTGTAATTAATTTTAAGATACTGTTTTGTCAGACAATTATAAACCCACGAGGTAAAAACTTCAAGATTTGTATATGTTGCATTTATTTCGTTAATGATTGAAAGTTCTTTTTAAACATAATCAAAAACATGTATCTTTGATTTACTATTATAATGAAGCACCAGGAGGTGAGAACCCTCAGCGTATGTTCATCAGATAACCTCAATCAATTAAAACCCCTCTCCATTGCAGAGATCAGCAGTAGAAGCGAACGTCTGTTAAAAATCGTTTAAAGCCTTTAGCATTTACACACAGACAGTTGCTACTTACGACGGTACAAAGAAAGAAGCAAACAACGGAGCGAAGGGAACACCTCTAGGTTAAAACAGATCAGCTCTGCGGTTGTAACAGCAGTACAAGCCCGCAGGCTACTCTCTAGCTGCAATTTTCAGCTCACGTGATTATAACGTGCGGTAAAGGGGAGTTACGTAACGCACTAGCACAATGATCGTACGAATGGCTAAAATCGACTAGCTTTGTCTTGAAAACTAAGTCGAAACAAAAAATTATAGCACATTAAAGGGACTTACTTTGCAAATTTCTCTATCTCTACATCGTTTCAGACTGGAAGGCCGTCGTCTTCGAGATCCGTTGTTGAATGAATGAATAACACACAGACTGGATAACTACTGTAACCCTCTCGCGCATGCACGCTGAGGTTTAATAATATCAAATGGTTTTTTATGGTACATGCCAATTGCAAGCTAATTTGTTATAAATGATGTATTGGTGAGTGAGCAAAGTGAGCGAGACACTATCAGGGGTAACACAATTGGAAATTGGGTATATTAATTTGTTTTTATATATGTTTTTTTGGTAGTACGTATGCCATTGTATACTTTGACCCTAGTGTTTTAGTGTTAGTTCATTGTTCGACCCTAAAATTTCACTAAACAGAATTATCTGTTTTGTCGATCATTACCCATATCGTCATAGAAATTAAATTGTGTACTGTTTTGAATTCTTTTGTGGGTGCGGTTAAAATTACAAACTTTCATCTTCTTTTTCCTTTTTTTTTCTTTTTCTATTCGAGTTATGGTGGTGGTAAGTTACAATTCGAAAATTCACTGTCCTAGACTAACCACAAAGGTATGTCTTGTGTAGGTATGTCCAGTTGTGTGAAAGTATTGTTGTTGGAGTTCCGAATGATAGTAGGCTGCCACCAGAGTCAGCTTCGATGGGTAAGACTTCGGAGGGGTTGCAGTTGAAGGCTGCCCTTGCTCTCCTAATTCTACGCCCAATGGTTAACAAATTGTTTTAATAAGAATAATTAATTTCACGTTGCCATTACGTTAACATATTGCATGACTGACTGGTGACGGCCTGTCCAGCCATAATGTATCAAACCAGCGCAGCACCGCCACCACGAGGGAAGATCATGATACAAAACTATACAGGTGCGATGGGGTCGGGTAAATGTCAATGATCCAAAGTGTGAAGTTATGGAAATGGATGCCAGAGAAAAAGGCTCTATAATACAATAATAATACTAATAATTATTTAAATGTTCACAGCTGTGGGGAGGAGACAGTTTAATCAGTAGGGTCTTCCACCACAATTGTGTATTACAGCTGCTACTTAGCCAGTACACTGAGAGTAAAATGTTCATTAGCATGCTCGAACACTATCACAGACAATTTAAAAATATTGTACTCACCATGTTAGCTATCCAGCTATTATAAACTAGATTACACAAAATTTCCATTTTTTTCCAGTCTTCAGAATTAGCTCTCCTCATATTTGTAAGAAATAAAAAACAATAACGCAAAATTAAATAGGTGATGGAGTGCAAATGTGTGCCATGAATAACGCAAGTGTGTAATAAAAAATAAAAATAAAAATAAATAAAAAAGGAAAACTGAGTAATTTCTATATAAGTTACATTTGCTCAATTTCCTGCTTCATCTTGGCTCTTAGAGCAGGAACCTTACTCTGCACATTAAGAAGCATTTGTGCTCAAGCACACCACTAGTGTATGAACAAAGTAATTTTTATCACACTTTACCTCAATTGTTTTAAGCAGTTTTGGTTCTCTGCTTGCATGGAATCATAATATTTGAATTCTTCTTTCTCTAAATCAATTACCGCCAAGCACCAGTGAGCAGTCATGTGGACTGGTACTATGATATTTTTAAAATGAAAAACGTCAACCTATATGGCAACATAACAGCATAATATCTAAATTAGTTTACACTTTAATTTTTTATTACCTTGATCCAATTTTGTACTCCAGAAAAACCAGTCAAAGAAAGCTTTGTATAAAAGAAACTACTTAAGCAGTTTACAGTATTTTGACTTTTCTTGTTTGCTTCTAGCATGATGTGGAATACGTAGAAGTCGATAATCTTGTAATTAAAAACATTACTCATAAATATGGCCCCAATAAAAGTAAAAAATGGCATGCCTAGTCTGTTATTCAGTTCTGATCATCTGGAGTGTTAGGATCATCGCTATAAACTTGGCGACCATTCAGAATATTAATTAGCTTTCTGGATACTGCAGTTGATGGTGTTTGCGTAATCTATACAAAGCAGAGAGTAATTAGCAATAGCAATAGCTCACCAAATAACATGACAATGGTCATAATAATAGATGTGAAGGTATAATAGTACAAATACCTCTGACTCAGGGTACTGCATTACTGCATGTTTAGAGTCTCCTAAATTCACAAAGGATAAATGGTATTTATACTAAAATAATATTGTCAGTACCAACCGTATATTTTCAAATCCAAGCACTGCCTGGACTAGCAGCATTGTTTGAGAACTCCCTTTCCACCAAACTTTGGTTTGTCAAAACAATATTTACACTTCCCACAGTCTTTGGATAAACAACCACTGCAAGTGCCACATCTCTTTCTTTTGCCACTATCTGCTTAATAATAGAGCACTACATAGTAATAAATTATCACTGTTGAAGTAACCTTGTTACTTTTCCAAAGTTGAGTGTCCCTTCCCTGGTTTTGCTATATAGAAATTTATATAAGTGAATTGTTAGCAGTGGCTACTGACATAATAATGTACCTAACAGTTATCCCAAGTTTGATCAATCCGTTGCTGAAAAGTTAATAGTGAAACATTGTTGTAATTGTTGCTTTATTCTCAATATTAAGCACAACATACCTTCTTGTTAACTTTGTCTTTCATAATTGTGTGACATTTGGGCTCACTGTTTCCCTTACTCTTTATATTAAAAAAAATTGGAAATAATACTCAAACAAATTATTTTATTTAATCCTGTTACCGCTTTTGTACTGTGGTCCCTCATCATTAGGTCGAAGTCTCTTTCTGCCACATTTTTTTTTATCTTCTACTGCGAGTATTTTTCCTCAAATTGGTCAAATTGTGAGATGTAAACTTTGTTGTCTTTTCTGTCATTCCAATTGATAATCTAACGGCTAGCAAATGGTAACATTCTCCATGAGAGGGACAGCTACAACTTTCCTGAGGAAATAAGGTAACTACACGCAGAACTCCGGATGTCCCTTTAAGCAATGCAGCTTGTTATCAAAACTAATATTACCTTTCTCTAGAACTTCATTAGCCCTAGCTCTACTTGAAATGTTTTTTGATTTGGACAACTTCTGTTCATTAGCCTCATTTTGAGTAGTATCTGCTTTTTTTCCTGTAGATGTTGTAGACATTATAATATTCATCACTCCATTTCGAAGATTCGTCACTATTTCTTCAGGAGAATAAGTTGGTATATTTTCTATTGGAATGACTTGAATATCTTTATCAGCTGAAGCTGTGGAGTACTCCCCCAATCCAGCAATACCTCTGTTAATTTCTTTAAAGTAAAATTGGTACAGTGAGAGAATCGAGTGGTGCTTCCTTCCAGTTTTGTAATTCTTTCAGGACCCTACAAGATACAACACAAATATCAAACATTCAAGACGTTTTTATTACACTTATACATTATCTGTTTTAACTTTCAGACTGATTGTTCGTAACTCCACTGTAAGGGTTATAGATAGAATATTTCTCTAAAAACCATCGCCCTAGTAAATTTGATACTTCTGGATGAATTTCTTTCATGTAGTATGCTTCAAATATAGAATCCCATATTTTCCTTTTCTCTTGAAGTAGACAATCATATTCTTCTTGACTTGATGAATGAAAAAAAGAACGCAAGTCATCACAATACACAGAAATATCAAGTTTGGGAGCTCCATGCTTTCAATACCTCAATTGAATGTCTTTAAAAACATGATTCCAATAATGAACTAATTTAACCGAAGGTAACTCAGTCTTGATAGCATTAATAATACTTATACCATGGTTGCTGCGGTAACACCCATGGATTAAAAGTGATATTTTCCCGGTGATTTTTCCTGGGGCTATGATATTTTCCCGGTGTCAAGCGAATTCTTCCTGGGGCTATGATATTTTCCCGGTGTCAAGCGAATTCTTCCGTGTTTCCGGCCCAAAATTAAAATTCAATTAAAATTCAATTGAAGCATGCCAGAAAGTTTACTTTAGCAAGTTTACTTTAGCAAGTTTGCTTTAGCATTGTAGCTGCCAGCTGTTATCTCCAGATCTAACTCTACCTGGGCTGCTCAGCAGTAAGCAGTAAAGCAGCTAGCTGTGGTAAATTCCTGTGGTATGAGAGCGGCAGGAGAGTTATATGTGGTAGGGCTGGTCCCATATCGGTGGATATGAGAGAGTAGTAGTAGCAGCAACTATGGTATAAAACAGTTATGCCATGGCAACATCTGGGTTATGGAATATCACCGCCCTTATCCCTCAGGCTTCGCCCTCGGGATCTGGACGGTTATATTCCATAACCCCTCGTTGGCCATGGCATAACTATTACTTATTTTCTCTTTAAAATAAAGCATGAAGAAAAATTAGTGGAGAAATGTAAAAGTCTTCTAGCTGAAAGGTGGTATCATATGATAATAACTGAGAAAGTGACTGTAGTAGTAATACTCTGTCAAGCTCTGACAATAGTTCCTTCAGACCACAAATGCACAGCAGGTCTGGAATAGTGGTAATTTTCCATATAAATCCTTATGCTATTTCGTGTAAGTTTAACAATGTATCATGTGATATTTTATTTTGCTGGAGGTGTTAACAACGCAGATTTCTCAACTGCTTCATGTTTCGTGGATGAGTTACAGAAGTGCTACATGTCTCTGCAATTGCCTTTTTGTAAGCTGTACTAGCTGTGTTTGTCTGCAAAAGAGATTTGAACTTGTTCAAATAAGACGGACAAGTCCTTATATAATTCTTCTCTGTACTATGCTTTCTGTTACTGTGAGGAAAGTCATGACTGGCAGCCTCTTCATCTCCAAAGTATTGAACTAATGTTGCCAATTTGTTGTTTAACAGCTGATATGCATAACGTTTAAAGTCATGGCATGGCCCATCAGGACAGTCCAAGGTAAGGTACATCTTTGTCAATACAGGATACTTGCGTGGTAACTTTGTCACTCCCTGATTAACCCACCTAAACTGGTCACACCTCCAATCATCTGCATGTTCAATATGAATGTGAACAATGAATGTCAATCATGAATATTAATTACTAACAATATACCAAGATACTTCTTACACTACTTAGGCATTATCCACCGCTAATACTGTCTCGCTCGCTCCGCTCGATCGCCAACTAGTGATGTGCTTGAGCACAAATGGCGAGCGAGTATCAAGTTAGGTACATAAAACTGCAGTATTGCTGCTACATAATTTATATTCAACTTACTTCAATAAAAAAACAGTAGCATAATAGCAGTTGAACATTAATTTTAGCACAGAAATACAAAATTACTCTCTTGCATGAGTAATTGTAATCTCTGTATTATCAAACTTAAGCCTTTCTGACTACCTCAATTACCAGTAACTCTTGAACAAGCTCTCAGCTACCAAAAATAATAGGCCAGTGTTATATTTGTAATTTAACTACAAATATGGAGTTACTACTTACCTAAATGATTCGCGGTAGTCTAGTGGACCATGTATTTTCAAGTAAATACTGTTGCGCACGGCTTATAACCATGACAAAGAGAGCATTGACTTACCACCGCCACTAACTCGAATAGAAATGGAAGTCCCTACGTTTTTAACTGCACCCGCAAAAGAATTCAAAACGGTAAATAATTCAATTTCTAGGGTGATACGGGTACTGATCGATAAACCAGAGGATTCTGTTTAGTGCAATTTGGGACAGGGTCGACCACATAACTAACACAAAAACGCGAGGGTCAAAGTACAAAATGACATACGTACATCCAAACTTATATACAAATAAACATCCCCGATTTTAGATTGTGTTACCCCTGTAAGTGTCTCGCTCGCTACGCTCGCTCGCCAATAATATAATGTTGTAGGCAAGGCTTGAAGAACCACTTGGACAGTTTGGCCCGACCATTCAAAAGATTAAAAATAAGAATAGAAAAAAATACAAACATAAACAAAAACAAAAACCTCACATGCTCTCAAAATTTTTGGCACAAGATATGGCAGCCACTGGTATTTGATGGTGACTCTAGCAATACTGCTTTTATGCTACCGTACCTCCAAATGGCAGAATTGATGGACCACAGAAGGGTGGGAGGTGGACAACTGTGCAGCTAGTACTGTAAAGTGTCATCCATGCTCATTTGGAAGAGTTGAGTATTATGAGAATTGGAAGTTGAGAGGTCACCAATACTGTGTTGGTTATAGAATAGCTAGCACTAACTACTGAACCTACAAAGTTACTGTAATTTGAATTGCGGTTGTTTTAAAACATAACAAACAGAAAAAATATAACATAAAGTATATGTAAAGATCTCGCATTAATGTTCCTCATTACTTATAATGTGCTTCCTCCACAAATTTTTCAGAGACTGACTTCATGCCAGCTATACAGTCAAGTTGTATACAGTTGGTCCAACAGCAAAATGCAACCAAATCAGCCTATGTTGGTGTAGGGTAGTCAAGAGAGTTACCACACTTTAGATAGCTTCTAAAGTATATAAAAGTAAAAGTATCTAAAAGTATATACTTTATGTTTTATATCCATTAGCTAACTTAAGAACAAGTGCAGCAAGTGAGATCATTTCTATAATTCGAGCTTTTAGTCCATGTAAAAATCAATGTGTGTGGATATATGAGTGGGATATTAGCAGAGCACATTAATATACAGAATAATGAAATGGATCGCTTGATAGTTGTTCTATTATGACATATGAGCAGGCATCCTAGAATTTTAGGATAGGTTTAAATACTTGAGCTTTCATTTTCTTGATTCTCTAACATCATGTAGCAAGCTATGAAAGCATTGGCAGGTATAATAATTGTCGAAGTTAAATGAAGCATGTAAGAATCCGAGGAACTTTGTCTAAGGCTGCTTCTGGCTCTCACATAAACATGACAGTTGATAGACGCAGCCACCAGAGAAACACCTGTTGAATATTAGCCTGAGCCTGCTCATATTGTGCCCACTCCCAGTTCAGTCGCAGGATCATCATCAGTGCACAGTGCATCTGCAGAGGTCACTCTCTCTTTACTTTCTTGATTGTCCTCAGTGTCTAATCAACTTGTACTGCTTTTAAGTAACTGCTGATCTGTTTTGTGCCTGAACCAACTATGATTCTAAGTAGTTTACAATATATTACAGAATTCTACTGTGAATTTTTCTGTCATATTAATTTCATTCATATCCATTCAGCAAGATTTTAATTTGACTTAATCTGAGCATCTGTCTTTCCATTTTATGGATTGATTAAAAACTTTAATGACTATAGTTGAGCTGCAGTTAAAGCAATATCAATTTGTACAATATTCAGAGACAAGATGTATGCACACCTAAATTCTTTATCAGCTTTACAAACGTAGTTCGAAATATTGAAGTTGTAGAAGTTTGTTACATTAACATAGACTCACAGGACAAATGCTCCAATTTGTCTTTTAATTACATAGTTAATGGTGACAAAATAATTTTGTGCCTTTTTTGTCACCGATTTAATATAATGAAAATATCCATATAGATATGGTCAATAACAACTGTATATAGCTGTGATAAGACTGTTCATAATTCAGGATGTCATTTTTCATTTCTCTGCCATTTTTTTCTCATAATTGCGCATCAGAATGCACAATAAGGATATTTAACATACTCTACATAGTCTTTTACTTTAGTAAGTAATACTACGACTCGACTGATTAGTTCATGCTGTTTATACACATGCGTTAGAGTACACATCGTGTGCTTCTCACCTCTTCAATATCTTGATTTAATAGTCAACTCTGATTAAAGTTTATTTATACTAAACATAGTAAAAGAACTGGACTAAGTCATTGGTAGTAAAATTGTTCCTCCATATTATCTAGAGATCATATTTCTGACGCACATCAACACTTAACTTCATTTCTGATGCACATCAACACTTAACTTTCCTCCCACTCCATTGAGGAGCCATAATTTGAGGATACAAAGTCTTTAACATCACAATTATCAAGTTCTAACCCTTCATAAAAACTAGATTGACACTTTCTCACCTAAAGGGGTTTGGAAAAAAGGAAAGGAAAAATGTGAAAAAATCTTAGTTGTCGCTCGGGATTCGAACCCAGGGCCACTCGCTTTAGCCACCAGTGCTCTAACCACTGAGCTACAACATCTTTGCTTTTTTCCAGACCCCTTTAGGTGAGAAAGTGTCAATCTGGTTTTCATGAAAGGTCAGAACTTGATAATTGTGATGTTAAAGCCTTATTAATCCACAAATTATGGCTCCTCTCTGGAGAGGGAGGAAGTGTTTCCAATCGACACCGAAAAGGTGTTCTGACGGCACATAATTGGTGATCTGTTTAGTACAAGACTGCAGCAAGCGGTACTACTCAACAGTATAAAGGAAAAATGTGAGAGTCTTGGAAGTTGGGGGTTGTCGTAGCTCAGTGGTTAGAGCACTGGCGGCTAAAGCCAGTGGCCTTGGGTTCGAATCCCTGGCGACAACTAAGATTTTTTCACATTTTTCCTTCCTTTTTTACAGATCCCTTTAGGTGAGAAAGTGTCAATCTAGAATATTGTTGCATGACTGTCTGAGAAATAATTGCTTGAACTTTTCCTTAATTATTATATTGCCAAACAAAACAAAATGTTAAACTTCTAATAGACAACACTACTTCTATTCAGCATAAACAACTGAGTAAATTTTAGTTTGGTGTAGCTGGACCCATTACCAATCCGCTATGCTGGAAAAGAATCTGGTGACATTGATGCTTAGTTTGTAGTAAAATGCAATCTGTAAGTGAACATATTCAGCTGCATCACCACTTCCATGCACCCTCCCTCCGCCCACCCTTTTTTTTGTACCTTTTTTGGAACTATTAATTTGGCTAAGTGAACATAAGAAAATGACTGGTGTTAAATCTGTGTGTTTAATGTGGAAAGGAAATTGTTTGATTGCACTAAAAGCACGGAAGAAATTGGAGATAGAGTTGACAGTTAGTAATAGCAATTTACAATAGCACTGCAAAACATGGGATGGTGGCATTATGGAAATGCACAAGTAGATGCTACAGAATCTGACAAGTTGTTTTTGCAGCCTACCTTGCTGCATGATCTCATGCAAATAAAGACTTTTCAGACATTCATGTTGCTTACGCCCATATTTTCCTATCAGCAATTACTGTCCATGCTAATGGCACTATACATCAGGCCACAGATTGCCTTATAAATTCTGACAGTAAGGCACTCACGAGGTAGTACAGTGTCACCAGACTCTTTCTCTGGATGTTTGGTAAATGGTCTTGCTATGCAAGATTAGGAAAAGATGATTTTTCTAGCAATCTAAAGCAGATGTAAATAAGAGATGTTACAATATAAAGAAAATAGAGTTCCGATATTATTTGTTTACAGTTCATTTTTATTTGCAGTAGAACATGTCTACTCGTTTGACCAGAGAGAAATACCTTACCTATGTAAGAGATTATGAGGACTATATTGTCCAAGGATTATCAAGTGTGAATCTTAATATTTTTATAGAAAATTTGTGTCAAAGAGCTAATATTGCATACTCGAAATTCAGTAATTTGCAAGTTGAAAGTATAGAAGTACAAGTCCTCATTCGATACATATTACGAGTATTTAGTGAGAATTTAATATCAGAAGCCAGCACATGGGATAGCTTTGTCCAAGTGGTGTCATCCCTTGATGGATGCTCTGTCCAGCTCGTGGATCAACTGAAAAGTATTAATAAAGAACAAAATGAATTTGCTATGTCTGGTCAAGATTTAATTGATAGTGATTCCAAAGAAGATATTACTTTCAAAGTAGAGGATGCTAATATATTAGCTGAAGTATTAGTTGAGGCAAGTCCCAAATGGGAACTCATCGCTATCTCTCTCTGTTTAAAAGATCACGAAAGAGAAAATTGCAAAAATAGTGATGTAAAGCTTTGTTTGTACAATGTCATTAACTGTTGGTTAAAAAATTACTCAGACAGAACTATGACTAGACTTGAGAAGTCTTTGGCAAGTGAAGTTGTAAGAGAAACAAACTTAAGCGTGGAGTTAAAACATAAGTTTAAGCAGGCGGCTAAACTATTGGAGAAAGACTCACTGACTTCTCCTGAAAACGTTCAAAACTTAGCCATGTTTAAGCAGAATCCTGTTATTACGGGTATGTCTAATGCATCAGTTCAAGTAGCAGAAGGTAAGTCTATTTTACTTCTTGTTAAAGCTATTCCCAAAAAATCAGTGTCATACCAGTGGAAGAAGAATGAAATCGCCATAGAAGATTGCTCTCATTATACAGGAGTCCATAGTGATATGCTTGTCATTAGCAAAGCCTGTAGAAGAACAGAGGGAGAATATACATGCTGTGTTACTTATCAGGAGAAGGAAGTATGCGGTGAAAAAATAACTGTAAAGACTCTGTTTCCACTTGGGAAGAAAAAACTGTTAGACGTATACTTGAGTAAAAATGAAATCCCAAATTCTCATGACACTTGGCCTCCTAAAGTTTCCAAAGAATTTATAAACTTAGGTTTGATTACATCTCCTGAAGATTCCAAATACAGTTGTGATTATTCTGTGCGTGGAGATATTGACGACATAAAAGCTAAGAAATGTAAAGTCAAGTATGAGGAGGTATTTAAAGTATCCAGCAGTGAGTTAATAATGCTAGAAGGACGTCCTGGAAGTGGAAAGACTACTCTAGTCCATAAAATTGTTAAAGATTGGGCTAATGGGAAAACTCTACATGGAGCTCAACTAGTATTTCTTGTAGTACTCAGGGAATTTAATAACTCTCAAGCCCACAGTTTGTCTGATCTGCTGAAGATGTTTTATTATGACGAAAAATTGAAGTCTGTAGGTCAATTTATTCATGACTCCAATGGAGAAAACACAGTCTTTGTAATTGACGGATTGGACGAGTATCGTTGTCAAGACAAAGAGAGTAATGTAATTTATCAACTTTTGGATAAGAAGCTACTTCCTCTAGCCATGATCATAGTTTCTTCACGCCCATCAGCTTCTAAGTCTGTAAGAGAGGATGTTCTTTCGAAGAGAATAGAAGTATTTGGTTTTAGTGAAAATGAAATTATGGAATACATTGATCATTTTCCTTTCAGTAGCATCTCTTCTGCATGCAGTAATACAACAAGCAGTCAGTCTGTCCAAGATTCTCTTAAAGAATATTTACATTCTCATCCCAATGTGATGGATATGTGTTACTTGCCAGTACATTCTGCTATGATTTGCTATCTCTACGACTCTGAAAGTGTAAGTCAGTTATCTACACAAACTAGTATTTATGAAGAGTTCACCAGATCACTGATTTTACGTCACCTACGAACTAAACATCCACAAACAAGTTTAAATTCTTTGCAAGAATTAAAAGAATTTCAAGAGTATTTCAACAATATATGCAAACTTGCTTATTATATGACTGTAAATTCTAATCAAATTATAACCTCAGATGAAGCAGCATCATATCTAGGCTGTAAGGAAACTTTCAATGATTCCAACTGTCTCGGATTGCTTACCATTTACCACGAAATTAAAAACACTGGCAATACCAAAAAAATATATTTTCTACATTTGACCCTACAGGAATTCCTTGCAGCGTATTACATTGCCAATTTAAGTACGTCAAAACAAGTTAAGATTTTTAAGGAGCACTCAAGATTAATAGATATGAAAACAGTATGGATTTTTTATTGTGGCTTATTATCATTTCATCCAGGCATGAAACAGTTAAAAGAAATTTTTTTAATAAAAAAAGAATATTATAACAAGGACTCTTTGGTGACACGAATAAAATATGCTTTTGAATCACGAAGCCAAATAGCTTGTGATGAAGTTACAAAACAAATAGATGGTTGTTTCTGGCTCAGAGGGACCATACTTGCTCCCAGTGACCTGTTAGCTCTCAGTTATGTCATATGTAATACAACTATGCCAGTAAGAGAGTTGCGAATTGGTGAGTTACCCAATGATGACAATACACTGAACATTTTACTCAAGAATATCTCCAAAAGTAATCTCTGCCACCTTGCTAGACTAGACATTGATACTTCAATATCTACAGTTGGGTTTGATTATCTCATTCAAATACTGAAATCTAAGAGCTTCCGGCATTTAGAAATCAAATTAAAAAATATATCTTGTGAACAATGTCAACTGTTAGTTGATAATTTAATAAGTTTGAATGACCTTAGTTGTCTCTCATTATCACTATCTTCCACACCTGATAGCATTGAGACATTTTTTAAGGCTTTGTCAAATTCATCATTGCGAATTCATAATTTCAAAATTATTTTAATTGACATCACTAATGAGGGTGTTGAAGCATTAGCTAGAGGTCTAACAGCTAATATCAGACTTGATGAGTTGACATTTGAAAATAGTTGTGTCATAAATGAGGTTCTCACACCTGCCACTAGTGAATCTGATGATACTAACCCAAGTACTACTTGCCAGTCAATGAATACTATTACCTCAGAAGGAGCAGCTAGTCTGGCAAGTTCATTTATACATCTCCATTATCTATGGAAACTTGATTTATCATACAATGACATTGGCAATAATGGAATAAAGAGTCTGTCAAGTTCAATTCATTTCCTCACTGGGCTCAGAAAACTAGATTTGTCACACAACAACATTGGTTCTGAAGGAGCAACTAGTTTATATAGTGCATTTCAATATATTTCTGGTCTCAAATTTTTAAATTTATCGCATAACAAGATTGGTTCTGGTCTTACAGAGCTGGATTTATCTCATAACAGCATCAGTTCTGAAGGAGCAACTGGTTTATCTAATGCATTTCAAAATATTTCTGGTCTCACAATTATATATTTATCGCCTAGCAAGATTGATTCTGTTCTTACAGAGCTGGATTTATCTCATAACAGCATCAGTTCTGAAGGAGCAACTGATTTATCTATTTCATTTCAATATATTTCTCGTCTCAAAAATTTAAATTTATCGCATAACATGATTGATTCTGAAGGAGCAACTAGTTTATTTAGTTCATTTCATTGCCTCCCTGAGCTTACAGAGCTGGATTTATCTCATAACAGCATCAGTTCTGAAAGAGAAACTGGTTTATCTATTTTATTTCAATATCCTTCTGCTCTGGGAAGTTTAGATTTATCGCATAACATGATTGGTTGTGAAGGAGTAATTCGTTTATTCAGTTCATTTCAACATATCTCTCAGATATGGTATCTGAATCTATCAAACAACAATATTGGTTATGTAGGTATTCAGTATCTGGCTAGAAATCTTTCATTCCTGACTCATTTAATATTTTTTGACATATCATATAATGATATTGATCTAGAAGGAGCACTATTAATACTATCTAACCTCAAGGAATGTCATGAATTACAAATTGCTTGCATCAGTCAAAGAGCTAATAAAACATCACAGCATAACATTGTTGTACATGATATTGTGGCAAGAGATGATGTATCTGCTATAGAAAAGTTAAAAGATGTTGTACGATGCAAGAAAATAAAAAGAACACTAGATTTAGGTTTTGAAGTTTTGGATATTTTTCCTTCTGAATATCTGTTAGAAACTTTATTTAGATTACTTAAGTTTTGAATTTTGTTTTAAGTCATCAAATTTACAGCAGTTTTTAGATTTTTTATTCAGTTATTCAATTATTGTGCTTGAGAATTTTTAGTCTTATTTGATTTTGTTTGATTGGTGCTATTATTATCATTCTCTTTTACATATGAAATAAAATAAAAACATTTAGACATTTTCCACCACAATGTGTGAACACAAGAAACAATAAATGATTTAGTCCTTTATGATTAGTATTTACTTTCATAAAATATTTTTTAAATTTTTTTTGTTTCCTCTTCCTATTTCTCATCCTCTTCCTTCCTATTATTATTATTTTTGTCATTTATTATTAGTCATTTATGCCTCTCAGTTTTCTTTCATCTCCTGTAAACTTTTATTCCAGTATTTATAGTCAACACTGAAGCTAAGTTTATATTCATCACTATAGAAACTGATGTTCCACTACTTCAAACAGTGCAAACTTAAAAAATGATACTGCTGCCTTTAACTCCTCATCAAATATCATGTGCTTACTTCACGCTTGTCTTGTCATAGTTTCAAAGCTGATTAGCATGAGATTCCACATTTCCAGCAAGGTCCTCCAAGTTATTAGCTACAATTTTAATTTCAAATTAAAGAATTCAGGTGTTAAATGTAATTTCAAATTAAAGAATTCAGGTGTTAGATGTAATTTCAAATTGAAGAATGCAGGTGTTAAATGTAATTTTCAAATTGAAGTGCATCACACACATCAAGGCAGCCTCATAGAATGTCTACTGGATGTGTGAGTTTTAACAAAATAGTTAACGTAATTAAGGTGAATGATAGCTATACTAATTGGAATATGACTACAAATAATGAATATTAATAAAATTGAATGAGTGAAATGATGAAAGATTTCAACAAGTTAGGAAATTTTAAGTTAACCCTATGCCAGCCGAATTGCGGGGACAAAAAATACAGTATTATACCCCATCAGCTAAAATCAACAGTAGTGGCACCTAATTGAAGTTAGTCAGCAAGTTACTGCATATAACTCCGAAAAGCAATTGAGATCACAACAACAGCCAATATGAATGGTTCAAAATGATCAACCAAAACACAAATACACTCTAAAATCAGCTAAACTCTGCAAGGGTCATTTCACTTGCCCTAAGCATGGCCTTTTAAGTGGAGAGGATATACTGTATGGTATTGAGAATTATGTAACTGTAAAGTTCTACAGTTCAAAATGTTTATAATAGCTCTGGCCATGTAGACCATCTAGATCTTGCAATAGTGTAGTCCAGCACTACTTGATTTGTATTCTTTATACCTATTATCAATAAACCACTATCAATACTATATCCGTAAAAACAACAACAAAGAATTGAATTTGTTTATTTGAACTGTACTTTCTTTTGTATACTTGCTTCCCTATTCGGTAACATGTTTACCCTGAGTAAGCCCATTTGTGAAATTTAGCTTTTCTTACACTTCGACTCTCTAAATCTCCTTTGCAGCATATCTAGAGTTAGGTTTACTGGTCATCATGATGCCTTGGTTTCGTCGATGGCACACTGAAGAGAAGTATATTGTGATCTTGGATGTTTGGAATACTATACTGACTCTTAAATCTGCGTATGCACATGCCAATAAATTATTTGTGAATTTAGTAACTGGCTTCCACCAGCGAGCACATTTATCACATCATGCATAGTGGTGGTTGTGGAGATGGAAGAGGAGAGAGACAGACTTTGAGAGAAGACAAAGAGTCATAGAATAGAAAGTTTAGAGTAATTGTGTATCATTCAGTTGGGTGTCATGTCAGAGTTTAGTTCAATGTATCATAAATATGTATTGTATCAGCCGTGCCCGGTGGGTAAAGTAGTGCCCGGTGGGTAAAGTATTCCCCGGAAGCGGGTTCTTGAATGTGCGCAGTTCTGAACTTAAAAGAGCTGCGTAGCGTGCATTACGTCAGTCTAGTCTTAGTTTAAGAATTAATCCTTTTCAAAAGTTAATTGAGTGTCTGTTAAGGATCGGCTAAGCTGTACCCTGGACCTCGGTGAGCTACTGGACTCTGGTGGCAGTGATACCATCCCTTAGCCTGACTGATCTCGATCAGTGTGGTCGTTATTTCCTGTCCTGCTCTGGGATACCCCCCTTTGTCAGCCTCCTTAGCGGAACTCTGAGGATTAACCTCCCGTGCAGTACCACAGTGGTGAGCAAAACACAAAGAATCAATTCGAGGAAGAGCCTTTTTTAGTTCATTTACTGATGGTTTAGTATGACACTGGGCATCACTAGCATGCTAATTATTTTGTTCAGTTAAGCTGAGGTATTATATATGCAATATAGATAGAGTATAGTATATTAATTAAATATACTATATTTTTCGCTGCGATTAAACTGCTGGAACATCAACAATGGATAGCTGTGAAGCTATACTTGAAGATGAGCAAGCTTTCTTTTCAGGTATTGTTGAGACTTGACCAACTCAGCATGCTTATAAAAGCCAAACTGGCCATGCTTGATGTTAATTTTAAACTTACAGTTCTATTAGTGAATGGTCTAGTGCTAATAGTGGAACTACATGTCTAGAATACAGCTAGAATAGCCAATCCAGCCGCTAATTACTTGGAATAAACCAGCTGCATGCAGTTTGAAGACAGCTGCATTTAAATAAAGGTATATGATTTTTTTCCATAGCCAATTATAGTCATACCTGTGTCCGCAGAATACCAGTATTTATAGAGGTAGCTATAGATAGGCCAACTTTGCTGTTCAGCAATGCTTGTGGCTTTATTTGCAGTGTCTAAGGAAGTATTTACAGTAATGAGAAATAATGAGATATACTCTCATCTTTGTTTTGGATGAACCACATACAATTTGTCCACCAGGGCTATGAAAAGTATTAGAGCAGGAAAACATTCAACAATAACGTAACACATTGTTAAGAAACTCATAAAGGGGTCTTCTTGCTACTCAACATAACAACACCGGGGTTGCTTTGGTTTTACTTTTACACTGTACTTGAGCTAGTTGTAGTCATTTCTAACAACAATAGCTTATCATTTTTAAGTTTTAAGAGTGGCAGTACATACCTCACACTTAGGTCTTGGGTTCAATTCCTGGTAGCAACAAAATCATTTTTAATCTTTTATTCTATATCAATGTCATATTTTCTGGGAGAAAAAGTACATTCAATTAAAGAAGTTTTTTACGTCTTTTCGATCCCCTTACAGGATTCCACTAGTTTTTGTTTTTGTTTTTTTTGTTCTATAGTACAAGTTTTTATACCCAGGAAAGTCAAAAACATTTTTGTTGCTATTAAGATACACTCTTATTTTGCTATAAAATGATTGGACTAAAATCCTGAAGTGTTATTAAAATTTCACTTGCTGGGAGCAGAGCCCACACTTACAACGTTACAATAGCAGTGGTCAGAACATCTAGTATGCAATTAAGCAATAAAAACATTTTTATAATTGTACCATTAATAGTAAAATAACTTAGACTTGGGTTGTTAAGCACCCCTAATTATAACTTCATACAGTAAGGAAATGGGCACTTTATAATTAAAAATGGTTGCTGAGTGCCAATCAGCAGTAGATAGGACACACAAAAGATCAATAAAAGTGTTTATCAACAGTACTTAACGACGAACTCTTAACAACCCGCATCTATGGTATAACATACATATTCCATGTTCACTTCTAGCTTCATAATTGTTCAAATTTTATTTACATTATGAAATATATATTCATGTCTTTTCTGGTGTTTTATTTTCATCTTTAAATATAAAAGATATTGAATATTGAGCAGGAACCAGTATATTTGATCAAATCCAATGGAAGTGGAAGCTCTTTATAAAGGGACTCTGAAAAGCCACCAAACTCTCACTAACAGTCAATATGAATGGAGCAAAACTATCAACCAAAATACAAAATACACTCTAAAATCAGTTAAACTCTCTACTAGGGTCATAATACTTGTCCATTTACTGAGACCTTTTTTAATGGCGGTTCTGGCCATTTTAGGCCATTTTTAATATAGGGCATGCCTAAGAGGGCCAATTATCAAAAATTTCACTGCAGGATTTCATACAGACTATGGAAGCCGTGGGATTTCACCCCCTCCTAATGTCAGTTTCCCGCTCCCATTTATATCTCACATTTTTTCATATAATTTTTTTTCTGATATTCATACTTATGTTTGGATCTATACACTTCCTATGAGAAAGATGCACATCTGAACATGTTTGTTGCTCCAGACCTGCAGTTGAATCCTTTACAATTACTGCAAACGAATAATTTATTAGCTTTATTACAGTTACTTGCTGGATCTGTGCATTTAGGACTCTATCAGCTCCATCATCTTCTGAGCTGACTTCTCCCCACCTGCATGTATTTGTAACAGTTAGATTATGCACACACTAGATTCGTTATACCTGGTGCTCACCAGCCAGTCCTAGTGGGGATTGTGGCTGAAAGACTAGTTCAAGTTGTCAGCTTTTAAAGAAATCTTTTTTTATTCTATTTCCTACAATTGTAACAAATTAATGTGCTCTTGCATTTTTCAGTATTTTTTTTTTCAACCAGGTTGAAATGTGTAAAATACGCCGCAATGGTATCTAGGGAAAGACCTTATTCTAAGAGTTAGCTACAACTAGTCACTGAACGCCAGTTACTATCTATCAATGTCAGAGTTGCAAAATTCCAATTCAATCACGTGAATGTACAATGACATCATAATGGTAAGAGTTCATGAATATGATTAACAAAGACAAAGTGTAAATGTTGCTGAATAACAGTTCTAGTTCTTAGTTCCCGACAAAATGAACACACAAATATAAAGCTTGAAACCAGAACTCCTAACCCATTAGTGTCTGGTTTTATGCAGTTAGAGTTCATTTTAAGCAACACGTGCTATTCAAGCTCCTCATTTAACATCCGATCCACAACAATACTCTTCCCACGCGGTATGCTCATGCCCACACAATCGGTTGAGCAAGTTCTTCAATCGAAGGCACTAAATATTCCCGCTGTTCAAAAGCTACCAAGGGCAGTATAGTTGGGTTTAATTTGTATTTTTTTTTAGCGTACTCTGGCGGTAATTGAATTCTTTATGCCTACAGTTCACGAGTATTCTTCATTGTTCGTATTGCGCCAGAACCGCAGGAAGTACGAAGAGTGTCCCCAGACCAACCCCCCTATTTTTTAGAGATGCAGGAAGGGGAAGTAGGATCTGGCCCACCAGACTAGGCTAGGCCAGACCCTCCTGGCGGTGAGCTAATATCAGCGATAGTGGTGAAGCACAAATAACACCCTTACATTTCAACATAGAGATCGAACTGTGGAATTGACGCGCAAGCGTAATCTACCCGTGCTTTGGGCGTGTTTATTTATTTTTATTTAGGGTGGACTCGGAATGTATCTTCCTTTATCAAGTTCTTCATGTGCGGATCTTAACTCTCTCTTTGCCAAGATCTTAGCAATCTAGCTACAGTTTCAAGTTGGGTAGACCCTGAATTTTGTTCGCTTTCACAAATCGTAGAAGAGTCAGCTTGTTGTCTAGACATCAGCACATCAGCGAGAGAACCTGCACCAGCAACTGACAGAACAAGAGTAAGCAATGGAATATAGCTAGCTATTATGTATGTGTGTTTGTATTAAATAAGCCTAACGAAGGGAACGGTTAGGTGATATATAGTGGGAATGGCTAAAGCTACGGTGATAAAACTTGGAGAGCTTAATATCTGCTGCCAAGAAGTGTGTAAGTGCAAAAAAAAATTTTTTTGTCTGGGCCGCGTTGTGCCCGATTTTCCTGTAGACGGTCACATATAATAGCCAGTCCTGAGCATGTGCTCGGGAATTGTACATTTTGAGCCAAACCTAACTTGAATCTTGGGACATCTGTGAAAGGTTGCTTAGGGTTTGGGGCTTTGAACAGCTTGGGAGCTTAATTTGTATAACTCTGGTGGCAGCTACCCTGTGGTTCTGTCCTACCTAGAGCATATCCCCATACCTGGTGTTCAGCGGTGGTTCCAGCTCTGTCAACAGTTGGTGCTAGTGGAGACGGATCCTCAGCCTTCGAAATCTGTTATCTTCTCTTTCTGGGTACCAGTGTGTCTATTTTGGTGCTTCTGTCGAGTCATTTCTTGCTTGCTTATGGCCCTTGGTTGTGAAAAAAAAAAGTTGAACGTGAAACTTTTCTGTCGACGTCTTCCTACTGTTAGAAACAAGCCTTCTTCATCCTTGGTTAGTGATATTCATTGTTGTTATTTCCCACACATGGACATAAGCAAATTTATTCAGAAGGAATGCGGAATTTGCCAGCTCAAGAGCATTGACACCCATGCTTTCTTGATTTTGATCATTCAAAATTCACCACATATTTTAGGTTTATATGCAGCTAAACCCTGCAGCTGAAAATAAGGCTGTAGTTTAACATTCACGGAAGCTGGTGTTACGATTTACTGCTGGAACAGACACACTTCTGGATACCCGTGAAGCTTCCTGGATTGGGTTGGATAATATCTGGTATAGCTTATACAAAAAAATACAACTATTATTAAATTATGTGAAGTAACAAAAACCACTTGATTTTGGTTACTTTTGGAGGAAGATTGTGTTGTTTATGGTATAGAGATTCTTTCATGATGGAGGATCAAATAGCAATGGTAAGCAGGGATAGTAAAGATTTTCCCCATATCCAGTATGAAGTATAGGAAAATATGCTTCCTAGTTACAAAAAAGCGACACCTATCAACTGCAAGTCATTTAAACAATTGTATTTAAGAGGCAGAAATATCCCCCTCTATCTTGCACTAAACCTAGTCTAACTGCAACGTGTTGGTGCCCACAGAGCTGTTTTATGGACCAATTTAGCCTCAGATATTTTAATTGATTGCCACCTGGAAATTGGGTGGTTTGAACAGATTTGGTACTATCATGTCCTCAGAGCCTTTCCTTTTCTCCCACCCCCAATAATAGAAGGTCAAGGGTAGGCTAAACCCGACCAGTAAAATTTTTGATTTATGTATGTATGTATGTCGTTTTATCAATTCATTAAAAGGTATGGCTAATATTAATTGTTAGTGTAACAAAGGCAAGATGTTTCACAATGAAGTCTAAATCAACTATATAAAAGTAGTATTTAGGATGAATGCCCACAAGATGAAATTTCAGAACTTTGTATATGTAAATTATTGTTTGTTCTACTAAGGAAGAGTTTATTATTTTGAAAAGTTATGACAGATAAACAGCATATTTTACTGTCATTGATTCAGTAACAAATAATAGTGCAATCCACATCATTCCTTATATAATAACATTAACTTTTCGGTGTCTTATCGATTAGTCCTAGCCAATTATTGTACAGTTAATAGTGTATATAAGCTGTAATACATTTGGTAGTGCCATTACATATGTAATTACATATTTACAAGCTGTTCATTAGAAAACATGTATTGTAGTTCTCTACACTCTTTAAAATCTTTATTTTTAATCTTTATTTTAAATCTTTATTTTAAAACTTAACACAGGTGTGGGGCGTACGGGGCAAAGAGAGAGATACACACACACCAAGCCTCAGAGGAGACGCAGTTTACTCATACGCTGGTGTGGTGCGGTACACTGCCACCAGAGTTCTTCCCCAACTCAACCTAATCACCTTGACCAATAGAGTTTTAAATCTATTTATCGAAAAATATAGGGAGCACGAGGTAGAACTGAAACTTAAAATGAAGCACAATGCTTATAAAGAAAATTGGGAACACGCCCACAAGATGACACTCTATTACATGACTTCCTGCATTGCAGCGCGAAGTTCGTGTGCAAAATGCAGGCACAACAACACGTGGCACGAGAACAGACAATCACGACTAAGTCATATGATGATACACAAATAAGGTAGACGAACACAAGCTAAATATAGAACAAATGTAATAAATGCGTAAAGTAAAATAAAGATAGTTCTAAGTTCGGCGAATTAGGAGGTGGGGCTGATGCCTCACCTCTCATGTCCGACCCACAGCTCCCCCCCCCAAGCTTGGACCTCCGGGAGAAGCTGACGAACACTGGTCGGACCAGGCTTGTCTGGAGAAGCCATCTGCATTAGCATGGTCTTTGCCGGCTCGGTGAACAATAGAGATAGGTTGATCTTGCAGCATCAATGCGAAACGCAGAAGTCTTTTGTTCAGGCCTTTGCCAGTTTGGAGAGCCAGGCAAGCAACATGATCGGTAACAATCTTGATCTGGCGACCATACACGAGACGATCGAAATGCTTTATTGCAGCCACAATAGCGAGACTTTCAAGCTCGGTCACAGAGTAATTCTTTTCACAGGGTCTCAGCTGACGACTGAAGAACGAAACAGGGAGCTCTTCTCCTTCACGAATGACATGGAGACATGCGCCGATACCAATGCCGGAGGCATCTGTATACATCACTAAGTCTTCATGATCACTAGGCACACAAAGCACAACACTGTCAGCCAATAAACGTCTCAACTCACCAAATGCATGTTCCATATCCTCCGTCCAGGCGACCCGGTAAGGGGCTCGAAGAGAGACCGAGGGAGTCAGGAGAGCTGAGTGTTGACCAAAACCAGGAATAAACTTCCGGTAATAGGACATTGCTCCTAGGAAGGAACGCATATCCTTTTTGGTGACTGGATGTTTGAAAGCTAAAAGGGAATCCACTCTACACTTGGGAATGGACAACCCACCACCACCAATGGTGTGACCAAGATAGGTGAGGTACTTTCTCCCAAAACAACATTTCTTCAACTTCAGGGTAAACCCAGCATGGGAGAGACAGTCAATAACACGTTTAAGATCTAGCAGGTGTTTGTTCCAGGAATCACTGAAAATGACTACATCGTCAATATAGTTACAACTTACATCACTAACAGGGGCTAAAACAGACTCAACTGCTGCCTGGAACACAGCAGGAGCATTCTTTAAACCGAATGGCATTCGGGCATACTTGTACTTCCCGAGAGGGCATACGAAAGTAGTCAAATCACTGGAATTGCCATCCATGGCAATCTGGTGGAAACCAGAGGTTAAGTCTAAGGTTGATAAACACGAACTTTGACCAATCTTACGCAAAATCTCATCCAAGGAAGGTAACCAGTAACGGATTAAAGGAGTGACAGAGTTAAGCTGGCGGAAGTCTACGCAGATTCTAACTCCACCGTCTTTTTTCTTTACGGGAACCAGAGGGGATGACCAAAGGGCATCTGACTTCACAATAATACCACAATCCTGCAACTTAGCAAGTTCAATTTTAACCGCCTGTTCCATCCCAACTGGGACATTGCGTCCCTGCTGGGAGACAGGACTAGCATGTTCTGATAAGGTAATAGAACAGACAGCTTTAGTACACAAACCAGGGCACTCACTGAATGAGTCAGAAACAACATCAAGAACACTTTGCAATTGCTTAGCATTATACCCATTGCATTTGTCAGGGCTAAGGAGAGGACTAGGATTCAACAGGGTAGGATCAATACCTCTGTCTTCAGCTACCAAAGTAACAGCACAAACATTAACAGGTCTATCACAATAGGTCTTCAAGTTGTTAATATGAGCTAGTTTGATTGCATGGCCAGGACCTTTACTGACACGAAAAGTAACAGGGGAAACCTTATCAATCACAGAATAGGGACCTTCCCAGGATGCATGTAGGGAAGAGTGCAGACCAGGAATCCGCATGAGAACTTTATCCCCAACTTTAAGAACACGTTTGGAAGTACCAGAATTATAGGAAATGGACCTTTTATCCCTGGCAACAGCTTCATGAGCTGAAGCCAGATCATGGGCTAGACTTAACTGGTCTTGTAACTTAACCAGCCAATCTTCCACGTCGACCCTAGGGGAAGAAGAATCAGAAAAAGATGTGTACAATAAGTCTAAGGGACCCATAACCTCCCTACCATACACAAGGAAGTGAGGCGAGAAACCGAGGTCACGATTAGGGACTTGACGTATGGCAAATAACGCCATGGGCAAGAAATCAACCCAATCAATTCCATTGTCTACGGCTTTGGCCAACATGGGCTTCAGCGTCCCATGGAGCCTTTCCACGACTCCATTACTCTGGGGCCTATAGGGCGAAGTGTGGATGGTATCTATACCCATAAGAGCACAAAGGTTCTCCATCAGTTTGGAGAGGAAAATAGTACCTCGATCCGACAACACCTTCAGGGGAATACCTGTGCGAGCAATAATTTGCACGAAACATTGCGCAGCTTCTTGGGCAGATGCCGTACGCATGGGCATAGCCTCAGGCCACCGACTAGATAGGCAAATGTAAGTAAATAAATATTTGGATCCACGTTTGCCTTTCGGCAGAGGACCAACAAGATCCACAGCCACAGACTCGAAAGGCTGGGTCAGGATAGGTCTCTGGATCATCATGGCTTTCTTATTGCCAGAAGCGTTTATTCTCAAACACGTATCACAACTCTTAACAAATTTCACGATGTCACCATGAACCCCAGGCCAAACAAACCTAGAGCTGAGCAGCTTGCGCATGCCACGGACACCTACATGTGCAGTTTTGTCATGGGCTAACACAAGAGCACCTTGACGTTTGGACACAGGGAGTACAATTCTAGCATGAGCATTTGACAAATCATCAGTAACAGTATGAATTAAAACACCATTGTCATTGTAAGAGTAGCCATTTAACTTCTTACTGGCTAACATACGAACAGATGTAAGGGAATCATCAGACTCAACCTCTCGGTTGAGGGAAACAGCATTATGATCATCAACACACATAGGGATACCAATAGAAACAAAATCAGAACAATCAGAGAGTCTCTGTTCGTTATCACTACATTCCTGAGCAATTGACTGGGAAATATTAACATCTCGACCAGAGCTACCACCTGACGACTTAACAGGCTGGTCAACTACAGCAGAAACACTACTTGTGGGAGGTATTTGGCCATTCAACCCTACTTCCGTACTGGCTTCAGAACCATCACCAAGCCCAGAACCAGAAGGATCCAGCCCAGCAACCGAAGCAACAGACTCATCAACCTCAGCAGCACTCTGCACAATACCGAGATCAATGTCGGCCAACCTCTCACACTCTAACTGAAAGGGATCAGTACTAGTATCAACATTATGTTTAGCATGTTTTCTAACTCTTCTCCTTTTTGACTCTGACCTGGTAACAACTGACACGTTCATGCTTCTCTGGTTGTCACTAGAGCCCTGGGAGGTCTTACAAGCCTCTCACGGGATAGTAACAGAGCCAGCGCCAGCCTCAGCCGACGTCTGAACGCCAGGGGTATCACCTGGTTGCCCTGCTCCCTCTGCCTCCGAGGAAGCATTGGAAGCAGCGTCCAGAAGAAGTCTAGATGCCATATCACCGTCCATAGGGACTGAGAACAGCACCCTGTTACACCGGTCATTCTCATCCGCAACTGCAACTACCGACGTAAAAGATTTACCACCGAATTCAAAATTAACCTTTAATTTGGGTTCACAATTCCAGCCTCTGACATTTACACAGTCATCTAGAAGCTGATCTTCCAACACAAAGGCTGCCGGCACAATAGTAATCTCAGCCCCAGTGTCAGGCACAATCCGACAAGGCATGCCATTGACTTTGCCTTCAACATGGGGAGAGCCGTTCTGACCAGCAATCCAATTTGTATTATAACTTCTAGTGCCTCGCTTCACATTGGGTTTGTTATCAGATTTGTTATCAATACCGCCCTTCTTAGTGGGACAATCAGGGGACTTGTGCCCAGGGACATTACAGGTGAAGCAAACAATACTGTGAGGCTTAGCAGGAACAGGATTAGAACTTGGGACATCATATGAGGGTACATTTCTATATCTACAGTCAGTGGTTCGATGACCATACTTCTTGCACACACCGCAAGGATAAGTGGGTTTATTAGGGTTACTAGAATGCCTAATAAAGGTTCTGTCAGACTCTGAAGCTTTAAGGGAACCAGCAATATCACTGAGGTCTTTGAATGACTTGAGTTCACGCGCATCCATAGTGGACCGCTGATGGTAAGATCGCGACGCTCGAAAAATAGAGCTAGCGGTAAAGAGAAGTAAGTCAGCTTTGCTATCAGTAGCCATGTCGATGGAGTCGACTAACGCTTTGGCTTTAGCATAGGCTTTCAGCGAATCAATGGAACGGTATTCTGAGGCAAAGTCAGTGAGCTTAGTGCCTAGAGAAAGCTTACTAGACCCTAAAGAGCTAATAACAGCAGTCTTCAACTCAGAGTATGTAAAATCAGAACGATTGATGGAAGCTATATAGTCAGCCGCCGTTTCAGACTGT